>JFJP01036952.1_pt1 | contig 102004 bp, 151 predicted proteins | sample 431651 | NCBI WGS metagenome assembly JFJP01 (sample SAMN02602958, study PRJNA72255) | Microbial mat metagenome, whole genome shotgun sequencing project. | biome: fresh water; feature: sink hole; material: water; isolation source: purple microbial (photo- and chemosynthetic) mats found in...
CGGGCTGTAGTTAGTTCTATTCGTAGCGAAAGCCGTCTTGCCTATGGCACAAGTGGTCATGGAGTGGTTGGTTCCACTAGCGCACCGCAAGCAATGGCTAAAGATTATTATGCGCCCTATGGTGGGTATCATCAGGGCATGCAGTTACAGACAGGAAAGGGGTTCTACACATGGTACAAGTAGAGGATGAAGGGTGGGAGTTTGAATGCGACGATGCTGGTTGTAGTTGCCACGAGGATATTGAGCTACAAAAGAAACGGCATTTTGAGCTTATGGTAGCTGCCCTTGTTCGTATCAAAAATAAGCAGACGGATGATCCGTGTTATGAGGCGTTCGCTGCGCTAAAGGCTGTAGGGAGGTTGCAATGAGCAATCAAGAGGTTGTCTTTGAGCGGCAGGTTCGCTATGTGGTCTTCAAAATCAAGGATATTCTTGAGTTTGGGGAGGAACGTGATCTTGATATCTTGCGGCAGATAGGTGGGGATATTGCGTACAGGCGTAGATTGGCCGGTAAGCCTATTTTCAATGCTGTAGTAGTCGAGCAGGATTGGCCTGAGTTCGATGTAGTTTGGAAACTGATCGAAGAGCGTATGCTTGGCAGGCAGGAGACTTTGATAGGTGGGCTTAAACCACACAAAGTACGTGACATGGTGAATGAATTACGACTTATGGCCGAGTTCTATTATGACCACCAATCGTTACGTGAGCGTATATCCCATGTAGTGCACGATTACTTGGAGGGCAAGAAGTGAAAGTAGAGCTATTGCGGTGGGTTATCTACTGTGTAGTTATGTTACCTGTACTTATTTACCGAGGGATAAAGGAGTGTAGAAATGAAAATGGACGAATGTAGGCCTCGTGATGAGATATTTACTCACGTAGAGGATGATGGCTTGGTGAGGCACATCAATGCGTCAGCTATGTTCCGAGAATCGTCTAGGGCTATGATTCAAGGCGATGCGGAGCTAGTATGTTGCCCAATAGATAGTGAGTTTGTGGAGTACATACGCGCTAAGCGGGGTGTTGAGCAAGCTAAGCTGGATAGGCTATGTGAACCTTATCTGTCTTTACCTATAGTTGGCGTGTGGATGGATGATGGTTCATGTCTTACCGTAGATGGGCATCATCGCATGGTGAAATTGCACGAACTAGGGGTGAGTACCTACAAGATTATTATCTATTCAGAGCATATGCTTGCACGATATTGCATAGAGGATGTGCCTAGCCATTTCTCAGAGTTTATAGTATCGGAAACTAAGGCTCAGAGGAGTGAAATGGAGAGCCTAGCGTACCTATTAGGGCAATAGTTACGTGGTACTTGCGCTCATGCCGTTTGAATTGCTATGATACGGTTTCGCGGTTAAGTTAACTCAGGTAAAGGAGAACGTCATGGACGGAAACACAGTTGGTGAAGACGGCCTCAAAAGGGCCAAGTGGGTAGATTGCAGTACTAACCCTAAGAAGCATGGCGAGTTTGAGGGCCATATCAAGGGCGAACCTACTAAGGTAAAACGCTATATGTGGACAGGCCGTCAGTGGATGTTCTGTAAGCCTGCTATGGGTCGTAAAAAGGCTCATTGGTTCCCTAGTATCTTCGGTGAACCGGGGGATAAATGGCGCGGTCTGGCAGAAGACCCTAACGCTCCTTTGAGCATCGCTGTTCCGTACCCAGACACTTGCCCAGTTACTGATATTGGTACCCTCTTCTCTGAGGAAGAGCAAAAAGCTATGGACAAGTATCAGGCAGAGAAAGCCTGTGAATGCACTATCGCAACTAAGCTAGTTGGAGATGGTTGCGAGACCTGTAACCCAGAGAAGGCGGAAGAGTTAGCTCAGGAAGTCGATAGTGCAACTTGAGTGGTATGAGCGTAGGCGAACACCTATGCCCGATACCCAGCCTACTCTACGAATAGGTAAGTGGGACGTAGGTTTCGTAGGGTACGATTGGACTTCTTTAGCCACTCGTGGTCTTAGGCACGTTGCCTATATATCCCTGCCGGGAATACCTTGCGAACAGGGCCATTATGGTAGTGTTAAAGAGGCTAAAGAGGTTGTCTATAACGCGGTTAGGTACTGGTTTTACCACTTGGAGCTACGAGGCGACGAAGATAAGCCTGTACCTAAGCGCGTCACTAGGAGTAGGCCTGTAGAGCCAGTAGGTAGAGTTCGTAGGTCTAGGGTAGCTGAGGAAATTGTACGGGTGCGCAGGGCACCAAGAACTTTATAGGGAGAACATCATGTCAATTACTGCAAGTGAAGCTAAGAAAATTCGTAAGGTATTCGACGGGCTGAAGGCGCATCGTACCTCTGTGCAGCAGAACCAGCTTACTTTCTGGAAACAGTACGGGGTAACCCAGAGCGGAGGCTCACGCTACGAGAGTGGGCGAGAGATGGACGCTCCTCTACGTGCATTAGTAGCCCTGCATGTTAGCGGTAAAGTGGATGATGAGACGCTAGCTAACGCTATGCGGCTAGCTAAATCCTAGTATCTAATACGCTGCCTACACTTCCCCGTAGTTTAACTTAGCAAAGAAAGGCACAGGGCCAGAGCAACAGTGGACAGTTGGTATTGATTGGGAAAGGTCATACCGACAACTTGAAAAGTGTGGGCGGCGTACCTCTCGTATGGTGTATAATCACCATCCCTAATGGGCGTAATAAGGCTATATTAGGCGCGTCAGCCGGTAGTAAATAAGTACAACCTTAAAGGTGCCGACATGAAAGTGTATTGGGCCATACAGGGCGCTATAAACGCCATAAGCAGGGAGCATACCGTATATAGAGATGCGTTTCTGCACGTACAGAAAGAGGTTATAACGCCAAAGCGGGGCATGAAGATGGGTAGGCCACGGTCTAGGTATTACATAGACGGCGACCCCAGAGAATTCCGTACAGAGGATGATATGGTAGCTGCTTTAGAAAAAGAAAATTTGCAATCGATTTCAAAGGAGTAATAATTTGTGGTATGGACTAAAGGAAGGCAACAGACTTATAGCCGTTAAATATTTTCGCCATCGTGAACCGGATATATTGGACTTCGGTGTACCTATCGGGATCAAAGCCGCGTACGTTGTAGTAGTTGTGCGCATACGAGAAGTAGGAACCGCAGTATCGTACTGAAGGAGATACAAATGGCCGCATCATTATTATGTATAGCCCTAACTATATTCATGGAAGCGCGAGGGGAGCCTAAAGCTGGGCAAGAGGCTGTAGCACACGTAGTTCGCAATAGAGCAGAGATTCGTAATATGACTGAGTGCGAAGTACTTATGGAGAAGGGGCAGTTTTCGTGGAAACCACACAAGTATATTCGTACTATACGGGATAAGAAGGGCAAAACTACTCACGTTATACGAGTCGAGTCTCTACCTATAACGAAAAAAGAGTGGGGATCATCTATGGCTGTAGCCCAAGAGGTGCTACTGAGTACGCAAAACATGCAAAATATAGAGTTTTTTCACGCAAAATACGTCGATCCGGGGTGGAAATCTCGCCTAAAACTAGTATTTCGTAGAGGAAATCACGTATTTTACGCCAGAAAAGACCCCATTTTGGCCTCTCTGTAGCTACATTTTTGGGCCTATAGGACGTAAAATACAGCATATTTTCTACAAAAGGAGCGTAAAAATGACTGATTTTAACGAAAAATACGATAAAAATGACCCAAAAATAGCCACAAAACTAGCGTATGTAGAGGAATTAAACGCCAGAACGGCGGCTAAAATTGCTAGCTGGCAGGATATGTACGATGAACTGCGCAATATGGGGCGTGGTTATATGGATGATCCTACGAAAGAAACGGCAGATTTAACCATTCTGGCCTTTATGTCATTCATGCTTGCCCTAGAACAGCTACCTGACGAGGGCGACATAGCAGTAATAGCCAGAAAGATGAACGAAATAATGGTTATGCGCACTGACCTTACCGGAGCTACTGTATATGTAGGCGAGGAAGCAGACCAACAACGCGCAACTGCGGCTCTTATGGGCGCAGCAGTGATGGCTCAAGTAATAACGGCTCTGAGTCAGCAAGAAGAATCACCCAAAGAGGCCAAGGCTACAACAGTCAAGCCGGTGTTGCACTAATGGCCGGCAGAGTACGCAAGACGCAGATTGATCCTACCACTATTCGACTATCTGAGCATTTTCTACTTAGTGATTTCATGGGTTGTAATTCTGTGTACACTAAAGGCCTAAAAAATATATGGGATGGTGACGATGGCAAGCTAGCTGAAGGTACACATCTATGCGCCACGCTACTTGAACCCATACTAAGCACCTATGGCCCCGCCTCCGTTTCGTATGGGTACATATCGCCAGCCTTGAGTAAGCAAATAGTGACGTACCAAGACCCAGATATGCCGTCATACCATAGGTGGGATAAAGGAGCGGCAGCGGATTTATGCGTCCATGCGTGGGTTAAACGCAAGGCACCCATATTTTTAGCGCACGAAATAGACCAGACACTAGACTATTCTAGGATGATTACGTACTCTGAGAGTCCGTTTATATGCCTAGCAACACAAATTTCTGAAGGTAGCTCCCCAAGGAAGGCGTTTTATGAAAATAGGTATTGTGGGAAAAAGGGCGCGAAGCCTCAATACATTAGGAAATCTAACAGTAGCAAGGTCAAAGCTAAAGAAGCTGAGACGCTTGTACTTGAATTTGACTGGAAAGGGGCGGGTTATCCTACCTATCATGGGGGAGGGATACGGCAACTACACCATAATCGTGTATCGCGCTATAGCGTTGTATCCGACTTTCTATATTCAACGTACGCAATACGTGAGGGGGTTGCGAATGTACCAGACCTACAACGCTTTGCTGAGCAGTTTAGGCAGGCAGGAGCAACCTATGATTCCCTGCTAGAGAAACTAGACGTACCTAAGCTTAGTATTGTTCGCGGTTTTGAGTCATTCAGATTTAACGACTACCCGCTTTTTAGCTGGAAGGATAATTTTGCAATTGATTTCAAACCTCCAAGCTACTTATCGGCAAATGACATAGCCACCGCAGCACAAGGACTACCTCATGTGGTTTCGGTAGGGGTTGATAACACTACGGGCACCGCTCGTATCATAGGAAAGCCTATACAGCGCGAGGGAACTACTACAGGTAGAGTATCGGGTAGGGCAAGTCATGCTAGCAATAGGCCAAAAGCGTGAAAGCCTTTTATAACAGAGAGAGAAAATCGTATGGGCTAGCGTCCTCGTATTTTCCACAGTCAGGATTATGGGTATCTGGCGTGGTTAGTTTGGTAGACGAGGAAGGTAAGGGGTACTGCTACGTGAAGTTTAGCGACAGCCTAGTAGAAGCTGTAGGAATGTCGATGCCTTACGGTGTAGGCCCTGAGCATCCTTGTTACCTACGTGTAGTTCACAGGAAGGAACGTGAAGTATGGAGGGTATACGCTGAGTATTTGTCTGGGGATAAAAAAGTATTATTATGGGAGTCGATAGAAAAACCGGTATGGGTTAAACGAGTAAGGAGATAATAATGGTGCGAGTACGCAGGACTAGGGAAGTAGTAGAAGAGCCACCCACAAGACAACGTAGAGTAAGGAGTAGGGTGATGGTAGAAGAGCAGCAGGAACTAGACCTAGTAGAATCTGAGGAAGATGACGAAGGGTTGGATATGTCAGACACCCCTGATGCGCCTAGGGAAGGTGAAACAGAGTTTGAGGCGGCAGATCGTATTGAGGATAAGTATAGGAAACGCGCCAAGTCACCGTTAAAGGCTATCCGCGCCTTTTGCGTTATTTGCGTAGGGTGTTATCCTAGAGAGGTAGCAAAATGTACTGCACCAAAATGTGTGCTATTCCCATTTCGCTTTGGTCGTAACCCATTTCAAAAGAGAGGGTAGTATGGTTCCGGTTATTGCATTTACTGGCAAGGCTCGTACGGGCAAAGATACTGCGGCTGATGTTCTACGAAAGACTTGTGACTACGTACGGTACGGTTTTGCAGACCCTATACGCGATATGTTGCAGGCCCTTCGTATAGACCACCGTGCCATTGACGATAAAGAGGCACCTATACCGCGTATAGGAAAGTCTCTTCGTGAGTGTATGCAAACACTTGGTACGGAATGGGGAAGGGAGCTAATACACCCCGACTTATGGGTGATAGTCGCTAGGGATAGAATAGGTGCGCACAGGCTGCGCGGACGCAATGTAGTAATCCCTGACGTTAGGTTTGAGAATGAAGCTATCATGGTTAAGTCTATGGGAGGCACAATAGTACGCATAACCAGAGAAGATGTAGAGTCTGTTCGTGAGCATAAGTCAGAAGATGGTATACCGGATAAGTATGTAGACGTAACCCTCGATAACGATTCATCGATAGAGCAGTTTCTATCTAGAGTAGTTGAATTACCGTACTAGATTTTTGAAATCGATTACAAAGCCCGGTTTTCCGGGCTTTTTTATTGCCTATTGCTTTTTGTGTTTGCCTTTTTGTGTTAAAGTAGCTATATTCACAACGGAACATCCTTTGAGGGATATACTAAGTGAAAAATGGTAGACTATTTGAAGCCAAAGTAGAGGAAGTACACTCTGGCGATGACTTTATCCTCCTAGTCAATATAGGAGTCGACGGTTTGTTTAAGCGCACCCGCGTACGGTTGCATGGAGTAGATGCGCCTAACGCCTACAAAGCTAAGCCAGAAACAGAGGCTGGTAGGGTACGCGATGAGGTTAAAAAGCTAATCGGTAGTAGATGCCTAATTGATTTGGTGTCAGAAGGTAAGGGCGGCTGGATAGTTACCATGACGGTATTCGATGATGACAACCAGCCTATGTGCCTAAACAATATTTTGCGTGATCGTGGCTATGTATACAGTCCGTCAAAACAAAATCAGGAAGTGGCCGCATGACAACTAAGCATATTCGGCGTGTACGCATGCCTAAAGTAGAAGCACGAGTGACCTCCCTTACGTCGACTAGGCGCAGGGCTGATGTTACTAGGCAAGTAGACGTTGATTACTCCAGCAGCGCTATGGGGTCTACTGCCCCAATAACCCCACCGTATGACACGCTCAGTCTAGTAGGTACGTATGACCAGAGTAATATGCTACGGCAGTGTGTAGCAGCATACGTAACGAATATTGCTATGTACGGGTGGGAGATAGTTGCGGCCTCGCAGGATACCCCTATTGATGAAGACGAGCGTTTGGAGTTGCAGTCGTTTATAGACAATGCCAACTCTGATGAATCGTTGATGACACTACACGCTAAGGTAGTAGAGGACTATGAGAAGGTCGGCTACGCCTTTCTGGAAATAATACGCGACAAGGCAGGTAGAGTATCCTTGCTGAGACACGCTAGGGCTACAGTAATAGGGGTATGCCCCAAGAACCCAGAACCAGTACCAATACGCTACGATGTAATGCGCGGTAAGCGAGCGTCCTTTGTTACTGAGTTAAAGACGTTTCGTCTATATGTGCAGATTTGTGGAGGCAAGAGAACGTATTTCAAGGAGTTTGGCGACCCTAGGGTGCTTAACTACGAAACTGGTACATTCTCCACTAAAGATAATCCAGTACCCAATGACAAGGAAGCTACTGAGCTTATCCACTTTAGGCAAAATTCTGAGGATGTATATGGTGTTCCACGTTGGATCAACCAGCTTCCTTCTATCCTAGGTAGTCGGGAAGCGGAGGAAGTTAACCTACGCTACTTTGAGGATAACACTGTACCTCCGATGATTCTGTCAGTAGCTGGAGGTAGGCTAACTGGTGAGTCTTTCCGTGACCTTAAGAAGCTACTGAATAACCAAGGCATAGGCAAAGAGCGGCAAAACCAGATAATGCTTATAGAGGCTGTACCTGAGCGCGATAGTCTAGAGGATAAGGGTAACGTACAGCTTAAGGTAGATAAGCTAACTGACTCTAGGCCTAGCGATGGTCTATTTAAGGATTACGATGAGGCTAACCAAGCGAAAGTACGATCCTCATTTAGGCTTCCGCCTGTAGCTGTTGGCTTATCTCAGGATGTTACATTCGCTACGGCAAACGTTTCTGCGTTTATAGCGGAAACACAAGTGTTTGCACCGGCAAGGGCTACCTTTGATGAAGTGTATAACAAGAAGTTTGTTAATCACGCTGATGGTTTGGCCTTAAAGACAGTACTACTACGTAGCAGGGCACCTGCTATTACTAATCCAGAAACCCTTATAAAGAGCCTAACTGCACTTAATGTAATGGGCGCGGTAACACCACGGTCAGCTTTGGGTGCTGCTAACAAAATCCTACAGGTAGAACTCCCGCAGTATCCAGAAAAAGGTGAGGAGGGCTATGATGCGTGGATGGATAAACCTATTATTTTCTCCAGTAAAGGACAATCTGGTAATACGGGCATTGACCCTAGCGGAGCGGGTAATACTCATGAAACTCAGGCGCAAAAAGATGCAGCTACTAAGGCTCTTGAAGCGTCTGGTTCCGTAGAGCCTCAATCACCGGAGAATGGTCAGCAATGAAATCGATTGCAAAGGATGTAAGGCTGCACACTCGCTCAGCCCCTGAATGGGAGCGTATCGTAATGGCCGAGGTATTGGTGCCTGATACGCCAAACGTATTCAACGATTACTGGACTAAAGAGAATATCAAACAAGCCGCGTATGCTTTCATGCAGCGCGGCTTTGGCATTGATATAGAGCATGATAACGTTGATGTTACGGGGGCGGTGCACGTAGTGGAGTCCTTCATTGCCCGTTCTGGTGATCCTGATTTTATAGAGGGGTCATGGGTTATCGGCATGTATATAGCTGATGACGTTATATGGCAAGATATCCTAGATGGAAAAATTAACGGCTACTCTTACGAGGCTTTGGTATCGTTTATGTCTGCTACACTGCAAGTACTGGACGACGGTATACGGCAAGGCATCACCGAAGAAGACCCTATAGACGGCCACAGTCACATATTTATGGTGATGGTTGACGTAAACAATAGACCCATAGATGGCGGAACCTCCGAGGAAAATGGACATGCGCACACGATCAGTACGCACACTATTACTGACGAGGCGGCTGGTCATGTACATCGATATAACCTAGTTACCGGAAAGGATGGAAAATGAGTAAGAGTACAAAAAGGCTGGATGGCGTTGACGAAATAGTGACAAAACAAGTTGAAGTGAGTAAACTTGTGCAACCAAAGTTCTTGACGCTTACTGAAAAGCCAGCAAATCAGGTAGCGTTCAAGGTTGTTCGTGATGACAAGGGTGAGGAACCTAATATGACCAAGACAAGTGCCGTGGCTACGGAAGGTCGTCGCCACCGTATCCGCTCCACGAAACGCTCATCTCTTCTGTACATTGAGTTTCCAGAGGGCACTACCGCTGATGAAGCTAAGGCGGCTATGGAGGAGTATGGCCTTGAGGATTATGAGCTTGTGCAGGATGGCGATAAAGTAAAGTGCAAGCGTAGCGATCTTGCCGAAATCCCAGCTAACGCTATTACCGTGCAGATTGGCGAGGGACGTAAAGCTGGCATACTTCGTTCAGAGGTACCAGTAGCTGAAATGCAAGACACTATGCCGAATATTTCGGTTGTTGCAATCGAATTCAAAAATGAGGTATTCGCAACAACTGAGGCCGTCATGGCATATTTGACGCGCCACGATATTGACTTCCTAGAAAAAGGAGTCGAAAATACCGACTCATGTATTCGTGTTACCCGTAGCGAGTACGCGGAAGACGCAGAGCTTCGCCGTGTAGAGGTAGAAACTGGCGTAGTTGCGGTAGTTACTCGTGCTGAAATATCTGATATAGTAGACGCTATTCCGTTTATTGAAGTAGTATCGGAGTCAGCATACGGTCAGTGGGGTTGGGGTCAACTAGATTTCGGCGCTCGTATGGCGGATGTAGAGTTCTGTGAGTCGGCGGAAGAGGCAACATCTACTCTGCGTCGCGTGGTGGAAGATATTTTGTTTTACAGTCAGTTGCCTGTTTCGGTACGGAAAGAACTGGTAATTCGGGCTGCGTCTCAATTCTCGGCGTACGTCGGCTCTTTGCTCGATGCACTCCCCGCGAAAGTAGTTTTACTCAACCGTTCCAATTTGGAAAAACTCAAGGAGCATAGTATGACCCAGAAGACCGAAGTTACCGGGGCGGAAGGTCAAATTGCTGAGCGTAAGGACGATGCTACGGCTACGCCGGAAGTTAAGACCGAAGCTACGCAAGATGACAACACGCCAGTTACCCGCTCGGAATTGAAGAGCATTATTGGTGAGGCCGTGTCCGCTGCTCTCGCTGCCCAAGCTACCCCCGCTAAGGCTGAGGAAACGAAGCGTAGCGATGAGGAAGTAAAAGACAGCAAGGAAGGTGACAAGGCTGATGGTGAAAGCAATACCCTGAAGGCTGTCGAGGAAGTAGTTACTCGTTCTGTCGGTGGGCTTGCTGATGCAGTTAAGACGATTGGTGATCGTTTGACAGCAATCGAAGGGGCCACCACTGTTCGCTCCGATGGAGTGGATAGCGCAACGTCCCAGCCGAAAGACCCGTTTGTTGGGATTTTTTCCCACGGTCGTAAGTAACTAGCAGTAACCACTTAAATTCTTCAGGAGAAATAAACACCATGCCTACTACCAATAAAGACCTCATTCAACGTACCGACCTAGCCCTTGCTGATCTGTCAGCTAACGGCGGTTTGCTACAACCGGAACAGTCCAGTGCTTTTATCGACATGATTCTGGATCAACCCACGATTCTGAAGCAAGTTCGTCAAGTCCGTATGGGCGCACCGGAGAAGAAGATCAACAAGATCGGCTTCGCTGCCCGCATCCTGAAGGCTGCTACGCAAGTTGGCGGCGCTAACGATGATGGTACCAATGATCGTTACCTTGCCAAGGCTGACCGTTCCAAGCCGACAACCATGCAGATTACCTTGAACACCAAGGAAGTCATTGCTGAAGTTCGTCTGCCGTACGAAGCTCTGGAAGACAACATCGAAGGCCAATCCCTTGAGTCGCACATCATGCGTCTTATCGCGGAACGTGCTGCTATCGACTTGGAAGAACTGGCTCTGGCCGGCGATACTGCTTCTCTTGATCCGTACCTTGCCTTGCAAGACGGCTACATGAAGCGTATGACTTCGCATATCGTGGCTAACGCTGCCGCTGGTTGCAACCCCGCGCTCTTCACCAATGGCCTGCTGGCTATGCCGCAGAAGTACCTGCGTAACCTAAACCAGCTTAAGCACTTTGTCACCATCGCCAATACCATCAAGTACCGCCAGAACGTTTCGGCTCGTGCTACCGGCTACGGCGATAGCGCTTTGACCCAAAACATCCCGATCTACGCGGCTGGTGTTTCGGTTGAGGCGGCTCCGATGTTGGCAATTCTGGATAGCGGTAAGCAAGGCTTCCTGACCTTCCCGCAAAACCTGCTCTTCGGCATCCAGCGTGATATCCGCGTCGAAACCGACAAAGACATTCGCAGCCGTGAGTACATCATCGTTCTGACCGCTCGTGTGGCGCTACAGATCGAAGATGAAGCTGCAACTGTGAAGTACACCAACATCTAAAGTTGGTCGGTAAGGGGAGGGGCTTAACTGCTCCTCCCTTTTTGGTTTAATTGCAATCGATTTCAAACGGTAAAGGAGCAGTAAATGAAACTAAAGCTAGTAGGTGCTGAGCGCTATATCTCCCCGATGACAGATCATAACCTTGTCGAGAAAGGCAATGTTGTAGAAGTCACTGACGCTAACGCGGAAGAGATGCTACAAGAAAACTGGAAGGATGCTTTGAACAACGAGCATCCTTTGTGGGTTGAAGCTACTGATGAAGACATGAAGCCTAAAGCTGCGGCTCGCGTAGCTCGCACCAAGGGCGGCAAGAAGTCTGAAGATAGCGATACCGAAGAGTAATTGACGTACTGAAAGGTCTAGCATGCGCTTAGCCACTCCCGATAACGTACTACTAGCAATGGGTATTGGTAGCAATGCCGGTTCCCTTGAAGGGGCTAGTCGTGCGTTAGACCTTTCGTTTCCTATCATTGAGAATACCCTAGAGACTAAGCTAGTAGCAGGCTCAGTGGTAGACTTCTTCAGTGATGTTGGTAAGGCTACTCAGTTTCGCCTATCCAATACTTTTGTAGATACAGACTCTCTAGTTATACGACTGTCCGCCACAGGCGATCCTCTCATGGATGAGACCGAAGGCACGATAGTCCCAGAGACTGACTACTTCATAAATACTAATACTGGTGTGCTAGTTCTACGCAAGCCTATCGTACTAGGGGATCATGTGCTATCCGCCATGTACGATTACGGGTTGCCAGAAACTAACGGTATCCTTGAGGCCCCTTACTGGCTGCAAGAGACGGCTGTTAGCATGGCTATACTAGTACTTAACACTCACCCATCGTCTCCCGCTAACCGTAAGGACAAGACGGTAGCTAATGTAGCGGAGGCTTTACTGTCTCTAGCTAGTAAGCTACTTAATGCCTATCGTAGGCCTAGGTTGACGGTAGAGTTTCCAGTACGGTCTATAGCACTGTGACCACAGTAGTAGGTACGCGGGAGCTTGTAAAAAAGCTACAGCGAGTAAATCAAGCTGCCTTAGGGGTAGTAACCTCATCGCAGTTGCAGGATTTACTAGTAGCTCGCGTACGTGCCAGATTCGATGCAGGGGTTGCTCCTGACGGAAGTCCTTGGCCCGGACTCATGGAAGAGACTATTAAGCGTAAGCGGCGCTCACACTATGGCAAGCCGCAAGCACCATTACAGGCTACCGGAAGACTGCGTAAGTCTATAGGCGTAACACAGTCTAATATTGGTATATTAGCCTCTGCTACAGGTTTAGGTTTTCGTATAGGCATACGAGACGCTAAGGCAGCTAGTTACGGTAGGTTGCATAACTACGGTCTGGGTGGTCAAGAGAAGCGGCAGTTTATAGGTTTGGGTGCGCTAGACGTACGGTCTGTGCGCGATTTCCTAAACCGAAATTTGAAATCGATTGCAGAGGCGTAATATGCCGACTATTGTTGAATTACAGGATGAACTTAGTAGCCTAGTGCGGCAGGTTCCGGCGTTCACTGATAGCGGATTCAGTGTATTCGACCTAGTGGACTTCGCAAGTAAGACAGAGCTACAACCTTTCCCTTTGGTAGGGGTGGGGTACGATGGGTGCGAACCCGTAGACAATAGTAAGGGTAACGCGGCTAATGCAGTAGCTACCGGATCAGGCTCTACTGTATTAGTCAATTTTCAGTTTACAATAGTGATAGCTGTACAGTATCATTACGCAAGTCAGGACGATACCAAACCACAGGCATTGAATTTACTTGACGATGTACGTAAACTGGTATTAGGTTACAAAGGTGTAAATGCAAGGCCGTGGAGGTACGTAGGTGAAAGACCGGATTTATCAGCATCTGATGATGGTCTAGTGTTTTACACACAGGTATGGCAGACGGCTGTTCCAGTTGTAGGTTCTCTCAATAACCCTTAAGGAGTTTTAAGAATGGCTAACTATTACTATTCCGGCCAAGGTAGCCTGTACATCGCTGAGCGTGATGCTACTACTGGTAAGCCGAAAGGTTTTATCCCGGTCGGTAACGTGCCCGAACTTAGCATCGATATCGAAATCACCAAGTTTGAACATAAGGAATCGGAGAGCGGCAACCGCCTGCTTGACCTTTCCATCGTCAAAGAGAAAAAAGGTAAATTCAAGTTCAAGCTTGAGAACCTAACTCTGGATAACCTAGCTCTTGGCCTGTACGGCGAGAAGGCTACCGTGGCTTTGGGTAACGTTACTGGCGAAAACGTCATTGCGTACAAGGGTAAGAAGCTAGCCCTAGCGCATCCTGATGTTTCCTCCATAGTTGTTAAGGATGATGGCGACATCACCACGTACGTACTCGATACTGACTACACTGTTGATGCCAAGAACGGTACCATTACCGTTCTAGCTACTTCAGCTATCGTAGAGTTGGATGTACTGCATGTTGCATACTCACATGCTGCCTACACCAATCTGGAAGCCTTTACGTCCGCCGCTTCGCCTGAGCGCTTCCTGCGCTTTGAAGGCCTTAACACTGTCGATAACAGTACTGTTATTATCGATATGTACCGCGCCTCTTTCGATCCTCTGACCAACTACGGTCTGATTAACGAAGAACTTGCGGCTGTGGATATGGCTGGTTCGTTGCTTGCCGATTCGCTAGTTACCTCTGGTAGCCAGTTCTTCCGCCAGCGCAACGTGGCTGCGTAAGCTAGGCTGTAGAAACCAAACCAAGAGGCTCCTTTCGAGGGGCCTCTTTTTACTTGTGGAGGCTATAATGAAAGTAACGCTCCTTGTCAATACTACGATCAATGGTGTATTCTACGAGTCTGGTACTGATGTAGAGGTAACGCCAGAGCAGCACGTAGAGCTAGTAATGCTAGGCTCATGCCGTAGCGAGATACAAAGTACCAAGGTGGAAAGTAAACACTCGTCTTCTGGTAACAAATTTTTCAAACAGAAAAGGTGAAATAATGAATACGAATCCAGTGGTAGACGCGCTCGACACAATGGCAGAGCGTGGCAGTATTGTTACGTTGTCGAACGGTAGTGAAGTATCTGTACGAGTATGTAGTGGCCGCGTACTTCCTAAGATACTACGCTTTGTATCTACGGTATCTACTGATCTTGGTCTATCGATTAGCGATGCCGAGGGTGTTAAAGAAAAGCTACTGGATAAGGTAGATAACATTGGTTTTATTTTGCAATTGATTTCAAAATACACAGACGATATCTTTTGCATAGTGGCAGACCTTACTAGCTTAGGTAAAGTTGACGCAGTTGAAGATTTACCTTTGGATGACCTAGCTAAGGTATGTCTACGGGTTGTAGAGGTGAACAAGAATTTTTTTACTCAGAGAGTCCTTCCGGTAGTGCAAGCAGCAGGCGGGACGGCTCTTTAAGTGGGGATGAAATAGTTGATTCGATATTGGGTCTAGTAGCTGGAGGATTTAATGAGCAAGAGGCCCTAGACATGCCGCTAGACAAAGTTACGCTGTACTTAGATGGAGTGACTAGATATAACGCCTATAGACGACAAGAGGCTTTTGCCGACCTTGTAAACGCTATAGGCGTTGCTCTTTCTGGTAAGGGTTTTGACAAGTACGTAAACGATTTAGGAGTTAAAGATGGCTGATCCCGCGACCAGTCTACAGATTACCGTAGAGGCTAAAGACCAAACTACTCACGTACTGAAAGGTATTGAGTCTAGTATCATCAGGTTTGTGGGCGCAGTATCGGCTACGCTAGCCTCCATTAGCGTAGTACTATTCCCCATAAAGCAAGCTGCCGACTTCCAGAAGGAATTGCTGGACGTAGGTAAGACAACTGAATTCTCTACGGAGAAGTTGGATAAGCTTGCCGAAGGGCTGAAGCAAATGTCTTACCGTCTTAATGTATCGGCGGTGGACTTAGCAAAAGTAGCAGCAGCCGGTGGTCAGTTAGGTCTAGGTAAAGAAGGCGTAGAGGGGCTTCTGCTATACACAGAGGCTACCTCTCGTTTCTCTTCTGTACTTAACGTAAGTGTGGAAGAGGCCGGCACCGCGATAGGTAAGCTCAGTAACCTATTCGGTATTTCTATACGCGATGCTGAGCGTATCTCATCGACCATCAACGAGATATCAAACAACTCTACCGCTAGTGGCGCGGAGCTATTAGACATTATCCAGCGTATAGGTACAGCCGGTGGAACACTTACTCTACAGCAATCTGCCGCGCTAGCTGCATACGGTAAGGATTTGGGCCTAACGTCAGAAACCGTAGGCACAACGCTAAACAAGATTTTCCTAGACCTACAGACTAAAGCCGCTCAGGTGGCCCCGCTAGTAGGCCTACCAGTAAGAGAGTTTGCTGATCTAGTCAAGACAGATGGGGTAGCTGCATTCAAGCTATACATCAACGCTCTTGAGAAGATGGACAACATAACCCGTAGTACATTGTCTGAGCAGATTACTGGCGGTGGGCGTATTGCTGCGTTTGTTACAGCTACACTTAACGATGCCTCTACAGGGTTTACGTTGTTGGATAAAGAGCTAGCCAAGACTAATGACGGCTGGCGTACAGGAACCTCCGCTATAAACGAGCAGGCACGAGTATTGTCTGGACTATGGGCGCAGGTAGAGATTGTAAAGAACGTCTTTCTTGGTATTGCTGAGACAGTAGGTAAGCAGGCCCTTCCGTACCTTACTAAGTTAGCGGAGCAGATACAGGCATTCGGTAAAGACCCTACAGTTATAGCGTGGTTTGTTGACCTAGGTAATTCAATAGGCGCGTCCATAGCTGGCTTCCTAGAGTTCGCTAAATCGCTATCCTCCATGAGTGCCGTAATGGGGCCTGTACTACAGATACTGAGAGTATGGCTGGGTCTCAAGGTTCTAGAGACGCTAATGGGCTGGGGTAAGTCGCTATACGCCACAGCACAGGCTACAGCCGCTGCTACTACTGGTTGGCTAAACCTAATAACAGTAAATAAGCAGGCCATTCTTACTATGGCCGAGGCCGCAGCACAGGCCCGTAAAACCAATGCAGAGATAGCTGCGTCAGGAAAGACACCAGATACTAAGGTAAGCGTACTGGGCCAAGCAGCTACTGGGCTATCCGCTCTATTTAAGCCCTATTGGGATGCTCAAGCCGAGTCATTGAAGACAGAGAAACTACTGAATGATCGTATAGCACAGCGCGATACTATCCTGAAGGGTATAACTACTCGCATGCAGGAGATTCAGAGTACTACTAAGGCTCTGGCCCAGCAGGCGTACGATGATGCTATAGCGGCGGGGTCTAGCAAGAAAGCTGCTAATACTATAAAGAGAGATGTATCTGTAGCGCTTAAGAAGGAATACGATAGCCTAGACGTTCGTGGAGCTAATCTATTTAACAGCTACGAGACTTCCATAAACAGATTAGGTGCCGCGCACCAGAGAGCAGCCGCTAGTGCAGTTGCTATGTCTGGCACTATAGGCGGTATGCTCGCCAGAATAGCGGCGGGAGCTAGGGCAGCGGCAGTGGCCGTATTTGCCATAGGCGAGTCTTTCTTAGCAGTAGCTTCCCGTATTCTTGGCGTAGTATTTATAGTACAGTTTCTACTAGACATACTTGGTCTACTAGACCCAGTACTGAAAGGCCTCAGGTATATCCTAGGAATTCGCACGGAGGAAGAGGCCGCAGCTACTAGGGCAGCGGCTGCTAGGGATAAGGCTTTGGTGGATGAGCGTAATAGGGCCAAGGAACTAGCTGCGGAGTACGATAAAGTAGCGGTAACGTGGGGTAAAGCGCTCCCTAACGATAGAAGTACTGGACTAGCAGCAACGGCAGCTAAGCTAGAGATAATCACAGGCAAGATGGCTGATATGGCTTTCTCTGCCGGCGAGTTTACGGCAGGTATCGCTTACTCTGCGTCAGCAGTACAGACCCTTACGGCGCAACTAGAGCAGGCTAAACGTAAGTACGCGGAGCTACAGAAGAGTAGAGAGACCACCCAAGCAGTCGGTGTGGTTAAGGAGACTGTTCTACCTGCCTTGTTTAGCGACATATCTTCCGATAAAGCTAACCGTGAAATAGAAAAAGCGCGGCAAGAAGTCGATAAGCTGGCTACCTCGCTAGACTTGGCTAAGAAAGCACAGCAGTACTACACTACTGAGCTAAGCAAAGTCTCTGGCGTAAATACCACTTTGGCTAAGCAGGAGCAGGAGGTTATCGCTCAGTTAGCAAACGCGTACGATGCTGAGGGCTACTCTATGGTTAAGGCGCTACAGCTAGTAGTGACTAAGCGCAAAGAGTTGGCTGATGCAGAGAAAGAGGAGGCAGATGCTAGAAGGGCCTCAGAGGCTACTGGGGCTAGCAATGACCAGATTACCGCCTACACCATAGCTGCGTCTAAGGTACGTACGCTTAAGGCCGAGGTAGATACTCTTGATGCAGCGTACGCCAATATGAAAGGGGAAGCTTCCCTAGCGGCGCTAGCCTTTACCCGTTCTTTAGGAATTGACGAGACTACTGCATCTATCGAGAAACTGAATAATGTTATCTCTATTTTTGGTGGCATATCAGGTACTACAATACGTGGTATAGAACAGCGTCTAGCGGACGTTACCAAAGAAGCAAATACTAGCCAGAAAGCGCTATCTAGTCTGGAACTAGCTAGGACACAGCGTATAAACAACCTGAAGGCTGCGGTACCAGACCCTAATGCTGATAATATAAAAATAGCAGAGCAGGCCATAACTGCGGAGTTTAATGCGCAGGCGGCGGCTATACGGGCTAAGCTTCAGGCTCAACTAGCTATAAAGTCTAATACGGAACGTGAGCTAGCTTCCGCAAAATCTCTTGCAGCAGCATACGATAGGGGAGGCACCGCTGTAGCAAAGGCGAAGCAGCAAAGCGCCGCGCTAATGTCTTCTTTCCTGTCGGATACCGCCACTGTTACCTTCGTTAATAAGCAACTTGAGGCACAGAAGCGGATAGTGGACGGAGCTACATTCCACGCTAAACAGGTAAAGGACGCGTACGAAGCTGCCACCAAGGAAGTAGCTAAGTCTGTAGAGCAAGTAGCCACTGACATGCAGAGCCTTGTGTCGTACTTTGCTGGACGTAAGCTAACGCTAAAGCTTGCTGCGTTTGATTCAAACTATGAGCAGGCTAACAAGTTCTTTAACGATATACAGCAAGACCAGCTAGCCGCTGAGAAGAAGCGTCTTGAGACTCTTGGCCTATCGTCTCAGGAACTTAAGGATCAGACTCGTGCCCTTGAGCAGATGTACGAATGGGCTACAAAGATGCGTCAGTCTGCCCAAGATGAGCAAAGACAGACTCTAATCCTTAACGATATCCGGGCGCAGATAAATAGCAGCTACAGGGATTCAGTTACTGCACAAGAGAAAGCTACTCAGTTAGCTAAGGAAGCTAAGGCAGCGGCAACGGCTGGCAATAAAGACCAAGCTATAAGCCTAGGTGAACAGGCTGCTATCGAAGCAGAGAAAGCTAAGGGCGCTACGGAAGAGCTTACTGCTAAGGTAAAAGAGTTTAAGGCTGAGGCAGCTAAGCCTGTGAATATACTTGGTGGGGCCAAGTTCTTAGTGGCAGATCAAGAGATTACAGACCTTACACAGAAAGCAGCGGAAGCTAGGGTAACTGCGGCTAAAGCAGTATCAAATGCACTAGAGCAAGCATACCAATCAGCTTCTGATGGCCTACAGCGTGAAAATGCAGTTATGGCCGCTATGAATACTAAGGTAGAGCAGGCGCAGCAACGTATAGCCTCAGTAATTCAACTAGTGCCAGAGTTGGCTAGGGTACAGGGCTTAGTAGGCGAGGCTTTACTTAAGCAAGTATCGGGTATCGATGCGGTGTCTTCCAGTTTGCAATCGATTGCAACTCAGGATTTCCGTGGTCTGACAGAGTTCGGTCAAGTATCTGCGCAGGCTCCAGCGTTCAAGGAGATAGAGCAGTCTATACACAATATGGCGCAAGGTGCGGCTGGTAACTTGGCAGAGATAGCTACTAAGGCTAAGGAGCTACCGGCAGCACTTAGGGAGATGTATCAAATAACCACAGATCAGCTAGCTAAGGCTGACGCAGCGGCAGCGGCTGATGCGATGCGTAAGTCAGTGGCAAGCGCCGCTCCTATGACCGGTAAAGTGGAGTTTCCGGGGGCTAGGGACTCTCTTCAACAGTCGTTAGACAATGGCCCACCGCTTAAGGCCAAGGTTGAGGTCTCATCTACAGGAACTGCTAGCGCCAAGGGCTACGCCACAGGCGGTCATATACAAGGCCCCGGTACTGGCACTAGCGATTCGATATTGGCATGGCTATCTAATGGTGAGTTTGTAAATGATGCAAAAACCACTAGCTTCTTTGGCCCAGCATTTTTCTCACTTTTGAAATCGATTGCACACGGCGGTAGATCAGCCATGTCAAACTTAGTAGCCTCTTTTGGTGGAGGGCCTAGGATACCGGCGTTTGCTACTGGAGGATATGTAGGTATGGTATCGCAATTCGACCCAGCTACGGTATCCGGTTCTGGTAAGGAGTTGGACTCTGTTAGAGTAGACCTAGGCGTTGGTGACAGTAGGTATCAGTTAACCACTGAGCGAGATACAGCCAAGAGTCTAGTTAAAGCGTTGCATAACATAGGCAGGAGCGTACTATGAGTATCGTACTTGATGGGGTTGTGCTTAGTGGCTCTATGCAGTGGGCTGATCGCTACGAGCATGCGCCGGTAGAGCAGTCGGTTAAGAGGACTCTAGGCGGCTCTTTGGTAGTGTTCCATGCACCTCTTATCGCGGGAAGGCCCATAACTCTAATAGCTACGGAGGATACTGGCTGGCTCACTCTAGAGATGGTGGAGGCTTTGATGAGTAGAGCCTCCGCTCCGGGCGCTTCATATGTATTGACCATACATGACTTCACGGCTACTGTTATGTTTAGACATGACGATCCGCCTGCTGTATCATTTGTGCCTCTAACACCTAAAGCGTTAGCGGAACAGACGGACTACTTCACTGGCACGGCTAAATTTTTTACCATATAAGGAGTAACAACATGGCTATCACAGCTTCCGAACTAAAGCTATACAAAAGTCAGGGAGTTAGCGCGTCTCCTGCTGCTAACGGCGGTAGGATATCCGCCACTGAGATTATTAGCTCCGTTGCTAATAACCTATTCCCTGATGTACCGCAGGCCGAGCGTCTTGCCGGCTCCACTACGTTACGTAAGTTCTTTTTCAAAAATGCCAATAACGCTAATCTGGCATTGTATAACTCAAAAGTTTTCATCGAGAACTACACCCCCGGTGACGATGCCGTGTATATGCTTGAGGGAACGCCTGCCGGAATGGAAAGCGAACTTACCGGCACCGAGAAGGTATATGGCGCTAGCAAGCTAGACGCTAGCGTATCTGTGGGCGCTACTGTTATTACTGTTTTGCTAGAGTCTGCGTCGGTGCAGTTCTTCAAAGCTGGAGACAGTATCCGTATATCCGATAAAGTATCTGTAGATGCGGCTGGTAATGAAGAGTTCCGCACAATCTCTGGCGCTCCGGGGTATGCTGGTAGTATTGCCACCATAACGCTTAACGCTCCCCTTACGTATGGTTTTGCTGCCGCAGCTACACGCGTAGCAAACATACTGGCTTTTGGCGATTTGGCCGGAACGGTATCTAACCTAGTAGCTACATCGGCAGGCGGCGGAACGTACGATAACACTGCACAACCTATTACGGTGCCTAACGTCGCGGGTGTGTACGAGGATTGGACAGTATCATTTACGTCTGCCACTACGTTTTCCGTAGTAGGGGCTAGAGAGGGGGCTGTCGGGTCAGGCTCCACGCTATCTGACTTCTCGCCTGTCAATCCAGCCACTAGTACTCCGTTCTTTACTATCAAGGCACTAGGCTTTACTGGCTCTTGGGCTACTGGCAACACGCTAGCTTTCAGAACTACGCCGGCTTCTATACCACTATGGGCTAAGCGTGTAATACCGCCTAATGCCGGGGCTATAACAGGCAACCGTGCTGTCTTTGGTATAACGGGCGAGACTGCGTAAACATGGTCGATAAGTCTGTACTAACGGCGCAAACTTCAGTAGAGTTTACGCCTGCGGATGGGGGAGGTAGCGGTTACTCCCCCATCAAGCTAGTGATTGAGATGGATGATAGAAAACATCCAGACCAGACTATGCACGGTACTATGCGGATTCGCCTATACCCTGCCGCACCGTATAAAGACCCTTACAATTTCATAGAGTACCTATCTGACGGTACTACGGTTATCCATCAGGCTTCTGGTATGGGCCTGCCACAAGTCGGCATAGTGGAAACTGTATTTGTGCACCCGTTTGAGCATTGTGGGTATTCGTTTAGGGTAACACAGGGAACGCTAACCAAAACTACAGAGATTCGCTATAGGTATGTAGAGGGTACGCTTGTGTTTACTGGAGGGCGCGAGTTTGACCTTCCATATCCTGTAGTAGCTGGCCCAGCACCCACCCTAGGATACGCTCCGAGTATTGCTGACTCTATAGAGCTTATTAGGGTAGGGCAGTACTTTAACGGCAACGGAGACGATATAACAGCTAGCTTAGTTTTACAGTTTGATGCAGATAAACAAAAGCTATTAGCTAGTGACCATGTGTACGGAGAGGTTCACTATAGATTCAGAACTGAGTACGTAATTGCAGACTATGTTCCGTACCAGTATAGCGATATGCTAGCCTACTACATACCGAATGACTCAGACTACGGCAGCTTGATAGGCTACCCACCTACTACTACGGTAGACGGTATGAAGAACGGTACTGTGGTATTCCAAGTACAGATGCCGCCGGCCATAGGGGCTGACTTTGAACTATACAGGGTAGAGTCGGTAGCTATAGTAAATGAGAAGGGTGTATGGGAAAAGCCTAAGGCTTGGCCTAACGATGGTGTGTATGGAGACATACCGGACAAGATACTAGACACTGCTAGCTCGTATCTTGAGACCTCTAGGGTACATGAAATAGCTACTGTGTCTATGGTTAATCGCCAGCGCAGTAACGAGTCTACTGCCTCTGTGAAGCTAGAAGCACTACCGACTAATTTTTCTTACGAAGAGAAGAAAAGCAATAATGCTAAGGTAGCAGACAGCTACTTGAGGAACGTAAAGAATTTTCCTCTAACCACGATGCGTACTGTACGCTACATAGTACCTGTGGCTATGCCGTATGACGGCTACCCGCCAAAACAATACGAAGAGAAAGCTTGGATTAAGGCTTTAGTTACACTTCCTAACGGCGACGTAACTAAACAGGCACTATCGCATACCGTATGGACTAAGTATAAGATAAAGCTCGTAGTAAAAGCTGGCTCTATGCCAACCCCTGCACAGTCAACTCTTGAGCGTAATGCAAAGATAGACCCAGTTACCGGAATGCCTGACACTACTTATGATTTTCAAGCCGCATATATAAATGCGGTATTCAGAAGAATGTGGGATGCTATAGATTGGGATACTATCAAAAAGCAGATAGTTAGCAGATATGATCCTGACGTATACGAAGTCACTTTTGACACTAGTATGCCTACGTCTAATGCCCCTACTTCCTAATTTTGAAATCAATTACAAATAATGCAAAATGCTCTTCTATTTGGCCTCCCTATGGAGAAGGTCAATAAGGCTACTTTAGGAAGTAAAGTATATTATTCAGCTAAGCTAGATGTGCAGATGTACGGGGCTGCGTACCCAATAGTGTTTGACTACACTAACTCTACCTACATATCGTTAGAGTTCTACGATGACGATAAAGGGTTTAGGTACTCAAGAATGTATATTACTGCATACGCCAAGTATCCAGTAATACCAAAAAAGCCTGTACCTTGGGTAAGTAAACCTAATGACGAAAACGGTACAGGTGGAGACGCGCTAGGCGTACACACTAAAGTAGTTATTGGGGAGCCTACGGGTAGTGTAGTTAATCACCCATCTGTAGCCAACGTATTAGTTACCGTAGACGATCCTAACCCTACGTCACTATCAGAAACGGGAGGTGATAACCTTACTCAGGCTATATACCTAGCTATACATCCTTGGCTTACCGTAGCTGAATATAATCTAATATCACCACCAGCCAGAGAGGGTATGGTGGCATTGTTTGGTGATATATCGGGCGGTAATAAAGTTCCGGCTAGGATGTACCGCTCTAGCACCGCGCAGTACCAGACGGTTGTATATTCCGGCATATTTTATATGGGCGCTGCCGGTATGAATACCATACTTGAGTCTTCGCTAACCAATTACTTAGTGCCTAAGCGGTACCCTAACGATAGTGATATTCCGCAAGAGATTCCTCCTTTTTACTTCGTCGGTAGCCCAGTGGATGCTGCTAACTATAAGAGCATATGGATTGCTGGTAGGGCAGCGGCTACGGAGCGAGAGCGCGAGATTGCTTTACTTAACTCCGATAGGGTAGTAGCTGCTATGCAGGCCGGCATGTTGCCTATGGAAGTGGTTAATTCCATATACGACACTAAGCCATTCTTTTTCGAGGGCGAGCCGTCTAGAAAGCTAACTATAACGGTAAGCGAGCTATCTGTAGAAAATGATCCAGCGGTTACGGGTAATCCTAACCCTGCGCTTAATCACCCAGCTAGGCCTTATTTCTATACCAGACCCACCATAGTTAAATACATAACGCCGGGTACGTCCGGGTATAACTGGTCTACCGGAGCTAGGGAAAAGCTAAGTTCCGAGCTTGTAGTTATGGCGAAGATAAAACGTACAGTAACTATTGCTTTTTCTTACGTAGACGGGGTAAACGAAGACACTGGCGAGGATATAGTAGTCGATAGATCGTATAGCTATGAAGGCTATTTATCTATTGAGCAGTATTTTACTTATTCTGACCAGCGTAATGCGATGCGTACGTCTTACCTCTTCGATAATTGGCCTGCCATTGACGAAGACGGCATGTTTCCGTACTTCGGGGATATGGCTTATATAGTCGACTTAATGTACGAACTCAATAGCGTAACTGTAGTGCCTACCAACCTATTGTATATTCTGGACATGGCTAGTAAAGCCAAGGCTACGCTTACTGAGGAAAAGGCTATTGCCGATAATGCGCTAGAGGTAGCTAACGCTAGAGTGCCACAGAACCCATCTGAAATAGCTACGGCGCAAGCTGCCGCTACTCTAGCCCAGACTGCGCTAGATAAAGCCATAGATGTGCACTCTACCGTAGTATCTAAACTCCCTGACGCACTAGACGTAGTGGCTAGGGATAAGCTGCTAGTTTCATATAAGTTTGAGCGGTCATTAAATAAAGTAGAGGATGCAAGCTACGAGGGCTGCATACTTAATGGTCGCGCTGGTATGGACTACTCGCTAATGAGTGCCAGATTCGTAGATACAACTACGCCGCATACTACAGTGCAGTTAACGCTTGCTTTAGGTAAGTATCTTGACGTAGCTAGTAGAGACCTAGAGCTTAAGGCTAGGCTAGCCGTAGAGGCGGCTAAAGGTACAGATAATGATAGGATAGCTGCCGCCAATGAGGCTAGGGACACGGCGGCTGCGCATAAGACAGACGTAGAGGTACTGATAGCTAAGGCTATAGAATCCCAGAACGCAAAGGGCGTAGTGAAAGCTACCTACTTACGCGCATCTAAGTTTCCTGCCATACGTGAGTTTTTAGATAGGGTACCGCTGGTGGAGAGGAGTCAGTATGATATTTAGTCTTAGTCCTAGGATATCAGCGCTTAGTAGCCTGTCTAGGGATGAGTTGTTGGGTATGCTAGCCTCTCTAGACGCAACTATAGCTAGACTACGCAACTCCATCGTTGAGGATATCGATCTACCTGCCCTGAAAGCACAGGTGTACGAAACTTTATCTGAGATTACTGGGTACTCCACAGTAACTCTACATGGACTCTTGGATGGTGATACTTCTTACTCTATACAGCATGCCGTAATAGAGAGTAGGTACAGAAGTGTTCCGTCTATTTTTACTGGTACGTGGGCGGCAAACTTATATATGTTTGCTAACTTTTGCTACTATGCAGAGAAGCCTGAAGCTATAACCACACATATTAAAGATTTGCAGTATGCTTTTTTATCCATATACCTTAGTGGAGGGTACCCTAGTAGCCTGCTAAATAAAGCTATAGCTGCTAAAAGAGCGTATGAGCGGTACAAACTACAGGTTGGCCCTATCCGGTACGCCTATGTTAGCTATACGCAACGATCATATACGCTAGAGGGTATTTCGTTTGTAGCCTACAATAGCGGTTACGTTACATCGTACTACAAGGATGGTAGCTACTGGCATAGCAATGAGTACTACTCGTATAGCGGAGCTAGAAGTAGCAAGACTATATATTGGTGGGTAAGGAATAGACGATATTTTGAATACAATACTGGCGCTCAAATAGTATTCGGGCCATACAACCAGCTAATATACGAGCGTAAGGTAGCCAATGTGTATGACTTGCCTAGCGTATACGACGATTTTGTAGCGGTTTTAGATCAGGGTTGGCCTGCTTTACCAGCTACGTGTGTACAAGTAGCCATGCACACCGTATCTATAAAGATGTTTGCCTTATCTTGTGTAGGTGACTTTTTTAAGAAGGTACTACCAATAAGTAGTGAGTACACTGGCTTAGACGAGGGCACTACTACAGTTACGCGCCAGTTAGTAAATAGGCTGAGCGGTATAGTAGGTAACGTTTACAAAAGGAAGGTAGGGGAGCAAATTGTATTTGATGTACCTACGGGTAAGTATAGACGGATACACCCAAACGGCACGGTTATATCGAAATACAGCAGGTTAGGATATCGTAATATAGCACTCGTGCCTAATGTAGGCCCTACCGGCTACATGCCGTCTACGCCCGGAACACACTGGGAGCTAGACAAATATACCGATTTCAGGGATGCCGTAGATTTTATGATTGCCTACCCTACGGTAGCTTATGTGAGCGGCTACTCAAATGTACTAGAGGTTATGGTTCTAAGCAATACCTTAGGTACAGTAAGCTGCAATGAACATCTTAATGTGCCTAGAGTAGGAACTCTACCTGACGAGAAGTGGTTTTACACTATCGATGCAGGCGTTACTTGGGTAGCTGGTGACAGTACGCGACTTATACCTTTACCTTCTGGCAGTTACCCCGTTAAAAGTATCTGGGTGGCGCTAGACTCCTCGTACCTTGAGACTGGAGTAACCATAGGGTTTAGCCGATACTCCATTGCGTATAACGTTGGTATTGTCACTGCCGGTAATACTAGCATAACTACCCCTCCATCTCTGCCTTACCCACCGTCTACTGGCTACACTTCGTTTAGGGATTGGCGGTACGACACGTTTAACGAAGACACTGGTATCTACGAGAGGCTTACTATAGATTCAGCCGGAAGGAATTATTACGACGGTCTTGAGGCTAGAGGCCTTTTGTGGATGGCTCGCAATACACTATTGCCGTATAAAGCATCTCTAGATAGGTCGATATTAGCCGTGCAGAACCAAGATACTAGTGTATCTTTCTACGCAGACCATGTGATATATGGAGGGGTGTCTAATGAGTTGCTTGTGGCTATGCAGAACTCAAGTCAGGCTATTGGTAGTCTGATAGCAGCATCTGATGCGCTAACTAATTCACCCGCATTCCTATCGGTATGGCAGGGGCTTATTGATATAGTAGATAAGTACCATGCGGATAACGTATTTGCAGAACCGTCTACCTCAGGTATAACTAACGAAGAGATAATAGCTGCCCTATCTACGGTGGATAGGACGCATACTCACCTATCTGTACTAGCTACGGAGTTTGCTGCGCTTGACGCTACCACATACGCTCTTAATGTAGCTAGGAATATCGGCTCAGGCCCTTATATTGTAGGCCCACTGACTACCGGTAATTACCCTTACTGGGATATACCTACATCCACTAGACTACTCGTTTTTTACGAGTTTCCGTACATATTTGCTAATATGTTTAGTAAATACCTTATGAATGTGCGGGATATACCGGCTAGGGGTACGATGTTGGAGTACGACTATCTTATAGCTATAGAGAACTTCTCTGCGCTGTATGCCGCCCCGCAGTATTACGAAACTGTGCGAGATATACTAGACATTACGGAAGAAGCCAACCCTATAGAGGCTTTGGACGCGGCGCATAGGCAGCTTTTAACTTATGAGTGGATTAAGATCAGGAATACTCTTACCCTTGATAGCCCAGAGTACATTATGCACAACGCGTTAGGTACTGTGTTGGAATGTAAGACCTACTCAGTATTGCCCACTAGTGGTCTATATAACCCAATTGACTACGCGTTATACGGGCAGTTAGCACAAGGCGATATTGCCGTATGTACTGACTGTATAGCAGACACAGCCAAGGTTATAGCATCGGTAGAGGGGCTAAAGGCAGCTATGCTAGACCCAGAGCTATATCCAGTGCTACGACAGCATAGGCCGGGAACAGACGGGCTTAACAAGTACATAAACATATACGCTACCTTCGCCTCTACCCTAGCCTCTGCTATTTTCTGTAACGATGCTGCTATGGAGGAGGCTGTAGCACACGGTAATATGGTACGTGCCTTGGTTGAGCGGTTTCCTCCAGAGGCCGTGGCTGCATGGAACCCTATGGGGGACATTGGTACTAAAAGTGGCGTACCTAGGTATCTTGAGTTTTTTAATATATCGTCCATGCTAGAGGCAGTGGCAGGTGCGACCTCCTTAGTTAAAGGTAGGCTGACTACGCTACTGGACGCGTATGCTTTATTAGGGATAGACCCATACACGCTACTTCATACTAGCCTACCTACTGGCACCATAACTGTGTCTGAGGAGGGTGATGAGATTATGACAGGCATACCTACTATAGACCCAAGTAGCCCATACTACCCATTAGTATTATGGTATACCGTAGATTGTGTAGCGGTACTCGGAGTAAACTCGTACACAGCTAATGATCCTGACTGCTACTTTGCTTTCTCTAGGGCTGGCGATGCGTACCCTTGCCCTACATGGTGGGGGTATAGGTGGGTTGGATTCGGCACACCGTACGTCTACCACTACGGGGATTCAGCTAACTACTTTTACTATATGCTGGTTAGGCCGTACGAGTACGGATACTTCAAGAAGAGCGCTGCCTACTGGACAGAAAGTGCTTGCTACTACACGTACTTCGTACCTCAGGCTATTGCCTCTGCCAAAGCTAAATTGCCTGAGCTACTTGCGTCTAGAGCTAGCTTAGCTACGTTTTTAGGGGTATAGAATGGCTACCAACTACCAAGAGCTAGAACAAGAAATACGTGATGCTAAGTCTTTTGTATCTGCTAGCCAAGCTACGGCTACTGCACTTAAATCTTCTCTTGCTACAACCAGTGCTAGCGTAGCAGAAAGTTTGGTGACTAGTGAGGCTAGTATATTGTCTGCATACTCTAGTGAAAATGTAGCAAGAGACGCTGTTAAGAATAAGTTTATAGCCTACAAAGAGACTAGTGTATTTGCGGCTACGCTACTAGACAACATATTTGCCGAAGCTGGAGTACTAATAGATACGCTAGCAGGAAAAGTAGCAGACTCGCTAGTGGGTAGGTATAGGCTCCACGAGCAACGCAATAAGCAGGTAAAAACACTTAGCAGGTTAGCTAGAGCTACCTACATCGTAGACCTGTACGCTAAACTACTAGAACAGTACGATAGGTTACTGAGTGCTATGAGCGAGCATTCGTCTATGGTAGGTAGCGAGTTCGCTAATAAACTTAGTGAGGAGGTCATTAAGTCAGATAACCTAATAGTGGCGTGGAATGATACCAAAAAGAACGAATACGATAGTGCTACCTTAGTATATAAGTCAGGAATGGTGGCGTACGTATTAGGATTACGTAAGGATACGTTTTACTGGCCTAGACCTACTGACGAGAGGGTACGTAGCAGGGAGGATAATATAGCTAACCTTCACAATGCACAAAAAACATACGCTCCTGCTTGCGGATTGCTTAACTATAAAAGATTTCCGTATAAGCGTTTTGTCGATGGAGAGACAGTAACGTTCACCCCTATATTTACTAAGCAAAAAGCATTACCTGACGCAGTTCCTCCTGTACTGGAGAAGGATTGGGGTATATGCGTACGCACTGTAACTCCGTATATAAACCCACTAGAGAGTACTCTAGAGTCTGAGGCTAAGTATATATTTAACATAAAGTACGATGGGTACCTAGACGCATTTAGTATAACGTCGTGGGATGATATAGGTATTCCAGCTACCGATAGCGAACCTGCTCAGTACCCTAAACTAACCTATAGCAGGCACGTACCTAGAGCTATGGTTAGCTATTCAAAGGCCCCATTTAGTAAAGTAGGACAGGCTTTTAGCATTCAAAAAACTGGAATACCTATACCAGAGACAGTACTTCCTGCCGATATTAACGCTCCTGTGTACGGTGAGTACACTAACGATATAGTACTGAGCTACATGCAGCAGTCAATGCTAGAGGAGGTGCCTAATCCGCCCACTAACGTAGTTGGTACGGTAGTTGGTAGTGGTCAAGTATCGGTAGCATTTACGCCTCCAGCGGTAAACGTGGGCGGTAGAATACCTGTCGGATATAAAGTTATTTCGTACCCTGAGGGAATAGAGGCCACAGGCCTTAGAAGCCCTGTATTGGTTAGGGAGCTTCCCAATGGAAAAACATACGTATTCAGGGTAATGACTGACAACAATAGATGGTACAGCCGAGCCTCAGACCCTAGTGAGCCAGTTCTTCTACTGTCTACACAAACGGACGAATCTAAGGCACTTGAAGATAATAAGAGTAAGTTAGATGTATTTCGGGCTACTAGGTCTACTGAGCTAGCCAGAAGGGCAGCTTTGTAGTTTGCAATCGATTGCAATTTGTTGCAAATACCCAGATGCTGCTGTATAGTTTATCAACCTAAAGGAGAGACTTATGACCACCTCTATTTCCCTGTATAACCACACACGTAGGCTAGTTGCTTCTGGCGCAGTAGATTTAGATAGCGATAGCATAAAGGCAATTCTAGTAACTTCGGCGTATGTCTTCGACGCTAACCACGTTATGTACACTACACCGAAAGCTTTTGAGCTTCCTTCCGGCGCAGGCTACACAGCCGGTGGCCTAGACCTTACTGGACTATCTACTATCGGGGTTGGGGCTAACGCTAAGCTAGTAGCGGATAACCTAGTATGGCCGCTACTCACTGGTACATTTAGGGCGGCAATATTGTATGACGATACTTACGACAGACCAGAGCCTGTCTATGGATCACCTGTATCCGATTACAGGGCCATACTAGCGTACATACTGCTAGACACAACGCCAGCAGATGTTGTTGTTAATAATACGGACTACAGCATACAGTGGAATCCTGCCGGCATACTTACGTTTAGTTAACGGCCATGCCTTACCTAGTTCCGTTTGGTGGGTCAGTAAACGTAGAAGTATCAGAGGGTGGTGTATATGCGCCACCTAACGGAGGCTCAGTTGGTGTAGAGCTAGCCGACTCTGGATTAAATGTAGTAGCCTACGTTTCTGACTTACCAAATATATACATAAGTGCCAAGACACCTAAGGTAGTCGTAGGGCACACGTTACCGGCTGCGCTAGTCACCATAACGCCGCAGGTACCGTTTGCTGGTAGGGTATTGGCGGTATCAGGCCCCGCAGAGGTTCTGATAGGCACATTACCGGCCACCACACGTAAGGCAAATACGGCGGATAGTGCTAGCGTACTAGTAGGTACCGTAGCCCCGGTAACACTATCAGGCAAGATAACCTCTGTAAAAGAGTCGCCGGTAGTAAGCGTAGAGGCCCATAACCCTACGCACATGATACTGTTGCGGGTAGCTAGGTCTATCAAGTACACGGCGCATACGAATACCGTAGATTCCGTAATAGACACGGTAATAGCTGCACATGCACCAACCCAATTGATACCCATAAAGCTGTCTTTTAGTACCAAGTACACTATATGGGCGGTGGCCTACGGTCAAGGGGTTATCAGATACTCCTTCTCGTTAGCAAAGAGCCTTAGTACTAGGTACGATATACGTAGAAGTATTTATGGATCGCTTGGAGTTGTGTATTCTGTATCTACTACGGATAGCATAAGCAGAGGCATTGCCGTAGTTTATTCTGTGCAACTATGCGTAGGTTTTTCTACACCGTATAACGTACTTACCAATCAGCCTGTATCATCAGCTACCAGAGTAGTGTACTCGCTACGCGACTCAGTTAGCGCTGGTATATCTGCGGCTTACTCGGTGGTAGATAGTGCCATCGTAGTACGTCAGTCTGTGTCTACACCGTACTCGTACTTGAGTCATGTAGGGGCGCAGTACGCAGCTACATATTCTTATGCCTCAGAGATACGCACTAGCAAAGCTATCAACTACCGGTTAGCCTCTGATGTAGCCCAAGGAATAGCTGTAGACTACGCAGTGCTAGACCACAATAAGGTAGCCAAGCAGTTTAGGGCAATATGGTCTGCACCAGCCAACGGTAGCGTAGCTATATCATCCTCCGTGTATATAGATATTCGTGGCAGCAGAGTTGATATTCTTGAGGGTGATATATCCGTAGCCGAAGGCGAGTATGCGTGGTCTGGCAACTTTGTACTATCCGGTGTAGAGGACTACGCCAAGTTTAGGAAGCTTGATGAAATATCTGTGGTCTTCTACGCAGAGACATTCAAAATGGTAGTAGTAGGCAAGGAGATGTCTAGAACCTCGCCAGCCTCTATTTCCTGTAGGTTGATATGCTCTAGCCCCACGGTATTACTAGCAGCACCCTCAGCGAAGACTGTAGATATTTTGTGGGAAGAGGATGTACTGGCTACTGACGCTGTAGCAGACGTAGTAGGTGGATATCCTGTACCGGTAGTGTGGGACGCTATTGATTGGCTAATACCAAAATTTAGGTTAGCCTTTTCTAAGACAAGCCCAATAGACGTTATAGACACACTATCGTCCGCCATTGGGTGTATGCCAGTACCTGAGCCGGATGGCTCCTTAGTAGTGCGTAAGAAGTATCCTATTTCCGTACCAGACTACGCATCTGCTACTCCTGTGCATGTCCTTGGTGAGGCGTTTGATATATTCACTGCCTCTGAGGATTTCGCCATACCTGAGGTATATAACAAATTTAGAATACGTGATGCGGATAATACTGACAGCGATATACTTGAGTGGATACCTGATGAGGGTAATACCTATTCTGGAATAATTCGTGCGTATCCCTTCCCTTGGCGTGAAGTCAACCTTGTACACACAGGGGCAATAAGCGTATCGATAGTCTACCCGCCAACAGAAACTATTGAGGAATACACAGAGCTAGTGGAGATATATGAGGGTAAGGGTAGTACCCAGCACCCCATATTTGACCTACTTGGTGTTACGTGGGAGGCTACCGATCTGCATGGGTTAGCCTTTACTCAGTACTCTTCTGATGTATCTGTAACAGGCGATGTGTATAATGGTCTTGTGTATCTACGCTATGCTTCCAAGAGTGTAGATTTTAGGGTTAGTTCTTCTGAGGGCAAACCCGTACAATTCCTATTAGAGTCAAGCCCAATAACGTAATTAGGAGCAGCTATTATGGCAACACCGTCTATCATAACGTCACACGTTGTTGTTGAGTTTGGTGATCCCTCAGCCGCAGCAAATGCCATTTTAGAGGTAGATGATCGACCGGCAGGGCTTAATGGCGGTAAGACTTCTTTCTATCCGGGCGATAACGTAGGCCTGCTGCTTTTCATACCTGAAGGGTACGCAGTTACTGGATACTACACTACCGCAGGCAGCATAGCCCCGCTAGGTTCTTCCACGAAAGACGTAGAGCTTTTCCCTGAATTCCCTAACGAGGATACGGCTACGTTAAACTACCCAATGCCTCTGGCTATCACTAGTTCTTTCATAGGTAACGTACCTAGCGGAACTACCCTTTCTAGGACTAGTGAGAATACTGTACAACTATCCGCTAGGCCTATAGACGCTATTACCGGAAAACCAATACCGGAATATAGACTAGCTGTAGCTAAAGTGAACTATGCTTCCGTATGCGGACAGTATCGACTAGAGAGCGTACCTGTCGGCGTTAGTAAAGTAATGGTTCTATTTGTCATCAGTAAGGTAATTACTCCGTGATAGACATAATCGTACTCCGCCATGCTGGAGATAAGCCGGGGGAGGATATAGTAGACTCCCTCCTATCTACACTAGAGGCTGCTCTAGCTAGGGGAGCGTACGAGTTGGATAAGTACGATGATGGTCAACAGCCTGTCACGCTATCCATAACATACCGTCCTAATGTGCGCCTTGGTCAGCTAGTAGAAGTACACGATTCTTTACAAGGACGTAGTTACCGTGGCAAGATAACTAGTGTGTCACACCGCATAAGTCGCGGAGAGGCTACTACCACAGTAGATATTCTAAAAGGTGCGGAGTACTTCTAATGGGAAGCCATCTTATAGAGCTTAAAAAGCTACTTAACACCCGTAGGGTAAGCGAGGGTAGGGTAGTTGGTAGTACCGCGTCAACTGTATCACTAGCTACGTCTAGGGGTGTTGTTTCTGTGCCGAATGCGTCAGGCGGCAAGTACACGGAAGGGCAAGCTGTTACTTTACGTAATGGGTCTATATCTGTGGCTAGGGCAGAGCCTTACGATATACCTACTTTTATAATTTGAAATCGATTGCAATAGGAGAATAGCATGACCGTACATCTATATCGCTCTACACAAAAAGACGCTCCCGTTCTAGCGGGTCAGGCGGGTAGCTTGATAGCCTTGCTAAAAGCTTGCCTAGTTAACGGGTATGGGTCTACATCTGTAGCATCCATTACGCGTAACGCTACCGTAGCTACTGTAGAGTGTCTAGATCATGGGTTCTCCGAGGGAGACGTAGCGGTTATTGCAGGGGCAGACCAGAGCGGTTTTAACGGTACTGTTGTAGTAGCTACCGTACCAAACACACACAGTTTTACTTATGCTGTAGTGGATACGCTACCTGCGGCGGCTACTGGCGTTGCTATTACCGCTAAACGCGCACCGGCAGGTTGGATTAACATAGCCAATAGCACTAATAGAGAATACTTCCGTATAGCGGGTGGGGCCTACATGGATGTAGACGATAGCGGTGTTAGTACGGGCCTCTATACCGTAGCCGATGTAAAAGGCTGGAGGGAACTAGGAACCCAGTACGGCTCGTATATGGATTTTCCGCGCACTACCAAAGTAGGCTTTATTAAGTCAGCTACGGAAGATGCTACTGCTAGAGAATGGGTGATTGTAGCCAGCGATACGATGCTGTATTTCTGGGTTAACTATAACAGTGACGCTAACGGACTAGGCGGTAAGTTGCATACTTTTGGGTACACTAAAGGTGATGCACTAGTTACTCCCTCCACAGGCCTACACCCTTGCATAATTGCTGGTAACGCGTGGAATGGCGTAGCTTTCTTACCTAACGACGCAACGTATAACTACAGTGGAGACCTATACGAAAATATATACCAGACGCTAGGTGAAGGAAAGCACCTAGATGTTGTAGTAGCGCTGAATACTATGACTGTAGCTACTGGTAAGTGTGGCCTAATTAGTGATTGGTCTAAGACCAATAACCAGCGTAGCTTAGGTTTTCCTTCTGGTGGATACCCACAAGAACCCGTTACTGGTAACTGGATGAAGCAACGACTAGCTCCGGTATTTGTGTATGACATAAACGATACTGGAGTATGGACTAACATACGCGGTGTACTTCCGGGATTCTGGAACCCAATAACTAACATAGATATAACTAACGGCTCTGTATTCGGGGAAAGTATCGGTGGAGTACCGACAGTTCCTGCGCGTAGGTTTATCTTCCTACGTCTATCCCCGTCATCCAATGAGCCTACGCGTGTTGGCGGCGTAGTTCTAGAGTATAGCGATACGTGGCCTACAGTCTGATAGGTAGATAGACATGACGGTACTAGTCTTACTACATGGCGATAGCCTAGCGGATGATGGGCCGCAGGTACATACGGTAACATCCACCCGCGACGAGGCTACTACGTGCTCCTCAGCGCAATCTGTATTCGCGGGTGGAAAGTCTTTCTACTTTCCTACCCCTACACATACTCACTATGTTGAGGTAGACACTAGTGAGGATAACGATCACGATCTATACCACCAAGACGGCACTCTACTTACGCTAGAGTGCCGCATATACCCTATAGCTTTTTCCTCTACTAGGTCTTCTATAATTGACTTAGGGTACGCCCCTGTTGCTGATGGGTGGGCACTATTCCTAGACCCTGCCGGTCAGGTAATGGCTATAGCTAGCGGATACGAAGCTTACACCGGGGTATACGTAACCCTTAATGAATGGACAGCCATAAAAGTTAGTTTTGGTACGGGTGATGGCGCTATATCGGTAGCTGTTGGCGGCAACCTAGTGGCGTTTAGCCCCGGTGCTAACTACTACGAGGTGGTATCTGACGCATACGACCCTTATAAGCTGCGTATAGGTAACTCAAGATCAGCGGGTACGTCTACGTGCTTCCAAGGGTACATTGACGAGATACGCATATCGTTAGATGAAAATGCTATAGATGAGTCAGACCCCGCTACATGGGCGGTGGCTACTGAGCCTTTTGCTGCGGTATCGCCCTCCGCGCTATTCCCTATATTAGATTTTATATGGCAGCCGGTATTTTTTGATACAGAGTTTCCGCCGGTATCCGCAGCTAGAGATATATCTGCATTGGTTACTACTGACATACCCAGCTACGATGCTACGCCCCTACACGATGCTACTTTGCGTAGGCGTATAGTATTAGGTATGGATGGCCTACCTGATGTAACAATACCCGTAAATGGAGTAATTAGTGGGGTAGTCACCAAGCAGGCCGCGCCAGTGCCTAATGCCGTAGTGCAGCTATATAGTATGCGTAATAGACAGTTAGAGGCAGTAGTAACAGCGGACACATACGGCGCATACACGTTCCTAGAGTTAAATACTCAGGATAAGTACATGGTAGTGGTTATCGATCCAGACGTTACTGCTACTGGATACGGAGCAAAGGCGCTACCTGACATACAACCAATAACCCTATAAAGGATTGCATAATGGATACGTGCGACACTTGTAAATACTCAGCTATGGAGAATATAGCTACCGTACCCTCACAGTTTCGTGAGTCTCCTATCGAGGTAGTACGCGTGTGTAGAAAGAACCCTCCACAGTTACCCCCTGCCATATTTAGCGATCAGCGAGTAACTAGTATGCAGTCACTTAGCCCTAGCATATTCTCCGTACATAGAGCCACTTTTCCTGTAGTACGTAACGATATGTCGTGCGGTAGTTACGAAAAGGCATAGCTAGCCTTGATCTGTGTTATGTAGTTCTGTATCATCCACGTATATATAGAGGCATAGAGATGGCTACCAAAAAAGCAAACATAGAGATACGCAAGGGCGAGACGTACACAAATACCCTACGGTGGGAGGCACCGCCGTATCTGTATCGTCCTATTACTGCGATACTACAGTCTGCGCCTATCCGCATAACAGCGCCCGTACATGGCTTATTGCAGGGTTGGCGAGTAGCTATTGAGTCTGTCAAAGGGACGGTGCAGGCTAACACCAAGGATGTAAATAACCTAGACGCATGGCCTCGTGTAACGGTAATAGATGCAGATACGGTAGAGCTAAACGAGATTAACTCTCTTGAGTACTCCCCGTATATCTCTGGCGGCGTAATTAAATTTAATACCCCGGTAGACCTAGCCGGTTTCACTGCTAGGATGTCAATACGTGATAAGCTAGATGGAGTAGAGATAATACTACTAACTACGGCTAACGGTAGGATCATCATAGATAATGCCACCAAGTCCATAGCCCTAGCTATACCCGCCGACGTAACGGCGGCAGTTACCCAGAAAAAAGGTGTATACGACATAGAGTTAATATCAAGTGGCGGTCTTGTCTACAGGCTGGCCGAAGGCAGCGTATCTTTCAGTAAAGAAGTTACTACATAAGGAAATAATCATGGCTATCATGCGTACCTCAGTTGCAGTAAAAAACGCTGCTTTGCAATCGATTGCAACTTTGATTGATGCCGGCACAGGCCCCGGCTATATGGAGTTCTATACTGCTCCTATGCCAGCCACTGTGGCTACTGCCGTTAGTACCCAGACTAAGCTAGGCACGTTGACGTTTGCTGATCCCTGCGGAGCCGTAGCCTCAGGTGTGCTTACATTTTCACCTATTACTCGTGATGATTCAGCGGACGTAAGCGGAGCAGCGGCTTGGGTTCGGTGCTTCGATAGCGCGGGTGTTGCTCATACCGATCTAGACGTTACCGTTACCGGTGGAGGCGGTTCCGTGCAGCTAAACGCTGTGGACATAGTAGCGGGTGGCCCGATTGAAATATCTGCGATGACCATTGGCGTAGCGGCGTAACATGGCCTATAACGCTCCCTCAGCTAATGAGGTAGCGTTACGACTAACCAACGGGGGCTATACAGCACCCAGCAGCGACTCAGTGCAGCTAGTAATATCGGACGATGCTTCGTCTGGTATATCTGGCATGTGTGCTGCGTCGCTGCAATTTACTTGCGGGGCTACGGGCAAGCTCGCAGTAACTGGCTACAGTAGCGCTACACTGAGTCTATCCGGTACAACTCACGCTAATCGTGGGCTTGTAGGGCAGGTAGCCTCTAGTCTATTGCTATTCGCTAACGCGGAGGGGCTATCCCTACCTGCTTCGTTTGATGTATTCGGTACAGCTTCCTACTATCTGGAGTTCATAGCTACAGCTATGGGTCGCGTAGTAAGAGTGGCAGATGTAGTACTAAATTTCACTAGTCCGTATGTAGTGCCAGATAGTGCAGGGTTAGTATTGAACTTCGGTACCGGAGTAGTTACTACAACGGCCTTAGCTACTGCATCCTTTGAATTTATTGCCACGGCTACTGGGTACTTACCACCTACAGCACAAGTAGTAGGCGGAATAGATTTTTCAGCTAGCGCTACTGGTCGTATTGTATCTAGAGGCGCTGTATCCTGCGCGTTGGCTATATCTTCTAGTGCTCTAGGCAAAGTAGTATATAAAGGCGCAGCATCTTCGCTAGTATCTTTGTACGCAACTGCCTATGGGGCAGAGGTATACGCGGCTAGTGCAGACCCAAGTATAGCGTTTACTGCGCAAGCTACTGGTAGCTCCATCCGCGCAGGGGCTGTGGCTGCTAGTATGCTACTACAGGCTAGCGTTACTGCCACTCATGGCTACTCAAGCCACGCTGCGCCTAACCTTTCTTTCTACGCTAATGCAGCAGGGCATAGCTCCAGACCGGCTATAGTAGGCTCTTCGTTAGGTAGCCTATCCTTCTTCGCAACCTCTGCCGGTAAAGTAGCTAGTAAGGGCACTGTAGCAGGTACTTTATCGCTAGTATCGCTAGTCGTTGGCGGATCAGCAGGGGCCGCTAGGGTAGTTGGTAGTCTATCATTCTATGCTGTAGCTAGCGGACGTAAGGTAATAGCCGGCGTAGTAGCACCGACGATACGCTTTGTGTCAGCGGCAGCAGGCATAGGCAGGGCCGGCGCGGTAGGTGGAGGTGTAGTAGCATACATATCGTTGTACGCTCAATCTCAAGCTAGAGTAGCTACTACAGGCTCAGCTTCTGCTACTTTAGCTTTTGGTAGTCAGGCTTCTGGAGAGATGGCTGTATCGGGTCTAATACATGCCAATCTAGTTTTGCAATCGATTGCATTCTCTACGCATGCTAGGGTATGTACTGCTCAGGCAGCAATCTCTTTATATAGCAATGTAGTTGGTGTGTTGCCTCCTTATTGGGCTATTGACCTAGATAGGTCTATGCCTATTTTCATTAGTAACCCTGAGCTACTAGTGTATAGAAATGACGATATAGAATACTTCTACACTCTGGAGAATAGTGAGTCGTTCGAGTACACTACGCCTAGAGTGATGTTTATACGAAGTGCGTTAGAGGATTTGTATGTCATCAATTAGGCCGGATATCGTTGTATTTAACGGTACCACACACATAATCTCCGCAGGTGCTATAGGGCCTCCCGGCCCCAAGGGAGACCCCGGAGAGGCTGGCGTACACGTACGCCAGAGCGCAGCTTTGCTAGCGGCGGGTCAAGCGTACAGTATAGACTCTATTCCAGCCAATACCATACGTGCGGTTAAGTGGCTAGTGTCTATGGAGTCTGTGGACGGTAGGACACACCAATACGAAGTAGCGGCGCATATGGGTATAGCAGAGCCTGCCTACGTAAAGTATGCTGTGCTAGGGCAGAAGCTTGCTGTATCCATTACGGTAGCCTCGGTTGCTGGTGATATGCACTTATCGGTACAGAATAATGAACCGGTATCTGTATCTATTTCGGTACTACGTTTTGGTATGACTAGATGAACGTAATAGAGGTTAAACAGCTAGGTCTAGCTGCGTACATAAAGGTTAGCGGTGCGGAACTTGTGGGTGTACATGAGGGTGTATTCACTTTCCTTTCGCTGAAAAGTGTGTCAGAATGGCGCATAGATTACGTCAATTCTTGCTGCCAGAAACACGACTCAGCGGTATGCGAGCTTCGTAGGTACTTAAAGTAGTAACGAAACCTGTGCTTTGGGATTATTTTTGAAATCGATTGCAACTAACCATAAAGGATTTATATCATGGCACAAGACCTATTCCGCGTAGAAGTTGGCTTTGCTGACGACAACGTTCACTACCTATCTGGCGCTGGCGCACCGTCTGGCGGTCGCGCTGATGACGCGCCAATCGGATCGCGTTGGAGTAATACCACTAACGGCGATGCTTACACTAAGACAGGCGCAACCGCTTGGACGAAGCTTGCAGTTGGTGGCGATATGTCCTCGCTGCAAACTCAGGTCAATGACCTATCCACAGAAGTAGATAACATCGAAGCCGGTGTTGGTCTAAATACGGACGGTACGTATACCGCCCCTGTTGGCTCAAACTACCTAGGCGCGGCTACTACGGTAAAGGCTGGTCTTGTTGCTCTGGATGGGCAGCTAAAGACAACCACCGACAACCTCGGCACGTTGACTACTGACTTTGGTAACTACCAGACCTCGCAAGACTTGCGTGATGATGGTCAAGATATAGCCATAGCGGGTAAGGTATCGAAGACAGGCGACACTCTATCCGGTAGCTTGGCCTTTGGCGGTACTGGTACTGTTACAGGCCTAGCCGCGCCAGTTAACCCCGATGACGCCGCCACTAAGAACTACGTAGATAACAAAGTAGTTGGCCTATCTTGGCAACCGCCTGTTGGTGGCATTGGCGCAACCAATCCGGCTACCTGCGCTATTGGTGATCGTTTCATCAATACCACGGATGACAAGGTTTACACCGCTACTGGTGTAAATGATTGGGGTGCCGGCGTAGCTCCCGATGATGGCTGGGCTACATTCGATAAGTCTACCGAAACTGGGTATAACTTTAACGGCACTGACTGGGTTCAATTTACGGGTGGCGGTGCCATAGCTGCCGGTATTGGCCTAGCAATGACGGGCAACCAGCTAGATATTAACCTTGGTGCTGGTATTGCGCAGTTGCCGTCTGACGAAGTTGGTATTGACGTTCATGTGAATGGCGCGTTGATGCTTACTGTCGATAACGCCAGTGAGTCTACGGATACCGCCGCTCAATTGTCTGTTCGACTTGATGGCACTACGCTAACCAAAGGCCCCGGCGGTCTTAAGCTAAGCGCTCCGTGGCAGCTAGCAATCACCGACAATACGGCAGCTATCGCACAAGAGACTATTGATCGTGGTATTTCGGAAGGCGTATTGGTAGGTCGCCTAGACAACCACGATACTGATATTCTCCTACTGCAAGATACCGTTAATAACTTCGCTCATGTCAAGAAGAACGGTACAGTAGCTGGCGGGGCCACTGGAGTTATAGACCATCAGCTTCTTGATAACGTGTATGTTGTCAATTATCTGGTATACGTCCGTGATACTACCAATGGTCGTGTAACGGTAATGGAGATTCTGGCAACCCATAACGGTACTGAAACTACTGCCGCTACCCAGTGTGACTTCACTAGTTTTGCTAAGCTGAAAGTTGGCGGCACCTTGGCAGGCCTATCGGTGTCCGTAGCTTTGGTGGGTAGTACTTTGGGCGCTCAGCATCTTGACGTTGTAATCGGCGCAACTAACAACATTGTTACCCGCATTGTTGGTAAGTTTGTTGAGACTGAGTACGCATAATGTTTGTACTACAGGATGCCTTTGAGGTTGATGGCCTCCTGCTGGGAGGGGTGGCGGCTATATTCACCGCTACCTCTACCCCACAAACAAATGACTATCCTGAGGCTCCTGTGGGGTCTCAGTGCATAGTGCCTGAGGAAGGTGTATATACAAAATACTCAGACGGCACATGGAGACGGTCAGTTGATTCAGCAGTAGAGCTTGAAGAACTCGTGCTATACCGTAACGGGGAGCCTGAGTGCTGCTTCTTTGCGGATAGTGTTGCCAAAGTGAGGGTATGATGCTCCATCAAAATGCGCCTTTAGGTCAGATTCACGTTCCTTATAACTGGAAGTTCGCAGATGCGGCAACGCGTTTAGCCTACACGTTTGTTCCTGCGGATGCTGGTAAGTTTGCATTGCAAGATAGCGATGCCTCTCTGTGGCTAGTAACAGATGCCTTGAATACCACCCGCATGAGTGGAATGCCTACGGCTGGTGACGTTGGGGCAGAGCCTGCCGGTGCGGTAGCTGCTCATGAGGCGTTGCTTGATCCCCACCCACAATACACGACGGCAGGGGAAGTAACTACTATTGTTGAGTGGCCTATCGCCCAGCATACTGCTTTGCCTAACCCGCACAATACCGGAATCTCAAATATTGCTGGACTACAAACAGCTTTGGATGGAAAAGCGCCAACATCACATTTCCATAACCAAAGTGAAGTAACTGGGTTAGTAGCCGCTCTTGGTACAAAAGCAAACGCCACTGACGTATATACCAAAGCACAGGTTGATACTTCGTTATCCACTAAGGCCAATGTGGGCGCATCCTACACTAAGGCTGAAGAGGATGTATTGTTAGGCGGAAAAACAGATACAGGGCATTTGCACACAATTGCAAATGTAACCGGACTCCAAACGTCACTTGACGCGAAGGCCAATGCCTCTGAGGTATATACCCAGACGCAAACAGACACTCTACTAGGTACGAAGGCGAACACCTCCCATACCCATTCAATTGCCAATGTCACAGGTCTTCAAACGGCTCTTGATGGTAAGACAGATACTGGTCACGGTCATGCAATTACTGATGTAACCAACCTGCAAACAACTCTTGATGGGAAGGCGAATACGGCTGATGTCTATACACAGACTCAAGTCAATACCGCGCTGGCATTAAAGGCAGATGCGACGGCTGTATATACAAAGAGTGAGACGGACACCCGTATTCAAGCAGTGATTGATTTGGCTCCTGCTGCTCTGGATACCTTGAATGAAATCGCGGCTGCATTGGGAGATGATCCGAACTTTGCCACCACGATGACCACGCAGTTTGGTTTGAAGGCAGACAAGTCGGATACCTATACCAAAGCTCAAGTAGATACAAGTCTTGCTGGTAAGGCTGACTCATCACACGTGCATTCAATTGCAAATGTGACTAACCTACAAACGTCATTGGATGCCAAGGCAAATCAGGCTACGACTTATACCAAGCCAGAAGTTGATACAGCACTGACAGCCAAGGCAAACCAAGCAACTACCTATACCAAAACGGAGGTAGATACTGCTCTGTCTGGTAAGGCTGCTACGGTGCATACTCACACCATTGCAAACGTAACGGGTCTCCAGACAGCCTTGGACGGTAAAGCAGCAACTGCCCACTCCCATGCAATTGCTGATACCACCGGACTACAAACTGCCCTAGACGGCAAGGCAGCTACGAGCCATGTGCATACAATTGCAAACGTCACAGGCTTGCAAACTGCTCTGGATGGAAAGACCAATACAGGCCACACGCATACTCCAGCAGAGGCAGGAGCAGACCCAGTAGGTACGGCAGCGGCGGCTGTAGCAGCACACGTAGCCGCAGCAGACCCTCACCCTACTTACCTGACCCAAGCTGAAGGTGATGCAAGGTATGCTCAGTCAAGTGGGGAGTTGGCCGTATTAGCTTCTAACTTTACTACGACCTCCAACACCCTTCAAAGCACTGGTCTTGCTGTAGCACTTGCAGCTAATACACACTATGAGATTGATGGATTTTTCATTTGCCAATCGTCAGCTACCAATAACGGTCTTGGTGTGGGATTCAATGGCCCTGCTGGGTACCTCCATGCCGCGTTTAGCATGACTGTGCCCACCTCAGCCACTGCTGCTATTACGATGAATAGTGAGGGGTACTTGGATAGCTTGTCTTCAACTTCTTCGATGGCAGCGAACACAGACTTCTTAGTACAGGTAAAAGGTATCGTAGTCACTGGGGCTACTGCCGGTAATCTCACTGCTTACCTACGTTCTGAGTTGAGCGGTAGCACAGCGCGTATGATGGATCATTCAATGTTGAAGGCGAGGGAAGTAGCATGAAACTAGATAACATGCTGGCTCATATTGATGCCAAGGCTGGTGCAGTACGTGGATGCTATATCACGATTGCCCCCGGACAGGAGGCTACGTACATTATGAAGGCTACTCAAGCAAGAGCGTTTTCGATGGCGGGTTTCGTTGGTATTATTCCCGGCCTTATACAAGCGGAGATGAGTGCTACTAACCAAGGGGCTGAAGTAGTTGTAGCCCGTATTCTTGGGGAGGAGGCACAGTGGGCAAAGTTGGCAGGAGCTATAGAGAATATTCGTAGGTCTGCCAAACAATCGTTGCTGTCTTCTACTCTTGACGAAGCTGCCAAGGACGAAGTATACGATCAGGCTATTAGACAACTAACTGCGTTGATGCCTAAATGAGACTAGCTTTCTACAAGGGCCGTACTCGGCTATTCAATAGGGCCGTGTCTTGGTGGACGCATGGCCCGTACTCTCATACAGAGCTAATACTTGGCAATGAGATGGACGGCACTCTGGTATGTGCGTCATCTAGCTGTGTGGATGGAGGTGTGCGCTTTAAGAACATGGCGCTAGATGACAACCATTGGGATGTTATGGAAATACGCGGAGATTCCTTAGCTGCGTATAACTGGTTTATGGCTCATACAGGCTTACCTTACGATGTTCTAGGCTTAGCTGGTTTTGTAGGTCGTAGAGGTCTTGACGATAAGAATAAATGGTTTTGTTCTGAGGCTTGCGCAGCCGCTTTAGGTATGGAAGAGCCGTGGCGGTATGATCCTAATACGCTGTATGTAGTCGCTAAGCAGTTTTTGCAGATTTGAAATCGATTGCAAACCGGAGGTAGCTCATGGCTGATCTAGGTAACATAGGCGTAGGTTCTACCTCTACAGGAAAAGCCGCCACCATAGTAGCTACTGGCGGGGTAAAGAAGATACGGGACATGCTTAGGTCTGTCCTATACGTAGGAGGCGCTACTAACCGTACTAGACACCACTCGTATGTAGTAAGCAACTCTGGGGTAATTAACCGCGCAATACTTGGTTTACGTAAGCTTCCAGACTACTTACCTGCCGGGGTTAGTACCTTATCAGCGGACTTAAGTGGTAGCATTTTTGGGGTAGTTAAAGTAGAGGGCGTAGCTACTGCCGGAAGAATAGTTAGACTATATGCCAGACCGAATGGTAAACTGGTAAAAGAAACAGTGTCAGAGGTTAATGGAGAATTTACTGTAATAGACTTATACGTAGGTATGACCTACTACGTTATTGCTTTAGACGATGACGGCGGCGCAGACTATAACGCTGTTATATTCGATAAACTTGTACCAACAGTTAGCTAAGGAGTAGCCATGACTAGTGTCAAAATATACCGTTCCTCTGACGTAGGGGCACCTGTACTAGGTAACATAGCAGGGTCGCTCATCGGAGTATTGGATGCCTGCTTGGTTAACGGCTTTGCTGACAGGCAGGTAACCAGCATATCTAGGATTGGCTCAGTGGCTACCGCTACACTAGCGGGTCATGGCTACCATAAATTCGATACTGTATTGGTATCCGGGGCCACGCAGACTGAGTATAACGGCACAGTGAAGGTAACAGAAGCTACTGCCGATACTTTCTCCTACGCTATAGTAGGTACGCCAACTACTCCGGCTACAGGCACGATCAACGCTAAAAAACCCGGCGCTGGTTGGACTAAAGAATTTACCGGAACCAATAAAGCTGCTTATCGAATGGGGCCGGGATCGAACCTACATTACCTCCGCGTAGATGATACTGGACTAACATCGGCAGAATGTAGAGGCTACGAATCTATGAGTAGTGTCGACGCAGGCACTGCCGCATTCCCTACTACAACGCAAATGAATGTTAGCTATTGGTGGAAGGCTGATGCAGCGGCGCGTGATTGGATGGTAATAGCGACAGATCGTATCCTTTACTATTGGCATGACTACAGTAATACGCAATCCTCTAGGTATCTGTGGATGTTTGGTCAGATACGCGCATACAAAGCGGATGATGCTTTTGGTTCTGTTATGTTCTCCACTAACCAGCCAAACGCTAGCTATAGTTACTACTACCCTTGTACCGTAGAGTCGCATGTAGGCACCACTGGCAGCTTTAGGTTTTTGGCTAGGACATATAACCAGAGCGGTAGCTCTGTGCCCCTAGGGTTTATGGGAGACTACAGTAAAATGCGTGGTACGACGTACATAGGTCACGATTCACCTACGACCTATGGCATACAGTACCCTCACGGCCCTGACGCAGGATTGTACGTTACCCCACTGTACATTACCGAGAACCCCGGCACTCCTGTAATACGCGGGGAGATGCCCGGACTATGGTGCCCACTACACTATGCCTCTGCTTTTAACCACGGTGATGTTTTCGGCGGCACAGGGGATATGGCAGGTAAGTACTTTATGATTGCGCACGTATTCACTACGTCTAGCCAAAAGGGCGCGTTTGCCATTGAGCTTTCGGATACTTGGGCTACTTAATAGGTGACGTATGGCTAAGACAGTTCGTGTATTGCGCAGCACAGACGCTAGCGCCCCAGTTCTTACCGGTACTACTGGGTCGCTAATAGCGCTTCTTGATGCTTGCTTAGTGAATGGGTACGGTAGTTCTACGCCTCTTGGGTGGACTAAGCCGTATAGCGGCACAAACCTCGCGGCCTACCGTATGAGTACCGTAGAGGGCAGTGGAGCATATCTACGCGTTGATGACTCCTTAACCTCTACTAATGCTGTGTATACTAGGCTAGCTGGCTACACCACCATGACGGCTATATCTACTGGTTCTGATATGTTTCCAGTAATGGCAAACTACATGGGCTTGCGCAAGTCTAATAGCGCAGATAGTGTAGCTAGGCCTTGGGTAGTGATAGGTGACGAAGCTAGGTTCTATCTGCTGATACAGAACGGAGACTCGGCGGGGGCTACTATATGGGATTGCTCTTTCTTTGGTGATATTGAATCTTACATAGCTAATGATGCCTACAAAGCTATGCTGGTTTGTAGGTATAGCACTAGTGGAACTTTCCCTACCTATACTGATAACCAGATACACTACATGCAGCACTATACGTGGAATAGTGTATCGTCTAGGCAAATGGCTCGCAACCACGCGGGAGCCGCCACACCAATATATGTGGGTGCGCACACAGACTCGTTTAAGTGCGGCGCTAGTAACTACAACGCATGGTATGCTGGAGCAGGCGGGTACTTAGCGTACCCTAACGTAGCTGGTAATAGCCTATTCATGGCCCCTGTATGGATACACCAAAGTACAACTACTCCGTATGTAGTTAGAGGTCACCAACCCGGAATGTGGTGCCCCGGCCATAATAGGCCTTTGGCTAATAACGAGACCTTTACTGGGTCTGGCGCTTTAGCAGGCAAGACTTTTGAAGCATTCCACTTACACTCCAGCGGCGAGATAATTCTAGAAACTTCTAATACGTGGGGCTAATATGACTGTACGAGTCTATCGATCTACTGACGTAGGCGCTCCGTCAATTGACCTATCCATAGGGTCAATAATAACGCTATTGGATGCCTGCTTAGTTAATGGTTACGGAAGTAAGGCTGCTCTTGGCTGGACTAAGCAATTCTCCGGTACCAACAAGGCAGTATACTTGCAAGGTACTGGCGGTGCAGGTAACGCTCTTAGAGTAGTTGACGATGTAGTTAATCAGGTAGGTGGGGGAGTAACTACTGCATGTAAGCTGCATGGCGTACGTGGCGCATTGACAGTAGATACCTACAAGGGTAGGTTTGGCGATAGCGTAGGCTGCTTCATCACGAAGCCGGAGACTACGGGAGGTGGAGGATGGGTTCTAATCGGTAACGAATACTCGTTCTACCTATGCACTAAACGTGCTGGTTGGGGCAATGGATGGAGCATAGGCTATTTTGGTGATTGTTCCTCTTATGCTAGTGATCCCGCTACTGATATAGGGAAGACTATATTCTCTTTCCCTACAGCGCAGACTACTGTAGGTAGTCCACCTCCGTCTAACTATGATGGGGTTATCGGCTTTATAAGCAGTGGCTCAGGTAACTCAGGCAGCCCCGGCACTAGACTAGCTGGTGACGTAGGCGGTATATATACAGACGCTAACGGGTACGGCGGGGTAATGATTAACTTCGCGCTAGCTATGGGGTACCTTAAAGACACTATACTGTACCCAAGTCGTGTAAGTAATGGGCTAGTATGCTCGCCAGTAATGGTAGTAATTCCTAGTAGCAGCGTACTAACTCAACCTGCTGGCTACCAAGGAGATACAGAAATACGTGGAGTTATCCCCGGAAGGTATATCCCACTGCACCACTCGTCTAAGTTTACCCCAGAGCCGCAAAAGCAGTTTACCTTTACCTCTGGGGAGATGGCGGGTAAGACTCTAGAAGCTTTTTACTCATGGGATTACTCTACCTCTGCGCAGGGTAATACTAACTTAGTGCTATTAGAAGTATCAGATACTTGGTGATGCTATGCCTCAAGTCTACCCGCTGCAAAACGCACAGCGATACCTAGGTAATTCTCTAGCCGATGACACGACTGCTATATGTGTTTTGCAATCGATTGCAACTAGAGACAGCCAGCACGGCCTAGAGACTCGTGGGTTACTATTACCTTCTCCACAAAAGGTAGGAGGCTCTGCTTTACCGGGGCTAGTAGTTAACCACATTAGCGGTACCGTATCCGAAGGGTTATCGCCAGTAGCTAGGGTTGTAAGGGCGTACCGCCGTAGTGATGGTGCTTTGGTAGGTACTACAGTAAGTGTGGCCGGCACAGGGGCGTTTAGTATGCCTATCTACGGTACGCCTGAAGAGGTTACAGTGGTAGCTTTTGACGACGCCTCTGGCTTATCGTACAATGCTGCCATAGCTGATAAAGTGATACCCGCATAACTACTTTGGATAAATCATGGCGCAACCTAACGATACAGTATGGAATGGAGTAGACCGTAGGGATAGTGGAATTCCTGTGCACGATACGTCACCCATGCCAAAGACAGTAACTATAGAGATGGTGTACGGATTACTACGTGACCATATCAAGCAGGAGCGTGAATGGCGCGACGATATATCGAAAGCTTTTCCGGTAGACCGGCATGGAGAGCCTGATTACTCAGGGCATGGTGATTACCATACAAAGCTTATTGACCGCGCAGCAAAGGCTGAAGGTGCAAAAGAGCGGCTAATCGAAAAAGTAGCAGGAGGCTCTATATGGGCTTTACTAATTTTCATAGGCACAGCGGCACTAGCCTACCTGAAAGACCACATACTGAAATGAAATACGTATGCTCTCATTTTTCTTTGCGCAGGGCACTACTTAGATGGGATAGCGTAACTGCTCTACTTACGCTAGCCATACTAGTTACCCTAACCCTTGGGTACAGAACCAAGTACCCGCCAGAGGTTCCTTTCCACGACATATATGCACAGGCTACCGCCTACAGAATAGATGATGTTACAGTCGTAGAGTACGACAGAACCTTCTCTGTAGATTATGACTTTACTGGAATAGTAACTAGGTTGGTGGAGTGTGAAGGTATTCGTACATTCGATATAGCTGGTATATCCCGCATATTTAAGCAGGGGCAGCACACGACACAACGCACCTTCTCTGTTCCGTTTAGGTACCCAGAGGATACTGAATGTAAACTACGCACATTCATAGCATGGCAACCGATGGGTTCATTTAGGGAATCTGTGCACGAGATAGTTGCAGTAGATTTCAAAGTTATAGTAGCACCAACCGAGAGGAAGTAAAAATGAAACGCATGTATCGTGACCTTATAGTTATAGCCATTCTACTAGGCATGGGTGGTTATTTGCTTTGGGTTGACTCCGCTAATATAGTGATTATACAGGCTTTGGTTATAGGTATGTTTATGGTGGCCGGTACCCACTTGACAAGGCGTTTGCTGCTACCGCAAATAGATTTGCAATTGGTTGCAAATAAAGCATCGATAGAGCCTATCGGGGCAGCAATAGTATTCGCGGCTATCTTGCTGTTCCTTGTTTCGGTTATGTGGCTTGGCATATCAGTGTTAAAGTAATGGAACGATATGCCTCCCGCAAGTTCATACTTGCGTTAATAACATTGCTAGTAAGTACATGGGTGCTATTTGAGCATCTATTAGATGCTTCTGCATTTAAGGCAATTGTTATCGGTACGGTAGGTGCTTACATTATGGGCAACGTGACACAGAAGGTAGTAGATAAGAAAGACCAAAGTGACAGTTGATCTACCACCAAACGCGCAGATACATTTACCCGTACTAGTAGCTGAGGTTAAGCAGTATTGGCCTACGGCTCCGTTGAAGTCTTCCTTTGCTGGTCAAGTGGAGCAAGAAACGTGTATATCGCTAAAGCACAAAAAGTGTTGGTCGCCTTATGCGGAGTTGAAAACGGCAAGGGAATACGGATTCGGGTTAGGCCAGATAACTGTGACTGCATCTTTCGACAACTTCAAAGGGGCCAGAAAGTTAGATTCTTCTCTGAAGGATTGGACATGGGGGAACAGATACAACGCACAGTATCAGCTACGAACTTTAGTTTTGATGGATAGATTTAATTATGCAAAATTCAATTGGGCACTGGATAACCATGAACGAATGGCTTTTTCTCTTGCTGCCTATAACGGCGGCATTGGGGGCGTACTGTCTGATCGTAGGGTATGTTCTACTGTCGAAGGATGCGATACGTCGAGATGGTTCGGCAACGTCGAACATACTTCCAAGAAATTAAAGAAACCTGTAAGCGGGTATGGTAAGAGCTTCTTTGAGATAAATAGGGAGTACGTATTCAATATACTGAATGTACGCCGCGCAAAATACGAGACCTACTTACATGATTAGCAAAGATCAGTTTAGCCACTACCTTATTGGTGATAGTGCTATAGATAACAGTCACTGGGCATTACTTACGTTACTGGACTCTATTGCGCAGATAACTAACAGAGAAGCGCTTGTACTAGCGTCAGAGTCAGTATTGGCTGATTGGGCGATGCACATGGTTTATGAAGAAATACTTATGCGTAAAGTGCGCTTTCCTTACGCGCATGTGCATGCTGAGGAACATAATAGGATGCTTGATAACCTACGAGACTTACACGAGGAAGCCCTAGTGAAGTCAGAATACACAGCTACTACTCACGCTAAGAGAATGCTTGATATGGTGCTTGCCCACATAGACCATTACGACATGCAGTTTCGTCCTTATCTAATCGGGGGTACATAATATGTTTGGTTTGCTCAGCATTAAGGAAAAGGTATTGGCAGGCTCCACGGCAGTACTACTCATACTGCTAGCTGGTATGTGGCTATACCACACGACAACAATACACCTACTCAATTCGCAGCTAGAGGAAGTGCAGCAAGAGGCTGGTACCCTACGCGTAGATAAGGCATCTCTGGAGGCACAGAAAGCCCAATTAACGGCTACGTTAACCGCGCAGAATAAGGCTATTAGCGACTTGCTTACTGCGCAGGAAGCCTCGTCTAGGCAAGCACAAGCAGCAGTAGAGAAAGCCAAGCTTGAGGCGGCAAAGTGGAAGAAGCTATACGACGATATCTTCAACTCCCCTAAACCAGTAGCCGATGACTGCCAAGCCTTCAGCATACAACTTGATAAATACATCAGCGTACGTAAATCGGAGAGTATGAAATGAGACAGATACTGCTTGCCGTGTTAGCTTTCTTCATCGCCACTGGGTTTACAGCCTGCGAAAAGAAATGCGATCCTATTACTGTAGTGCAGGAGGTTAAGATTCCTGTGCCGGTTAAGTGCAAAATGACCTTACCAGTTGCGCCTATTAGCCCCATCAGCAATATACAACTAGGTGATACTTACTACCTTAAAGCTATGGCTCTTATGAAGGAGAACGAGCAGTACCGTAGATACTCTGAAGAGCTAGAAGCTGCGGCCACTGCATGTATTGAATCGCCCTTAGTACCTTGATATAATACTAGCGCAGTACCCTTTAACTCTACGAAAGGATGGTGATCTGTGGCTTGTAAGACCGGCGGTAAAGGTAAAGGAAAAGGCGGGGGCGGAAAGAAGTAAAGCTAACGCTGACTGAACCTTGCTAGTTCACGTTCTGAAGTAAGATAATAGCCCTAGGGATTAGTCTCTAGGGCTATTTGTTTTTGCAATCGATTTCAATTTAGGAGGTACCGGTGAAACCTATAAAAGAAGTAGTAATTAGGCCGATGCTTGCGCACTCTGAGCCTATAAATCCAGCAACGTACCCAATTCCGCCTAGCGGCGTATGGGTATCCCCAAAATTAGATGGGGTGCGGTGCATGCAGATGGCTTGCGAATCAAAGAGCAGGAAGCTGCTTAACATCCCAAATTTATTTGTGCAGAAAATGCTAGCTAATCCTGATCTGGATGGATTAGACGGAGAGTTAGTTGTAGGGCTACCAACGGCCCCTAACTGCATAAACGTAACTACGTCAGGAGTTATGACCATAGCAGGCTATCCTGACTTTACCTACTATGTATTTGATATATGGGATAAGCCTAGTCTAGGGTTTCGTAGGAGATACGCAGAGATAAAGCACAGGGTTGCAAACCTTAAGCGTCGTGGTTTTCCTGTAGCTCTAGTGCCTCAAACACTTTGTTTTACTAACGAGGAAGCTGAGGCCGCCATAGGTGCCTTCTATGAGGCTGGCTACGAGGGTGGTATTGTACGTAGCTACAATGATCGTTATAAGTACAATCGATCAACACTCAATGAAGGGTATCTACTGAAGGTAAAGGAGTCGGTAGATGCAGAGGCACGTATCGTGGACTTCATAGAGATGAACCATAACGACAATGAGGCCACAGTAAATGAACTTGGCCTAACCAAACGATCTACCCATAAGGATAATAAGCGTGGGGCAGGTACTCTAGGTCGTATGGTGGGTATTGACCTAGTTACAGGTGATGAGATAAAAATAGGCCCCGGCAAGATGACGGCAGAGGAAAAGCTGCACGTATGGATGAACAAAGAACTGTATCGAAATAAGATATCGAAGTATCGGTACGGTAAGCATGGAGTAAAGGATAAGCCGCGTTTCCCAAGACATATTGTGTGGCGCGACCCTATCGACGTGTGATATAGTACTACCAGTTTCACAGGGCGCAAGACGGAAAGACAACACCCTGTACTTAGCCCGCAAGGGTATTTTTACAGGAGCGATACCATGAGTGAATTAGGTGCAGTTGTAGCAAAGATGGTGTGTAACACGATGGAGACTCACGAGTATTCCCACAACTACTCGCAGCGCAAAGTAAGGCTAGGAGCAGTGTGCGGTAATAGTGGTGAGAACGCAGCCTTTACTAAGGCTACCCCTTCGGGTGAATGCTGGATGCAGATTGACGCAAGCGCCCCGGCAGCGGCCTTCTTCATACCGGGAAAGAAGTACTATGTAACTTTTACTGAAGCACCTGACTGACGGTTGACCCGTAGTAACCTGAAGTAGCACAATGGCCCTTGGAATTCGTTTCGAGGGCCTTTTTGTTTTTTTGCAATCGATTTCAAATACGTAGCTGGTTCTTTCGCCCGACAGGTAGCGGCGTTAGAATGGTCGAAATTTCAAAAGGAGTAAAACATGGACATAACTAGCAGTCACGCACAACGCCATTCTGAAAGAGACTTTTCAGTGAAGTTCTCCACGTACGTAGATTCGGGGGCAGGGATCATCCATGTGCGCACCAATGAGATAATCCGCGCATCTATTGCCGTACGTACTCAGGCCATTCTGGATAACGGAACGGTCAAGGAGTGGGATGTAGTTAATGGTTTCCGTACCTACACCAAGGATAATGTAGATAACGTACTGATTGCAGGCGATGCCAATATTGACATTGGCTCTGCCTTCTCTTCCCCGTTGGATCAGTTGCGCAATTCATCCAGCGAGGATGGTGTGTTTTACTTCGTCTATGTAAATCCCCATGTATTCATGGAGAACAACCCGACACTGACACAATTGCTTATTACCTATAGCCATGCACTACCATCCAAGAATGTAATTGTGGTATTGATTACTCCAGATGCACCATTACCTACTGAGGTAGATGCGAATATCCTCTCTATCCATTTTGAGCCACCCGGACTAGGTGAGTTGAAGGACGCGCTCAGCGGTATCCTAGACGGGGTTAGCGGAGACTTTGAGGATGGAGTGGACATGGACGAAGCTGCCGTAGAGAAAGTATGCTACGTTGGCGCAGGTATGACTAAGAACCACTTTGAGATGTATGCTGCTTTGTCTATAGTAGAGGCGGGTCGCGCTGGCAAGGATTCAGTCAATGTCGATGACCTTATCAAAGGCGTATCGATAGGCAAGACTGATGTAGTCAACTCCAACGATATCTTAGAACTGTATCCCTCCACCGATATCAATAACGTAGGCGGTCTGGAGAACTTGAAGGATTGGGTACAGAAACGGCGTAGCTGCTACTCGGATGCGGCTAAGGACTTTGGTATTGAGCCACCTAAGGGAGTGGTCTTGGTAGGCCCTCCCGGTACTGGCAAGAGTCTTATCGCCAAGGCTATCTCATCTGAGCTTGGGGTTCCTCTAGTACGTCTAGACTTTGGGCGGGTATTCAACTCGCTGGTAGGGGCCTCAGAGCAACGCATGAGAACGGCGCTGAAGATGGTAGAGATGATGAGTCCTTGCGTACTATTCTGCGACGAGATAGACAAGGGTCTAGGCGGCATTGGCGGTAGCGGGGATAGCGGTACCAGCAACAGGGTACTAGGCTCGTTCCTTACTTGGCTACAGGACTGCCAGCATCCAGTATTTGTCATGGTAACTGCCAACAACGTAACAGGACTTCCGCCAGAGATGCTTCGCCGTGGCCGCTTTGATGCTATCTTCTCTACGTCTTTGCCTAACTCTAAAGACAGGCGCGAGGTACTACGCATCCATCTGAAGTTGCGTAAGCGTAAGCTGGAGAGCTTTAATAAGGACGACGTTAATGAGATTGTTAATCTCTCTGAAGGATATGTACCCGCAGAGATTGAATCTGCCGTAAAGGATGCTCTGGTTGACGCGTACAATGCGGACGAAGAGATGGGTATGCAGCATGTCAAGAAAGCATTACTGTCTATGGTTCCGTTGTCTAAGGCCTTCGCTAGACAGATTCAGGAAATGAATGAGTGGGCAAAAGCAAACGCAACGCCGGCAGGCATCGACTCAAGTTCTGCTACAGAGACAAAGGTAGCAAATGCTCGGCGTGTCAGTACTAGGAGCAGGGCGAGATAAGGAGGCAAAAATGCAATCGATTGCAATTGGTTATGGCAAAGTGACTTTCTCTACGGCATCCGCGACACTCGCGGGTTTCGTAGTGGAGGCCCCTTTCATCCGCACACTAACGTCAAAGAAGCTGCCTAAGATAGGCGGCACTATGCGTATCCCGGTAAGCAGCCATCCTGAGATTGATGGTTGGTTGTTTCAGGACACGGTACATGCACCTGACGGCACTATCGTTATGGTGCAGATGCAGTACAAGTACAGAGGTTCTGGTTTGCGGGATGGGGCTATATTCGTACGTACCCGTACTGAGGGTAGCGGATTGTTGATTGCGGCTAAACTACCAAGTGATCCGCGCTCTACTATGGGTACTAATAGGCATCCGCTATTCGCAGGGTGGGGCGATATTATGACGGTAGAAGAACTAGCTAAGTGCGGTATTGAGCCTCCCAAGAATTTTATCAGCGCATTCATGGAGCCTGAGGAAATCGATGAGTGCTTTGACATAACGGTTACCAGACCCCCAGTATCACTACCTCCCTTGGAAGAGACCAGAGTTTCATCAAGTGGGGAAGAAGTGACGATACGGATAACCCGTACTCAGCGTAGAATGCGTATTCGTAGGACGTAGACATACAGATTTGACAAAGAAATCTATATGTGCGATAATACCTAGTGCGGTAATTTTAAGGAGAGGCATATGAGCCATACTACAGAAGTGAATGATATCGTATTCTCTGATATCGAAGCGTTGAAAGCAGCAGTGAATGAACTTAACACTAGAGGAGTTAAGTGCAGTCTAGTTAAGGGCGGCACCCCACGCGCTTACTACCAGAACCAGCAAGGTATGGGCGCTGCGGATTACACGCTTCAGTTGGCTGACTCCCCGTACGATATTGGTTTCTATCGGGACAACGCTAAGAAAGGCCTTGTAGCCCGTACTGATCTTTTCATGGGTCACGTATCACGGTTACTTGGTGCGCAAGGCCAGACCGGGGAGAAAGCAGAACAGGCAGCACTAGGTAAGCTTTACCAGACCTACGCAATTCATGCCGCTACGCGTAAAGCAGTGCAGCAGGGTATGTCAGTAAAGCGGGTGAATAATTCGGACGGTAGCGTACGTCTTGTGGTTGGGGGTATTCGATAATGGCTAAGCAGATCGTAATTGATATTACCCCTGCCGGATCGGTAAAGGTAGATGCTCAGGGGTTCAATGGAGTTGGGTGTGACAAGGCCACTGAGATGATCGAGATTGCCATCGGTGGGGCTGGCGTAAAGAAGAAGACTAAGAAGCCTGAGTACTACGCACCGGCAGGACAAAAGGCATCCAATAAACTAGCGTTTTAAGGGGTATAACATGGGCGAACTGGTCATAGCTTTTGAGGTTGATGGTAGGCTGGAGGCGTTGCACTTAGACAAGTTTGATCTTGGCTTCCTTGGTGCTAAAAGTATTGCTAGGCAGTCAAGCATTGTCTGGAATGAGATGGCCCAGAATTGGGCTATACATTACCACGCTGGCGAGGAACGGGTTATGCACGAAAACCTAGACGGCTTCTCTGGGTATGATGAAGCGCGTGAGTTTGAGGTGCTATGGCTTAACAACTGTAGGCTGTATCAAGTAACCCCGGAAAGCTACCTAGGCCTTATGTACGCCGGCTACCTACGGTATGGTGATAAAACAGAGTGCTTCACCCTACCTGACGGTTCTTGTATAGGCGAAGCTTGCATGCACTGCGTTACCCATAAGACGTAGTGCAAAAAAATCCCCACCGAGATTTCTCTCAAGGTGGGGTAATAGGGAGGAGGACTTGCAAGCAGTAGTGTATAACATAACCGGGGTACTTGCAACATGGCATCATTTGCGTATCAGGTAGAAGAAAAGAAAAAACGTGGTAGACCAGCAAAACGAATAGATAAACGGGTACGTAGCTATAAAGACATAGTAGCGGCACTGCCGCCAGAAGTAGGGAGCAAGCTGGTATTCAGTAGGGAAGTATTCGTCAAGTCATATGATCTGACGAAATGGTTGCGCGTATATGGCTTAGGGGTACTGAACCCGCAGGAGTTCTTGCTATTGCACTTCATATTCTCCCGCACTCTGCATTACGGAAAGCTAGCAGAGATGATTACGAAGGATCATTTTCTTCGTGGAGTATGGAGCGGCGATGAAGTTGTCTGCATGCCAATACGCACAAACCCAAACACACTGTACAAAACCATACGCAGTCTAGAAGAAAAAGGACTGATAACGGTAACCCCGATCCACCTACAGGGCCGTGACTTGCCCACTTTGTACGAAATTGCAATCGATTTCATTTTAGGTTTGCGTCCTAGTGAGGAATATATGAGCAAGCTTCGACAGCCCAAAGTAAAGAAAACTGCCGATGTTGTAGATTTTGAGGCCTTTAGGGCAGCAAAAATGGGCCTAATTGGTGGTACCAATTCGTACCACCTAGACGACAAACAGGTGGTACCAATTCGTACCACAAATATAAGTAATATAAAAACAGAAGATAATAAAGTATTAGTTGCGTCGGCTTCGCCTAGCAACGAAGTCGCTTTGCGAGTGCGTAGAAAACCAAGAGCATCAAGCGGTTTTGAAATTGATTGCAATGCAAGTGCGCGAGATGTAATCAATCTTACTATCGAACGCAGTACTGCGAAGCGAGAGGCTAAGGTAGTACGGGCAGCGCAGGGAAGCGCGGTAGCGCTAGCTGATCTTAACGCTACTTGGAAGAAAGCCATGATTGCTGAATTCGGTACATGCACCGTTGCGGGGCTTACAGTTAAAGAGTTTGGCATGTTCAAGAGAATAGTAAAGACGCACGAGATAGCTTGCACATGGCTGGAGTTCTTTACTTGGGTAATTGGTAACTGGACACGCATAAACCGCGAGAGTCGTGAGTTCAACGAGTACAGGAAGAAAAAGAGTGGAGAATGGTCTATGAAGCAGGAGGACATGGTATTTCTAGGGAGCGAAGTACCTGACCTATTTATGACCATCAAAAACTTTGGAAAGCTTATTAAGCGCTATTCACAGCATTCGCTAGGTGTAGTAGTAGCTGGTAAGCGCGAAGATACTGAGGAAGTTAAACAGCTACGGCAGGAGCTAGCCTCTGCGCGTAAGGAGGCATCAACTAGCCAGCACCTACTAAGAAAGGCTATGACTGCGCGAGAGGAAAAGCCTGTAGCTAGAGTTGCGCCTAAGGTAAAGGCTAGAATAGTAAATCCAGACGTAGATACGTTCTTTGATGAACCTACGGAAACTTTGCCGAGGTGGAAATGAGCAACGATCTTATAGTACAGCAACTCCGCAATGCGGGGATACCTAGCGAAGCTCTAAAGACCACGCTTCCTAAAGAGGGGCTGGTAGAGATGCGTGAGTACGTAGACACTGAGGCGTACAAAGAGAAGAGGATTGTGCATATACATGCTTCTTCTACTAGGACTACCCAGTACGTCGAGAAAGCTGAGCTTGCTTTCTATCTGCTAGCTAAGGAACTTGCCCTCATGGGTGAGGACGTATATTGCTGCGACCTAGTGGATATACACACCGCACTATTTAAGGAGACTGACGAGGCGTACGCTATTGCTAGTAGGGTGTATGACAAGTCTTCTGGCTTTATAGCGATAAGGCATTTCCATGATAGGGGAGGTAGGGTGGATCAGTTTATGACACCCTACGAGATTGCTTACTTTACCTCGTGGCTGATTAGGCGCTATCAAGACGGGGCAGGGTTCATACTACTAGGTGCATCACCAATAATGGATGCTATTGATTGGTGGCCGGCATCCTTCATGGGGTACTTGCGTAGTAGGTCATTAGCTTTTGAGGTGAGAAAATGAGCGATGGGTTAAAGCTACTAGGGGCGATAATAGATACAGGCAGCGTACATACGCTACGTGATCTACAGGAAGAAATATTCATCGAAGAGGAAGTAGCGCTGTATGCGATGATGCGTAGGCACTATCGCAGATACGGGCAGATACCTGCCATAGCGACGGTAGAAGAGGAACTAGGTATTACGATACCTGAGGCCCCAGAGACCGTAGATTATTACATAAAGAGGGTACATGACCGGCGTCTATACAGTGTCATAAGAGAGAAGTTTAATTCACTGAAAGAAAGCCTGCGAGACTTCGACATGGATAGGTCGAAGGATTTGATTGACGAGATGCGCCTAGCTACTCGTGTAAATCACAGTAACTCAGACATACGTTCCTTAAGCGAGGCCTCTGTAGACGTACTACGCGAGTACGACTATGCCCACGAAAACCCCGGTGTGTCTGGCGTACCTACGGGATGGGTTAGATTCGATAACCGAGTAGGTGGGTACCAGCCGGGGGATTTAGTATCGTGGGTGGCTAGACCTAACATGGGTAAGACGTACATCATGCTGAAGCAGGCATCGGCGGCTTGGCAGTTTGGGTATAGTGTATTGGTAGTAACTATGGAGATGACTATCGAACAGATAGCTAGACGAGTGAATGCCATACAGGCTGGTCTTAATCCAGACTTTATCAGGAAGGGTACTCTATCGCAGTATGCCCGTAACCGCTTACAAAACTATGTCGATACGATGGTGGGGGCTGAAAGATTCAAGATGTTCTCAGGTGGCCTACGTAAGAAGGTTAGCGACATAGAGGTACTTATTCAGGAGTACAACCCAGACATAGTATTTATTGATGGCGTGTACATGATGCAACCTGAGTCGAAGAGAGCAACGTCGAAGGTAGAGAAGGTCTCTGAAGTCTATGACGAGCTTAAGAAGCTAACGCTAGCGCACAACATACCTGTAGTAGTAACCACACAGTTTAACCGTACGGCAGGAAAGAAAGGTAAGGAAGGGTCACTAGAGAACATAGCCTTCAGTGACGCTATCTCTACACACAGTTCACTAGTAATATCGCTCAGAGAAGGGGAAGGATCAGACCTCATAAAGAAAACTCAGCGCATAGCTACGTTTCTTAAAGGACGCGAGGGTGAGGAGGGAGACTTCAAGCTGCACTATAGTTTCTCGCCTATCAACTTCGATGAGGTATTCAATCCAGAAACTGATAGCGAAAACGGAGATGGGATAATAATACAGCAGACACAAAGAAACGTAGACTTCACTGTTTAATTGAAATCGATTTCAAAAAGGAGCTTGTATGTCTTTTAACACACACTTACTCAGCATGGAAGAGGTATGGTTTGCTAGAGAGCATCCATACGATATCAAGGTAGTTGGTGTAAAAAAGTTGGTTGCTGAAATAGAGGATATGGAAGACGCGCTGAAGGATAAGCATGACCAGCTTAAGGTGGCAGTAGGTGAAATGACTACAAGGATGAAAAAATGATAGACAAGAAACACTGTCTTGGTTGCCCGTTAGATGGGATATCGGCACCATCTGCTACAAAAGGCAATACCAAGGCTAAGTTTATGGTGGTTGTTGATACACCAAGTAGTTTTAACGCGGCCAAAGGTAGATTACTGTCGGAGCGGTCTAGCGGGGTGTTTGCAGAACACATGGACGCCGCTGGTTTTGATACTAGTGAGTTTTCGTTTGTGCCACAAGTCAGATGCCCACACGACGCAGACCAGATTACTACCAAGGAAGTACGTGAGATTCAGAAACATTGTCGTGAGCATTTCTTGGACGATGTTTTTGAGCAGAAGCCTGAAATGATTATCCCTATCGGTGCAGAGCCAGCTAGGCAGGTATTCGGTAGGGCAGTAAAGATAACCAAAGTTCGCGGAGTGGCTGAGTTCAACGAAGAACACTCGTGCATGGTGATGGCTTTACTAAACCCCGGACAGGTGGTTATGTACCCACAGCATGCGCCTATATTCGCGGCAGACTGCCAGACCCTACGTAGAGTAGTTGATAGTGGTTATGACGTACTGGCTGCGGGTAATGCGCTACTAGGTGACTACGAGTACATAGACGATCTAGAGTTTCTGATAGAGCAAGAACCTTCCCTACTATTCTTCGATACTGAGAATACTAGTCTTGAGTATTTCAAGAAAGGCCCAGACGATGCTAGGGAATACGACCCTAAGAGACATGGTAAGGAATTCAACCCAAGTGCAGCTATTCTTACTATGCAGTTCTGTATTGAGCCGGGGAAGGCATACATGCTGGTATGGGATCACCCAGAGAAACCTATAGCCATGCGCAAGAAGCGTAAGCTGGTAGAGCAGTTAGGTAGGCTATTGTGCAATCCTAAAACTAGAGTTCTTGGGCAGAACCTGAAATACGATAACAACTACCTGTTTGAGCAAACCGGTGTGCGCTTCAAGATAGGTGGCGATACTCTTATGCTCGCTGCCCTCCTAGACGAGAACATGATAAGCAAGAGTCAGGATGTACTGGTTAAGCATTACGTACCGGAGATGGCTGGGTATGCAGATGCGTTCAACGCTTCTGTAGATAAGTCTAGAATGTGGGAGGTTCCTCTAGCCAAGCTTATAGGCTACGGCTGCGGCGACGTAGACTCAGGCTACATGCTGTATAAGGCAATGTTCAAGGAGATGCGTAAGGATGACCGGCTTATTGAACACTACCGCAGGGTATCACTGCCGGGGCTTAACACATTCGCGGCGGTAGAGACTAGCGGCATACATATTGACCAGCAGGCCTTATCTGACTTTGAAGCACTCATGGAAGTATCTGTTGCTCAGCAAGAGGCAGACCTACTAGAGCAGGTACCTAAATCAATCAAGCGTAAGCACATAGATAAGGGACTGAAGTTTAGTCGGTCAGACTTTGTACTGGATATATTATTCAGGCACAAGGATGGATTCAGGCTACGCCCGAAGGTATATACAGCCAAGACGGCAAAGCTGCCTGCGGATAAGCGGGTGCCTAGTACATCGTCTAAAGACCACCTACCGTACTTTTTCGATGACTGTCCTTTTACCTTGCAGCTTTCCCAGTATGTGAAAGACTCTAGGTTGCTTGGTACCAACATCAAGGGATTCCAGAACAAGTATATCCATGATGGTTTGGTGAGGCCCGTATATAGCCTATGGACTACCGTTACCGGCAGGTCATCATCTGAGAACCCTAACGGGCAGAACTTCCCCAAGAGAGGCCCTAACGCTACTGCATACCGGAGAATCTTCGTACCACCTCCGGGTTATTACGTACTGGAGGCGGACTTGTCTCAAGCAGAGCTACGTATTGCGGCGGATATGGCTAGTGATAGGACTATGCTTGGTATCTACCAGCAAAAGGGCGATATCCATACAGCCACGGCATTGATTACGATGGGTACTGATATGGAGCATTTTAAGTTGTTGCCCAAGGCTGAGCAAAAATCTGCGAGACAGAAGGCCAAGGCTGTTAACTTTGGTTTCATTTACGGCATGGGCTGGAGAAAGTTTATCGGCTATGCTAAGACGCAGTATGGCGTGGAGTTTACGGAGCTAGAGGCGCAACGGATACGCACTGCGTTCTTTGAGAAGTACCACGGATTGCCTGCATGGCACGATTCAACTAGAGAGGCGGCACACAGGGACGGTATGGTTCGTTCCTACTCTGGGCGGATACGTCACCTACCTATGATTCATTCTGAGGATCAAGGCGTAGAGTCGGAAGCAGGCCGGCAGGCTATCAATAGCCCTGTGCAGGAGTTTGCTTCATCGCTAGGCATCATGGCTATCGGTAGGCTGCATGACGAGATAGACCCTGAGTACCTAGCACCCATAGCGTTCGTACATGACGCTATCTACTGCTACGTACCAGCTAAGTACCTTGAGTGGGGAGCCAAGACGTTGAAGCGATACATGGAGAGTAACCCCCTAGAAGAGTGGTTTAACCTACGCATGAAATGCCCCATCATTGCTGATGTTAGCTTTGGTCTTAACTTTGGTGACACTAACGAGATGGAGGGGTTATCTCTGGATGAGCCTTATGACTTCGGCAGGTTCTATGATGTTGAGCAGCAGACCGGTGTAGAGGTACCTAAGCAGAGAACACCACCCAATAGGGGCTTACGCAAGACAGACCCGTATGGGCTACCTGTTTAGGCATAAAGCTTGACAAAGAAAGCTATAGGGCGTAAGATGTTCTTAGTTTATATCGTCGCATATACGAAAGGAGACAGCTATGGCTGATCGCATTAGGCGGGTACGTACCGCAATACCAGAAACAAAAAAAGGGCCAACAGTGGCTCAGACAAAAGTCATGCAAGAGAATTTGAAATCGATTGCACAATGGCAACGTGAAGCGGAGCAGCTTCGTAAGAATATGGCCGAGGCGGAAGCAGACCTGTTCGCAGATATGATTCGGTTTGATGTGATTCATCTGAATGGGGCAGACGGAGATTGCTGGGCTGACATTACACAGTCGGCTGGCAAAGCCACAAACCTGATCGACCCTAAGGGGTTGCGCGGGTTGCTTAAGAACGATGCCGACTACTACGCTTGTGTTAGCGTATCGGTCACCAAAACAAAAGAGTTTCTTTCTGGTAAAGAACTTGAGTCAATCACCACGCATATCCCCGGAAAGGTGGGAGATAAGAAGCTGAAAATCACTAAGGATGATGAAAAGTAATGGATCGTCAGGCTATCAAGGAGATGCTGCGTGAGGTGCTTGGGCCTAACGTAGAGCTAGTAGATCACCCTAAGTGGGTTGGTCTACGGTGCCCATTAGCCCCTTGGACGCACGAGCATGGAGCGGATACTTCCCCAAGCGCAGGGGTATCCGTGAAGGATGACGGCAGCACCAGTATCTATAACTGCTATGTTTGCGGTAAGGGTACGATACCGTGGTTTCTTCAGCAGATGGAAAAGTACACAGGCGATTCCTACGGAAAACTACGTAAGAATATAGAGAATGGTGAGTTCCTTGGTGGTGCCTTGCCAGAGTGGGGAGTAAAGAAAGTGGAAGCCACACCTACTAAGTTCTTAGATAAGGCGCAGTATCTAGACCTGTACGAGAGCGCAGAGGATCATTGGTATTTTGAAGTACGGGCGTACAACAGAAACGAGACTGAGCTAGATAACGACACTATCCGTACGCTACAGCTACAGGTAGACCCAGCAGACAGTACTGGCGACGAGCGTATTTTGTTCCCTGTATTTAGTAGGCACGGCGAGTTATACGGCTTTACTGGCAGGGCTGTGTATGAACAGGCTAAGCTTAAGGTTAGGGATTATCATGGCCTACCGAAAGCTAAGGTGTTGCTTGGCTTACATCTGATTAGGGAGGATGATCCTTACGTAGTAGTTGTAGAGGGGCTATTCGACTATGCCATGTTGGTGCAGTACGACTATCCGGTAGTAGCTGCACTACACGCGGGACTAACAGAGGATCAGACAAAGTTACTTATTGATCTGGGTAAGCCAGTAGTATTGATGTACGACAACGATAGTGCGGGGGATAGAGCAACAGAGATAGCTATTACCGCTCTGGGTAAACACATTCCGTTGTCTTCGGTTAAATACCCTAAAAGGGAGGGTAAAGGGGGTAAGGTGGAATGTCTAAAAGACCCAGCAAGTTGCACAAAGGAAGAGGTGGACAGAATGGTAGCGAAGGCGAGACTTGTGTAGTCTTGACTGATGATGTGCCGGCAGGTAATATAGGCAACAGATTGAACGAGCGTCAATCTAAACGGAACCTAGCTGGTCATTTATTAGCACCCTTGAGAGTAGGAAAACCTGTAGCTTTAGTTGTGGACGATCCACGTTTACCTAAGCGTAAACGAGTAGACAAGCCTCTACTGTTTATAACGCCCATAGCTGTATTCGGAAGAGTATCTAGTAAGTTAGTGGTTGCACTACAGACGCATGGTTGTGAAGTAGTTGATACAGCACAGGAAATAAAACCTATGGTTTTTTATCGTATGGGTATTGGTACTAAGTTGGCTATATCATTAGCCGCTGAGCTAAACCTAGTGTTTACTAAAGGAGAGTAGTATGGCTACAGGTGCACGTAAATCCGCGTTCTATCGCGGAAATGCTGGTCGGGCTAAAGGTGAAGAAGAACTAGCACGACAGAAGGCTCGCGCTGAGGCGCGTAAGGAGCAAGGGCTACAACCGTTCCGTTTTCGGGTACCGGTAGGTGGCACCACGCAGTTCGTTATTCTTGACGATGCTCCAGATTTTTTCCGATTTGAACATAACCTGAAGAATCCACAAACCGGATTCTGGGATACCTTTACTGGTTGCGTTAAGGAATGGGATAACTGCCCAGTATGCGCGGCGGTTGATCGTGATTCCTACTACGCTCTCTACTTCACCGTATTGGACTTTACTGAGTTTAAGACCAAGGACGGACAGAAGCATGAGTTTTCCCGTAAGCTGTTGGTAGTCAAGCCAGCACAGCAAAAGAAATTTCAACGTGCTTTCTCCAAGGCCGAGAAGGATGGTCGTACGCTACGCGGCGCTGTCTTTGAGGTAACTCGTGATGGCGAGAAGGATTCTTCTATCGGTAACGACATTGAGCTTGTCGACTGGATGGAAGAGGACGAGCTTGTGACCTACACGCGTTCTTGGAAGGATAAGGAAGGCAAGAAGCACACCGAGGACTGTTCCGTATCGTACGAGTACGAGAAGATGTTTGAAGAGCCTGATTCCGACAATCTACGTGCGATAGTTGGCGCTTCCCCTGCCCCCGGCAGCCGTGCCCATGAAGAGAAAGAGCTTGGGCGTAGGCCGTCTCGTGGTCGTAAAGTAGCAGATGACGAGGACGATGAGGAGTACGAACCTGCCGAGCGTAAAGGTCGTATGTCTGCTAGTCGTAAGGCGAAAGACGAAGACGATGAGGAAGAGGAAAAACCCGTTCGTCGTAGTGTTGGTAGGGGTAAGCCAAGAGAGGATGACGAAGAGGAAGAAAAGCCTGCTCGTCGTTCCGTAGCTCGCTCCAAGGTGGATGATGCCGAAGAGGAAACTCCACGCCGGCCTAGCCGTGGTCGTAAGGTAGATGACGATCCTCCATTTGATCCTGATGAGGATGACGATGAGGATAAGAAGGCTCCGGGTGTAGGTCGTAGAGTACAGGCCAGAGGTCGTCGGTAATAACTGTATTGCAAGGGGGTAACACCCCTTGCTTAGGGTATTGGTATGAAAGCTATAGTATCGGGCGCGGTGTATATACCTAAGAAGGCGATAGACGTTGCCAAGGTGAAACACGCCCTTACCGTTAAGTACTGGCAGATGGGGGAGCAAGAGGCTACCCACGTACCTGCGTACTCAGAGACCAAAGAGTACCTAGTAGTGCCTAGGGCTTACGGTTTGAAATTGATTGCAAATAATAATGTACCCGCCGAGTACGCGATAGCGGCAGGGGTTACATTTCCATTCAAAAAGAAAGTAACGCACACTGGCGAATATGCCTACCAAAACGATTTCGTTAAAGACATTCTATCGTGTTGTGATAGGCATAACGATTTCATAGTACAGGCGGCTACCGGTAAAGGTAAAACGGTATGTTCGCTTTCTGTCATACAGAAGCTTGGACGTAACGCTATAGTTATTGTGGATCAAGAGAACTTAATGCTGCAATGGCGCAAGCAGTGTAAGGATGTACTTGGCTTAGCGGACGAGGAGATAGGCACCGTACAGGGCAAGGTATGTGACTACGAAGGAAAAGCAGTCACTATCGCAATGATTCAGTCTCTGACTCAGAGAGAATACTCAGAGGAGTTATACGATCACTTTGGGGTATTAGTGGTAGATGAGGTACATACGGCTGGCGCACCCACATTCTCTCAAGCACTGCTTATGTTTTCTGCGGAGGTTAGGTTTGGCGTATCCGCTACCGTGGATAGGCGAGATGCCTTGCAGAGAATACTTCACTGGAACCTTGGTGAAGTAGAGGTTTTGCTTGAAGATAAGCACGATAAGTCCTACCTGTACTATATCGAGTCGGATACTGTGTATTCTTGGTACGCTAATATATCCCCTAAAGTGGGGCGCATGCTTACAGAGGTAGCCGAAGACCCTGTGCGTAACACCAAGATAGTAGAAGCTATTATGTGGTTGTATGAATCTGGAAGGGACGTACTAGTAATCAGTGACCGCATAGAGCAGTTAGAGAATCTTCTATCCATGTGCTACTACGAAGGTGTGCCAACCGCAGACCTAGGGTTGTATTGTGGCTTTAGGAATGTTTGGGGCTACATGAAGGATACTAAGCCTAAGAGAAAGCCTGTAGGTTACGAGAAGGGTACGGAATATACGCCAGTAGTATTTGGTAGCCAGCGTAAGCGGATACCTAAGAAAGAGCTAGAAGAGATTAAACAGAGAGCAAAAATTATATTTGCCACGTTTGGTATGTTTGCAAAGGGTGTTGATGTTCCTAGATTGTCTGGCGGGATAGACTGTACGCCTAGGAGCAAAGCACAGCAGGTTCATGGGCGGATACTGCGAAAACTAGATGGGAAGCACATACCGATATGGGTAACCATTCGTGATGTTAATTCCTATAAATTAGAGCATCAGTTCTTACAACGGATCGATGAGTATGTATCCAGTTCTGCGGAGATTTATAAATGGAAACCAAGCAAAGGCGTACGTTTGATGGACGTAAAGGAATTACGGAGGTCAGTGCGGGAGAGCGTGGCGGAATTAAAGGCCCTGAATATAACAACCTGCGTAGACGGAAACTATACGCTAGTGACCCCGGCTACGCCGACAGAGCTAAGAAAGCCTCAAGGGATACGTACCGCAAAGACCATCCGCTAGAGGCTAGTAAGCTGATTAGCGGATTACTGTATAAGGGCGAGATACGAGAGTTATTTACTGATGAGATGGAGCATCCTGTGTACGTTGAAGCTTTCACGGTACCGCAAGCGGCTAAAGCTTTGGGTAGATCAGAATTGTGTTTGAAGAGGTGGATAGCGGAGGGAATCGTGCCTTCGCCTATACTAAAGGACACGGTAAGGAAGTACAGCCACTATAGCGTAGGTGAGCTTTCTACCATTGCTAGGGTACTGAGGTCGCACGAGGATGAGTTCAAGTATTTAACGGTGAAGCATAGCACCACGATTCATGTTATGTGGCAGAGCATGCAAGCGTATAGGGCTACTAAGGTATAGGAGAAAGACATGGAGCGCACGAGGACTAGAAGTAGAGTGGCTACAACGCAGGATGCAGTAGTATCAGTTACCGCTTCAGGTGTTGGGGTAGAGGAAGAGAAGCGCAAGGTTATAGAGGTGCGTAAATTTGAGACAGAACCGGCCTATGTCCGTGTGAATGCGGGTGTGACGAAGAACCTAGGCAACTATGAGTCGCTACGCGTAGATGTTTCTCTTACTGTACCTTGCTACGTGGAAGAGATTGAGAAAGTACAAAAGAAGACGGCAGAGATGGTGGCGGCTATGCTAGACGCTGAAGTAGAAGAGTATCTAGGGAAGGAATAATAATGGCACAACGCAGAGGACGGACGGCTAGTGGTAAGAGTGAGAATGCCTCAGAGCTAGGCCCACTACTTAAAGAGATGGACAAGCGGTATGGTAAGGGCGTGGTACATAAGGGCATAGAGATAGAGCAACCAGAGCGCATAAGCACTGGAGTATTCTTGCTGGACTTTTGCCTACTTGGCGGGATACCTACCAGCAGGGGTACTATGGTGATAGGTAAGAAGCACTCAGGCAAGACCACTCTATCGAACATGATTGCTGGTAATGCGCAGAGGCAGTTCCCAGACCAGAAGGTAGTGCTTGTGGATGTTGAAGGTACGTTTGATTCCGTGTGGGCCTCTAAGCTTGGTGTAGATATAGCAGAGTTGATAGTTGTTCACCCTGAGTCAGGGGAGGCAGCATGCGATATTACTGATGCCATGATACGCACCAAGGAGGTATCTGTAGTAATCATAGATAGCGTAGCTGCGCTAGCCCCAATGAAGGAGATGGAGGGCAGTGCAGAGGATGCGCATGTAGGGCTACAGGCTCGCATGATGGGTGCACTACTACGCAAGACAACGGCAGGTATGATTGCAGAACGCCGCCGTGGTCATTTTGTTACCCCGATATACATCAACCAATACCGAGCCAAGATAGGTGGCTTTGCAGGCTTTGGTGAGCCTCTATCCGTGCCGGGAGGGCATGCACTTGGGTTTGCCAACACGGTAGAGATTATCATCCGTAACAAAGAGACTGCCGGTAAGAATGACCAAGGCGTTGATATCATGTCTGTCAATGAGCATAACTTTAAGATAGACAAGAATAAGTGTAACGGCGGTACTCGTACTGGTGAGTTTCGTTTCATTCGTTCCTTCGATGAAGAGACAGGCCTAGACGAAGGCGCTATCGATGATGCTGGCACCATGCTTGTATTCGCTAAGAAGTTCGGCGCGTACGAAGGGGCTGGCAGTTCATGGACGCTACACTTCTGGGATGAGGAGCATAAGTACCGTGGCACAGGAGATGCTACAGGACAGCTATACCAGAATGGTGAGCTATACCAAAAACTGCGAGACTATCTTATTTGGGAGAATGCGCGTAGCCTACGTATGCCAGAGAATTTTCTATCACGCTTTACCGAGCCTTACGGAGTCACTGAGTAATGAGCCTACGGGCCTTTATGAACCGTGATGTAGAGCGCGGAAACCCCTCTTATCGCCGGTCTAGGAAGCAAGAGAAAGAGCTTGCAGAGAAGCTTGGCGGTAAGAGAACGGTTGCCTCTGGCAGCAAGGACGAGAAGGGGGATGTTAGGCTTAAGCGTGTAGTTCGCATAGAGGCCAAGACTACCAAGAATAAAAGCTTTTCTGTTACGCTAGACATGATTAGGCAGATTGAGGATGCAGCGCTATCCGCTGACGAGATGCCGATTATTGCAATCGAATTCAACGACGGTCGTGGTAAGAAGCTTAAAGAAGTGGCCGTAGTTCCTATGTACGTACTGGATTTAATAAGGGCGCACGATGACAACACGTAAGCGAATAGTTGAGAGCGGTAGATCGGCAGCAGCCACTACGGTACTAAGGCGTAGGCGTACAGGTAAAGCAGCACCTGAGCGAGGTATGGAGGGTAAGGTAGTAGAGATGCACAACGGGGAGGACTTGGTACTGAAGCTATTGCGGTTTGCACCGGCAGGTATCAATACTTTCAGAAGCCATAAGTACCTGCACATATCAGACCTACTAGGCAAGTGCGTACGAAAGATGGCGCTGTCAGAGAAGCTAGGCTTGTCTATGCCGGCAGGGCACTTATCTGATTCTATGGGCCTTACCTTCGCGCAGGGTAACGCCATACACGATTACGTTAAGGATAAATTTAGCAAAGGCCACCCAGAAAAAATGTTTGGTAGGTGGTCTTGCGTATGTGGTAAAACAGTAACCGAGCCTATGGTTCGTAACTCAATACCTAACAGACCGTGTGCAGAATGCGGCAAGGTTCCTGACACCTACCATGAGCTAGAGCTTTTTGACGATGACCTTATGGTAGTGGGTTCCCCAGACATAACCCTGTATATGGAAGAGTTTGAGGCGTACTACACCATAGAAATAAAATCTATCAATCCTGATGATTGGAAAGAGATAGCCAGACCAAAGCCAGATCATGTATTGCAGGTATTGTTTTACTGGTACCTTATGAAGAAGCTGGGGTATTCAGTACCGGATCAGGTAAGTATTCTCTACGTCACTAAGGGCTTTATATTTAAGTCTCCGTATAAAGAGTTTACCTTTAGGCCTGAGGAGTCGATTGGGCGGCTAGATGATTACATAGAGGAAGCTAGGCAGTTGAAGGAGTCTAGGAAAGAAGGCGGCATGTTGCCCGACAGAAAGTTATGCACCTCCCTGTCGTGCAAGGATGCTAAAGAGTGTCATGTAGCAGTAGTGTGCTTTCAACACTGAGGAAACTATGAAACCACTTAAGACAACCAGAACTATTATTTTTATAGCTGTATTCCACGCCTGCCGTATTATCGGTGATGAGTATCGTAGGCGCATGGCTAAGGAAGCCAAAGCATGAGTTCTACAGTGTTGGGTATCGACCCTAGCCTGACTAGTCTTGGTCTGTCCTACCGCGTCAATGATAAGGTCTTAGCTTTTTGTATCGGCGGTAAAGAGCGCAGGGGTATCGATAGGATAAAGTACATACGAGACTCTGTAGCTCAAGCCTTGGATATGTACGAACCTACACTCGTGGCTTACGAGGGGTATGCGCTAGGTTTCAGGGGTAAGAGCAATATTATTTTTGACCTAGGGGAATTAGGTGGAGTTCTAAAACTATTGATTTTAGAGCGCGGTATTGATATATTGCTTATCCCGCCAACGAGTTTGAAATTGTTTGCAACGGGCAAAGGCAATGCAGATAAAGAGCAAGTGTCGGTAGCGTTAAGAGAAGAGTTAGGCGTATCATTCTCTACAAGCGACCAGTATGATGCAGCAGGGTTGCTGTTGATGGGCGAGATGTACTATAGTAGTAATGCGCCATCTAGGAGAGGGCGTAAACCTATCGCCCACAGGCAACGAGCATTAGCTGCAAGCACGTTGTTAGAAGCAAATTGAAATCGGTTGCAAAAGTAGTCTGTTGGTTGCGTTAGTTTTTTGGTTTAAGTAGCATACGGTCATGCAAGAAAGGTTCTTGCACGTTTTTCGGTAAACATGAAAGGAAGGTGGAATTATGGCTAAGTCCAAGTTTGCAGTTGGTAATAACGTTACATTCAAGGGTTACTCTGATAACGTACCGGAAGACGAGCAATTGCTTGTTGAAGGTGAGAGCTACGAAGTAGCTGAGGTCAACGACAAGGAGAAATCTATTGCCGTGCAGATCGATAACCCCGACTTCAACGCCAAGAAAAAAGAATCTGAAGCCAATCCCAAGACTATTCTTGTCGATGTTTTCTTCGACGAGGTTGATCTTGCGGCTGACGAGGCTGAAGAAGCGGAAGAGGAAGTGGAAGAGAAACCCGCTCGTGGTCGTACCGTGAAGGCTGCACCAGCTAAGGCTAAGGCCAAGGTTGAGGAAGCTGACGAGGCTGATGACGAAGCTGAAGAAGCTGAAGAAGAGGCTCCCAAGGCTAAAGCTAAGGCTAAGCCAGCCGCTAAGGTGGCAGCTAAGCCGGCAGCAAAGGCTAAGGCAGTAGCTAAACCGAAGGCTAAGGCTGTTGCTAAGCCCAAGAAGGAAGAGGCTGAAGAAGTCGATCCGTTCCCCGAACTTGAAAACGAGAACGAGGAAGTCCTTGCTCTGGTTAACGATGCTGAGGATATTCTTGAACTGGCTAACGAGTTGGTTGAAGACAGCGCGGCTCTGGACTACAAGCTTGGTGGCGTTCTTTACCACATTCGTCTTGGCAAGTCTTACCAAGAAGTCGATCCTGCTTACAAGGAAAAGGGCGGATGGCAGCAGTACATCGATGACAAGCTCCCCGGACTTGGCTATCGCAAGGCAATGCACCTGATCCAGATTTACTACAATTTCTGCCTCAACGGTATCGATGCAGAGAAAGTGGCAGAACTTGGTTGGACTAAGTGCAGCAAGATTGCTGCGGTTATGACTTCCGAGAACGCTGAAGAGCTTGTCGAGCTTGCCGAGAAGTCTTCGGTTGCTGAGTTGTCCGATACCATCAAGGAATCGTACAAGGAAGTCGGCGGCGAGAAGGGCGAAAAGCGGCGTAAGCTGATGTTCAAGTTCCGCCTTTGGGAAGACCAAGCGGCGGCTGTTGAAGAGACCATCAATGGCGTTGCTGAGCAGATGGGCTTCAAAGACCTTAGCGATGCTTTCGAGCATATCGTTATGGAATGGGCGGCTGAGCATCCTTTGACTAAGAAGGCACCGGCTAAGGCCACAGCGAAAGCTGCCCCGGCCAAGGCTACCGGCAAGGTCAAGGCAAGCGCTTAATCTGGTAGTTCCGCTAATGAAGGGGCAGGGCCTGTTATGGGTCTTGCCCCTTTTGTCTTTAGGAGTTCATAATGGTTGCTGCAAGACGATCTAGGACGAGGCCCAGTACTACAAGTCCTGAGGCTACTACAAATAAGCTACATACGCGTGTTCAACTTGAGTATAGGGATATACATGAACTACAGAACTACGAGTTCAACCCAAGAGACAATGGCCCTGCTATTGATTCTGTTGCTGCCTCTATTCGTACTTTTGGCTTCCTCATTCCTGTTGTTGTTGATTCCAGTAATGTTCTTGTTGCGGGTCATACACGAGTTGCGGCGGCTAAACAACTGGGCATGCACGAGGTTCCGGTTGTCCAAGTAGATCACTTAAGCGAAGCTGAAATAAATGCTTTCCGCGTTATTGACAACAAGGTAGCAGAACTTGCCAAGTGGGACTTTGATCTACTATCTGGCGAAATATCCAAGCTGCAAGGGTCAGGGCTTATGCTTACTGACTTCGGATGGACTCGTGAGGAGATTGATTGCCTTACAGACGTAGTTGCTGATGATTGCCTTAACTCATCTAACTTGGTAGACGCTGCGGCGCAAGACCGTATTCGTAGGTCAGAGCGCAGGGCACCAGCTACTGCTAGGTTTGTTTTAGGAGAGCTTGTATTTTTTATTCAAGCGGCAGACTACAGGGAATGGGTAAATGGTGTGCGCACCCTACACGACTACGACGAGCAGGCTATCATTGCTGATCTAAAGCGTAGGCTAGGTATCACGCAGCATCAAAATTGAAATCGATTGCAAAGGTAAAATCATGGTAAATAATAGGCCGATTGGTAAGGTGACGCCAGACCATACAAACCCACGTAAGGCGGATCAGGCTAGGCTAGGGTTACTTCGCCTATCCTTAGCTAAACTGGGGTTCATCATGCCCGTATATTCCACACCTACAGGCATGCTTCTATCTGGGCATCAACGTAGAACCGTAGCCTTGGATATGGGTATCAAGAAGCTTCCTGTAGTTACTGTTGATATACAGGATAAGGATGTTAAGGGTATCAACATCTTATTCAATCGTGCTACAAATGATTTCAATGCGTTTGATACCGGCAGCAACATACAAGGAAGGTTAAGCCTTGACGATGTTATCGCTGCCGCAGAGAACCTTCCTGATTTTGAGGGTGAGGATTGGCTAGCCTTAGCCTGTGAGGAAAAACCTGTAGTAGATTTCGGAAAAGATACCGGAGACCAGTACGATAAAAAGGCGGTCGTTCTGGCTGACAGCGTAATGCGAATGGGCATCCGCATACCGGTTGTAGTATCGGAGTCGGGGCAGGTAGTTAACGGCGTATATAGGCTATTTGCCGCCAAGGAAGCAGGGGAGAAGACATGGCCTATCATCGTAGTACCTGATGAGCTTGCCAAGGTAGCTTTGAACTTCCTCAATTACCTAAGCATGGACTTTCATGTGGATGATGATTTTGCCAAGATGATGCGTTACTCTGCGTATCGTCGCCCACAGAATAATCGAGGCAATGTACCTAAAGCGTATCGCTACTGGGCTAATGGTGGGCGCACTCTACTTGACCGTGATTCATACAGTACAGACTACTGGCGTAAGTTCCGCGATCTGCACGGTAACGGTTTGCTAGATTTCGGTGCTGGTTTGTGCAAAGTAAAGCCTTTCTTGGAAGAGCGTGGCATGAACTGTAGTGAGTTTGAGCCTTACCGTATAGACCCTTCAGCAGAGAATGGTGTGCCTAGCCCTGACTTTTCAAAGAAAATGGCTAAGGTGTTCCTAGACGAGATTGCTGACGGTAGGCACTTTACGTCTATCTTCCTAGCCTCAGTAATGAACAGCGTACCGTTTCCGCAAGACCGCATGGCTGTACTAGCTATCGTACATGCCCTATCGGATAAGGATACCTGTATATACGGTACTTGTAGGGATATAAGCGATTTCAATTATGAGTATGGTGGTATACGCAACGCAAACTACTTTGTGTTTGATTCGGAACCGGGGGTGCGTATAGGTGATGTAATGCGTAACCCTAAGGTGCAGAAGTTCCACACAACAGAAGAGGCTGAGACTATGTTTTCTCGCCTGTGGAACAAGCGGGAGTTTCACCCCGGAGGTAACGTGTTCTACTGGAAGCTATCATCGCCCAAGGGGGTTAATGCCAAGGTGCTTGGTAAGGCGCTAGAGATTGAGTTTGATCTACCTTACTCAGATGGAACCTCTATGGGGCTGGTCGAATATGCCAAGGATGCCTTTGCCAAACGACTAAGAATTGTGGTACCCTGATCGTTCACTAAGGCGGAAACACCATGAGCATAGAAAAGATTGCTGGCAACGTAGTTCACTACCCTAAGCGGCGTAACGTGTTTGAGTTTGACGCAGAGGTTAGCGACATATTCCCTGATATGGCTAAGCGCAGTATTCCTATGTATGAGGAGGCGCATAGGCTGCACGTATCTTTGCTTAAGGATACGCTATCTAAGGATCATGTAATAGTCTATGATGTGGGGGCCTCTCGTGGGCACTTCTTCAAAGAGATTTGCAATCAATTACAAATACCTATAGAGACAGGTAGCAGTAGCTTTAATTTCACTGCTATAGATATGTCACCGTTTATGCTAAACAGGCTATCTATTGAGATGCCTTGGGTACATACGCTAGAGGCAGACGCGAAGAACCTAGTAACTATGCCAGCGCAGGCGGATGTAATCTGCATGTTCTACATCTTGCAATTCTTACAGGAAGATAAGGATAAGGCTAAGTTGCTTGACTGGGCTTATGAGTCATTGCGGGAGGGTGGCGTACTTATACTTGGTCAGAAAGACGAGCCTACAGATACCTACTCTAAACAGTTTGCCTCTGAGTATTATGATTTCCGCAGGGCTAATGGTTATTCAGACGAAGAGATAGAGGCTAAGACAGTAGCCTTGCGTAACTCGATGTGGCCTTCATCCCCGGCGTGGTTAGAGAGTATGTGCTACGGCGCTAAGTTCAAGGATTACGTTGAGACTACGCGGTGGCTACAGTTTTCCACAAGTATGTGTACCAAGTAAGGAGCCGTCATGGACGATGATACTGGGTCGCAAGGGCAAGGTCGCCGTATATCCCGTAGGAACAGGGCTGGATTTGCTTTTACTAGATCGTCTCTAGCTGACTCTACTAGCGGTGAGGGCGTAGGTGATGTAGCCGATATTAACGAGGAAGTGGAGGCTATGGCTAGCGAGCCTACGGCAGTAGTACAGCCACGGCCTGAGGCCTTAGTTCCGGCAGCTACCGTAGCGGGTAATCCGTCTGAGGAGTTTAATCCCAGAGACAGGCTTGGTCAGGTACGGCGTAGGGCTGGAGAGTACGAGAAGGAATATAGGCTAGGGTTACTGCATCGTCTTATGATGCGCCGTATCCCTATCGATGAGATTGCAGACCAGCTAGGTATATCTGTATCGCAGGTATATCGTGATAGGGAAGAGCTTAAGCGTAGGCTACGCCAAGATGCTCGTGCCTTAGACATTGAAGAGATAATTGGTGATAGTAAAGGGTACTATGACGAAGCTGCGGCTATGGCTATGCGAGCCGCGTCCAACTCAAATATACCCATGCCCATGCGGCTTGCTGCTATACGTACTGCGCTAGCCGCTAAGAATGACATGCACAGGTTCTTCCAGACAGCGGGAGTGTACGATGTGTTACGCTTCAAGCTAGCACAAGACGGTACCGGTATGTCTGACGTTAAGAGACTTATGGAAAATACAGAACGTCTATTGCAGGGCGAGTCTCTTGAGTTTAGTAATGTGGCTAAAGAGGTTATAGATTCAGGTAGCCACGAGGAGCTTGAACTGTGACAGCAGCTAGAGTTAGGCGTGGTAGAAGACCAACTCCGGGGGTAGCTAGTGGAGTTAGTGAGCAAGCGGCTAGGGTAGTTAAGCAGGCTTACGAGGCTATAGAAACCTGTGATAATAAACTATTCGGTAGGATGTATGCCTACTCGCTAGAGCGTAAGGTGTATAGCAATGATCCGCACCTGTTCAATTTCCTAAAGCACCTAACACACGCACCTGTAGGCATAGAGGAGTTTCTAGATAGCCCTGAGTTTCTTGGGGCTACTGATATAACACTATGGCCTGAGGTTCGTAAGGCGATCATCGCTATCAATGAGAATTGGTGGATGGGGCCGGGAGAGTCTTACGCAGAGGCTGTATTGATGGGGTCTACCTCGTCTGGCAAATCAGAGATAGCCAAGATTACCACTCTATATCATCTGTACCTTCTGTCCTGTGTGGATGTACCGCAGGCGCTGTACGGCCTACCTAAGACTACCTCAATAGTCTTCGCCATCATGGCGGCTAAACCACACGTAACCAAGAAAGTTCTGTACGCACCGCTTCGTAAATTGGTGGAGGGAATACCCTACTTCCAGAAGCATCTACGGCCTAACAAGCTGGTAGAGTCTGAGATGATCTTTGACGAGAAGAACATACGTGTAGTTCCGGGTGGCTCTGATGCTGATGCCATCTTAGGTGAAGCTATCATCGGCGGAATCATAGATGAAATTAACTTTATGAATGTGGTACTAAAGTCTAAGAGGGCTGAAGTAACCACAGGAAGGGCTGGTGTATACGATCAGGCCGAGACTATCCATAGTGCAATGACGCGCCGTAAGAAAGGCCGGTTTATCAGCCAAGGCCCAGTGATAGGAGTTATATGTACCTCTTCATCTACCCGTTATAAAGGCGACTTCACTGACAAGCGTAAACAGCAGGTAATACAGCATAAAGAGAAGGGTGTATACATATACGATAGGCCACAGTATGAGGTATGGCCGGCAGAGCGGTATTGTGGCGATAAGTTTAGATTGTTAGTAGGTAATGATGTAGTTAGTGATACTCGCGTATTATCTGATGGCGAGAAAGTACCGGAAGGCTCTATGGTGCTAGACATACCAGTAGAGTATCTATCTGATTTTCAGGCTAACCCTCATTCTGCTTTGCGTGACGTATGTGGTATATCCAATAGCTCAATCAGTCCGTTCTTCCGCAGACGCTTCAAGATATACGAAGCTGTCGATCTTGGTACAGAGCATGGGGTAGAGTCTTTCCTAGATAAGGACAATGTGATACTGGGCGTAGATGATATGCCAAGAGTCAAGTTCGGTCACTACTGCCCCAATCCATCAAGGCCAAGGTACGTACATATCGACCTATCAACAACGGGGGATAGATGCGGTATAGCGATGGTGCGATTCGACGGCATGGTAGATGTAGAGCGTAATGGTGGGATCATTGAGAAGCTTCCTATAGCTACCGTAGAGCTTGCTTGCTCTATCGCACCAGACGCTAACAATGAGCTACAGTTTGCCGAAGTACGGATGTGGGTAAAGCAACTACGCGATATGTATGGGTACCCTATCAAGTCTGTAACTTACGACGGTGTATTCAGTATTGAGTCTATCCAGCAATGGCGTAAGCAGGGGATGAAGACAGGGCATATATCGGTGGATAAAACCTCAGTGCCGTATAAGCAGCTACGAGACACGTTCAATGACGGTAGGCTGCGTATGCACAGCCAAGATGTGTTGATTAACGAGTTCTTTGAGTTGGAGTATGATGAGGTTAAAGACAAGATAGACCACCCGCCTAATGGATCGAAGGACGTAGCCGACGCTGTATGCGGGGCCTACTATTCCATGCTTATGCGTAGAGCGTCATGGACTTCTGCACAGATGGATGATGAAACGCTTGCTGCTAGTGGCGGTAGGGTGGAGTACGACGAGAGGTATGAGACTAGAGAGCGTTCGTAGTCTGGAGTTTGACCTATAAACTGGTTTAGGAGTAAGATGCAACCTCATAATTATTAACGAGAAAGGGCGACCCATGAATGAACTTCTGCAAAACTATTCGGCTATTGAGCTTGCGGCTATGGCATACCTAGCCTTAGCTATTGTAAAAATTATCCTATGCTTAGGTAACGTTAACGTCGCCACAGGGGTTCTGCATAGAAAACTAGGTACGCATTCACGCACTTTCTACTTTGTAGTAGCAGTACTATTGACTACGGTAGTGGCGTTCTTCCGCGTACCGTACGCATTACGTACTGAGGGCTTTCGTTTTTTCTTAGTCTACGCAGATAGAAAAGTAATACGCGATATCTTGTCTGGTATTTGAAATCAATTTCAAAAAGGGAGAACACTATGAGGATAGTGCAACCGTCCTTCGTAATAGAGGACTGCAACAAGGTAATGCGCAACATAGAGCGAGGGGCGCGTATATGCTACAAGTCAGAAGACAAGATATGCCCCGGCAGTGACGCAGAGATTATAAGTAAGATTCTTACTCCCAAGCACGGAATTAAGCATGAGTCTGTGCTAGAGCATGGGGTAATTACGGTCACCATTGTAAATGATCGTGGCGTATCGCATGAGGAGGTCAGGCACCGTATTGCTGCCTTCTCTCAGGAGTCTACTAGGTACTGCAATTATTCAAAGAATAAATACGGCAATGAGATTACTGTAGTAGAGCCGTTTTTCTTTGACCCCACCGAGGAATTGTCTGTGGTAAAGATGCCTACCTCGCTACTGTATCAGCAGTCTATGGGTTCCGGCACAGCAAGTTCTACAAAGCTAACTGGCTTAACAGACCACATAGATATTTACGTTAACTCTTTTGACGTATGGATGATTACCTGCTTATGGGCAGAGTGGGGATACAACACACTTACGCAGGTTATGAAGCGCAGTGCGCAAGAGGCTAGGTCTGTGCTGCCAAACAGCCTCAAGACAGAGCTTCAAATCACTGCTAACGTACGGGAGTGGAGACACATACTTGCCTTACGCACTAACCGTGATGCACACCCTCAGATACGTCAGGTTATGGTTCCTCTTGGCTGGGCGATGGCAGAGCGTTGGCCTGTGCTATTCGGTGAGTTTATAGAGGCAGAGCATAGCCATCCCGCCGATGGTATAGACCGTGTAGAGTAACGCATCATGGGGCTATATTTAGTGGAAATGACGCAGTACAACAGGGTCATTAGCGTACGCTCTGACACGAACGATTACGATACGGCGAATACAGTATTCACACACCTGAAGAAAGAACCTTGCAGAGAGCTAAAGTTCTCTAAGGTAGTTAAGGGTGTGAAAGTATTGTTGAAGCATGTAACGAAGATTAAACACCAATCAACAGTAATAACAAGGAGAGGTATAGAGCCATGAAAGTGAAGATAGCTAAGACACATGCAGATTCTATTATCCCGCAATACAAGTCGGCAGGCGCTGCATGCTTTGACCTACACGCTAGGTTTTTTGACAGGTCGATCACTGATACTGTAGTAGTGACTCCCGGCAACCCTCAAGTATTCCCTACTGGGGTTATGGTGGAGATTCCAGAGGGGCATGTAATGTTGGTGTTTTCTCGTAGCGGTCATGGGTTCAAAGACGATACCCGTCTAGCTAATTGCGTAGGCATCATCGACGCAGATTACCGTGGAGAGATTATGGTTAAGCTTACCTGCGATAATGGTTCACTGACTATCAAGCATGAGGATCGTGTAGCGCAGGCTATGGTAGTGCCTATTGATCGTGTTGAGTTTGAAGTAGTGGACGCGCTTGGGGAAACTGAGCGTGGCGCTGGCGGCTTTGGTAGTACTGGAGCCTAGTTATGGATGCCGAGCGTTTAATTGAGTTAGCCAGAGAGTCTGATATGTTCGTTACTGTCGAGATGAAGTGGCAGTACGCTAGGTGGGAAAAACTAGCTGAGCTAATAAACGATGATATGGAAGCACACACAGATAAGGGGAATCCTAAAATGAATTTTGGTAAAGCATTAGAGGCAATGAAGAGTGGGCTTAAGGTAAGCCGTGATGGGTGGAATGGTAAAGATATGTTTCTATTCCTTGTTCCGGGTAGTTCTTTTGAGGTGAATAGGCCTCCCCTACTTGGTATCTATCCGGCTGGTACTGTTGTTAGCTACCACGCGCATGTTGATATGAAAACGGCACAAGGCGATATAGTTCCTTGGCTATGTTCGCAGACAGACATGCTAGCTGAAGATTGGGGTGTTGTCTGAAGTGCCCACACTGCGGTTCTAGTACCAAAGTTTTACAGACCAGAAAGCAGTATAGGGAAAGAGAATGCTCTGGCTGTAAAACTAGGTTCTGGTCTAAAGAAACTATTTGCCATAGACCCGATAAACTATTCGACACCACCAGTTCAAACCTATTACCGTACCTGAAGAGAGGCACAACATGAGCATCAAATGCGATAGCTGGATTAGGCGCATGGTACAACAGTACGACATGATTTCACCATTTGAGCCTAACCAAGTAAAGGAGGTAGACGGTACTAAAGTAGTGTCGTATGGTACCTCTAGCTATGGTTATGATATTCGCTGCGCGGATGAATTCAAGGTATTTACCAATATCAACTCTACTGTTGTAGACCCTAAGAATTTTGATCCTGCCTCGTTCGTAGAAGTATCAGGTAAGGGATACTGTGTAATACCGCCAAACTCTTTTGCTTTGGCTAGGACGGTGGAGTACTTCAAGATACCGAGAAACGTGCTGACAGTATGCTTAGGTAAGAGTACCTACGCACGTTGTGGGATTATCGTTAACGTAACTCCGTTTGAGCCAGAGTGGGAAGGGTACGTAACTCTAGAGTTCTCCAATACCACTCCCTTACCTGCAAAGATATATGCGGAGGAAGGTTGCGCTCAAGTACTGTTCTTTGAGGCAGACGAGATATGCGAGACTTCCTACAAGGATCGTGGCGGAAAATACCAAGGGCAGTATGGCGTAGTCTTACCTAGAATGTATTGAGCTATCATGTTACCTAGTGGCGTACAGAAAGCCTGTTGTTTAGTATGTACTGTTAAACCGAAAGACCCCGATAAGTGTAGTTGTGTTGCGGTATGCTCTATATCTGCTAGGCCTCTTTGCCCGTACAAGTACACTTCCGGTTGTCCCTTACCGGAGCGTAGGCTACTACCTAGACAGAACCCTAGTGCTGCCACTGAATCTTCGTAATCCGTAATCTGGTGCTGCCACAGAAACTATAGCACCTAGCTCTCTGTCTCTGTACACGACGGTTTGCTAGGTTGCTATACGCTCTGTACGTGGTAGTAGCTGGTATCTGCTGGGGCTTGACTACGGGTTTGTGTAGGTAGATAATTTGCGCTCGCGTCACAGGTAATGGTTGAAATCAATTTCAAAGTGAAAGGTATATCATGTCTAACACATGCAGTAGTTGTGCTTTTTGTTCTACCCTCCCTGAGCAGCATCAAAGTGCCACCATCTGCCGTTTTGATTCCCCTAAACCGTTTCTAGTACCTGTGCAGACTGAGCATGGTAATGGACTGCAAGCTACTACAATCTGGCCGCAAGTGAATCCTGACTTAGATTTCTGTAGTCATCATGTGGGCGTAGCGTCAGGCGCTCTGGATAGCTAAAATTCAGTCATCGCAAAACGAAACGGAAGGGGGTTCTGTATGGTTCGTCGTAAGGAAAGTGAAATTGGTTCTGCTAGGGCGCATCCCGGTGCGCCGCATAACCAGAAGTTTAACGTGTCACCCAAGTATAGTAAGAAGCGTAAGACTTGGTGGAACGGTTATACTGCGAAATCCCGCAAGGCTGACGATTGAGTAGTTAGCCCCTGTAGCTCAGTTGGTTAGAGCAACCGACTCATAATCGGTGGGTCACAGGTTCAAGCCCTGTCGGGGGCACCAGTGCAGGTATCGTCTATCGGTTTAGGACACCATCCTTTCACGGTGGGAAGCGGGGTTCGATTCCCCGTACCTGTACCAAGTAATGCGAGCGTGGCGAAATTGGCAGACGCAGCAGATTTAGGTTCTGCCGCCGCAAGGCGTGGAGGTTCAAGTCCTCTCGCTCGCACCATAGGCAGTATAGGGGTGTGTTGTTTCTAAAGCCTGTTTCCGTTTCCTCCTTGCTGCGGAGGGCCTAACCTGAGACAGCACACCACCTATACTGCCTATTGCGCCTCAGGTTCTGGGGCGGTATATTGCAATCAGTTTCAAATTCCATAAAGGAGAAAACAGTGCAAGTTACATACACAATATATACGCAAAGGATTACCCCTGAATCTGCGGAGATGGGTGATTTCGATGGCCCTCCTGAGATTGAGGAAAGCGATACTGATACCCTGCTAGCCGTATTGCGTCGGGCGGTGAATACCTACGGTATCTGTCCGAGGACGGACGATGATAGCCCTACATGGTTCTCTGCCGATTCACCACCAGAAGATCGTGAGTTCTTTGAGCAGGGTGTGGAGAAGATACGCACCATGAACATACACTCTCTGACTGCGCGGCAAGGTAGGCGTGTCAATGCAATACTCAAACGGTTGTGGGGGCGGTAATGCTTACTCGTGCTATGACGCTAGACACCTACAAGGTGGATGGTGATGGCTATATCACTACTCGTGGGCGTTTCTACAAGGAGCGTATCTTCGTGCCGCACTTCTGGGACAAGACGGTAAAGGCTAAGAGAGTGATCTACGATAAGACACCAGATGGTCTTTCGTGGGCTATATGGAAGGTAGTACCGTGGGACTTAGTAGAGTATCCTGAACTGCGTAATATAGGCAGTATAGGGGTACGTGAAGAGGCGGGAAAGGTACTATCGTGGACTCGTGCTAGCTCTTACGTTGAGCCGTGCAGCGGACGTAGAATATAGGTTCATTCCAGAAAGGAGAATTGTATGAAAACTGTAGAAGAACTGAAGGCCAAGCATGAGAAGGAAATGGCTTACCTGTTAGCCAACAATGCAGTGGAGGCATCGTTAGAGATACCACCAGATACTGTATCGTCAGGGGATACTAAGTGTCCTTGGATAGCTTATAAGGTAAAGACGCTGAGGGAGGCCTATGATCTAGCAGATACCTTCACTCGTGAGGAGTATGCGTATGCCAATGACGGCTGCTTCTCTTACATAAAACCCATTCCATTACTGAATGAGGATAAGGTAGATGTACTACTGCCTATAGAGGACGGTACGCCGTATATCGAACTGCAAAACATCGATAACCATTACCACATAGCTGAGATGATTTTCTTCATCAAGCTGTTTGATGGCCGGTACGGAAAGGTGAATATAAAGATTGAGCAAGTGCCTTGGTATATCGGGATTACCGTGGAGCATGAGGGGTATAAAGGCAGGGCTAGTGGAGTAAGAAAACTCTACCCAACCTTGTCTGAGGATAAGAGAGTGAACTGGGCTTCTGGAGGCGATAAGTCGGCTAGGGCAACCTATCACTGGTTTAGACGGGCAGAGTACGATGCGTTCATGCTGCCGTTACTCAATCTGCAACACTAACATGCTGAAGCAGATGGTTATTCCATACAGGAAACCTTCTCTGAGACAGGGAGGTTTCATGGCTAAATTTATTCTAGTGCTTATTGCACTTATCGTAGTAGATGCTATGTGTTATGCTACAGGTATTGGTAGTTTTCTAAGATAGGTGATATCGTGTTTGATCGTGAAGAATGGCGCGTAGCAAAAGACTCTGAAGCTAGAGTCTATTGCGGTGTTATAAACAATACTGTAGTAGTTAGCCCTGCACGTAAGCGGGAGTACGAGGTGTATATAAAAGCACCCTCTGATCTATTCCCGTATTTGCAGAATGTGTGCGGTTTATCTGTGGAAGAACTACGCAGAAGCCATGTGTCGTTCTACCTAGACGAAGCAGATAGTGTATGGTACTTTGGTATGCTACTGCCTACTGATGAGCATATTGATCTATGGATATACCGTGATCTGCCGGGATGGGCATATCGCGTGTAGCTTGCGGTAGGCACCCTGTAGCCGTATCATTCAATTGTCGCATCCATTCCATAAAGGAGAAATATATGGCTCTGTTTGGTTTTGCAATCAATTTCAATTCAGGTACCACTGAGTTTGTAGTTCTATCCGCAGGCACCCTGCAACAAGCGCAGGATGAGCTTGATGGTTTCTGTGAGGGTCAGGAAGTGGAATCCACTACCGAGTATAGCGTGGAGGCTATTGTCACGGAGCAGTACCGTGGTATGGCATTCTTGACCACTGAATATTTTTCGGGGGATGACTGACATGAAAGTAATAGTCGAAATGCGCGTACTCGTGGAAGCCGATTCACCGGATGGTTCCGTGGAGGTAGGCCCTCTGCGGGATGCTGTGAATAACGGCTTACACCTAGCCAACGCCGAGGGGTACCTGACTCCGCTGGATAACGAGGCGGTAACTATCATCGGGTGGGGCGTGTCGCACGTATCCACCAAAGGAGGCTGACATGGCAAAGATCAAGTGTCCTTACACTTTTCCGCATAAGTCTCGCAAGGCTCGTGCAGAGTACCTAGAAGGCATTGGTGGGTACAGTCGGTATCTTGACGGCAAGTGGCCTATTGAATTTACTGTAGCCTGTTACGATACAGACTTCAGCTTTGATAACATCTGGGACAAGTATTCTAGTGAGCATACTCCTGCGGAGTGTTTCTGCACACCAGACTTAATGGCTGCGTACTACAATCTAGCTAAGAGACTGCACAAGTCACATGAAGAGTATATGTGGGCTTGGGGGCAGGAAGACGCTGCTAGGTCTATTTCTGATGACGATACTTTTAGGCAATTGTGGGACGGTACGCCAGTATCTGTAGAATTGCAGCTTCGTGGTCGTAGTGGAAAGCACCTAGTCATTGCTGAGTTTGAGGGTCGCAATTTTACTGGTATGGATGGTCGTGACCTACACGATGAAATCATGTGCCAAGTACGCCCTGATGGGTATGAGCATGTGGAGTACAATACTCTGCGTAAAGGTAATGTATGGAATAGCTGGACAGATGCAGAGGTAGAGAAGCTGTACAAATACGTTCGTATGTGTGAGCAAGACTTCACCACTGCGAAAGCCAGCAAGGAAGTGGAGTACCAAGGGGCTTTCTGCTTTTTCGCCAATATCGTAGCCTCAGAGTGGGAAGTGGTTAAGCAGGAGATGGCTAGCCATGAAGAGGCCGTGGAGGCGGCTCAGGCATTGTATAGCGCATTGAGCGGTGAGGACACGCAGAAGGCTGTATTCGATAGCCTATACGTCCTATGTTCTGCGGCGGGAGTATCGCAGGAAGAAGCACAAAGCTGATGATTGCGCAAGGTAGTCTGGTACGACATAATGGGCTTGTTCGATTCCAATCCATAAAGGAGAAACCAATGCTGCATTTTATCTACGCCTACTCTGAGCATACTCCGCGTAACGGCCACACTACCAAGTCTGTGAAAATCTACCAGATCAAGAAGAATACTCCGGTGTTTGTGGCTAGCGGCTCCGATCAGTTCGTTGGTGAGCTTCAGCTAGTGCTCCAAATTATGGAGTCAGCAAAGCTGTTGCCGCGCAAGGCCTTCGTGAAGAATGCTAATACCGGCAGTAACAATATGTGCACTGCTTGGCAGTTACGTGAGGCAGGCATTGCGGATGTGGTTAGGATATAATTTGTAATCGATTTCAATCCATAAAGGAGAGACACATGCTGGACATACTTCGTAAGTGCGTATTCCATCCCTACACCAAAGGCCGTGAGCATCCGGTATTCTCTTTGGTACTGTATTACGTGCCGGGGCATATGAATACTGGTCAGCAGAGGCTGGGGTATCGTTTTCGTATGAATGGTAAGATGCTGTTTCAGGGCGAGGATTATGGCTGTAGCCCATGTAACGCGTGGGACAGCGACGAAGCGGTAGCTGTGTTGATGAGCTTTCTCTGCCTAAAACCGGGTGATACGGACAGGGAATACTTTGAGAAATATACTGAGGAGCAGATGGACTTCTGCACCACGCATGGCGAGGCTCTTTGGTGTTGCGTGAATGATAGGTTCGGGGAGGATGTATGCAACTGACTATATACCCTACAAAGATTGTAGTGCAGCGCGACTTGGGTGATAAAGTACGCTACAAAAACGAGAGTCATTTTCTGTATCACCTGAAGAAGGAGCTACAGAAACGTGGCAATGATTGCATTAAAAAGCTGGCGTGGAAAGACGGTAATCTAGTGGATGATTACATGCACTACATACGTGAGCGTAAAACAGGAGCATACATAGTGTATGACAGTTGGTATCAGATTAGATGTTGCGCTGAGGAATTCAATAAGCGCGGGGAAGTGACTATGGTACTAGATGGGGGAGGACTGAAATGAGAAATGCTCTGGCTTTTGAGCATGGAGATACCACCTGTGCTAGCGAACCGGGTGTGTTCTGCATGTTCCTATTCACCAAGCACTTTGGTACTGCGCCGGTATGCCACCTATTTGATGACCAGCCGCTGCATGAGCATACGGATGGTGAATTTCATGGTTGGCTAGCCAGATGCCCTAAGTGCGTAGAGTTATTTACTGGCGATAGAATCGTGCAAAAGAAGGATTTGCTATGAAACCTGAGGTGAGAGTATTCAGTAAGGATGCACCCTGCACCAAGGTAGAAATCTGGAATTGCTTTAGGGCGCGTTCTGGTTTCGTTTCGGTACAGGTAGTACAGGCCCACTCTGAGATTGGGCTAAACGTACCTAGAGTGATGGAGCGTAACGCTCGACTCACACGCGCTGAGCGCAAGGGTATTGAGTATTACATACTCACACCTGAAGGGGAGGAATGGCTGCTAGCCGGCATCAGAGCCTTTCTGAAGAATCATCCATTACGCGCAGATGAGGTAGCGATAGAGCCACCATCTGATAAACCTGCTAGGTTGCGTCGTACCCGCTGACGTAGTATATTTCGGTTTCGTTAATTCATTCCATAAAGGAGACACATATGGCTGCTCACATAAATAACTGGAACGATCTTCAGAAATATGGTATCAACGCCCTGACAGGGGAGGCCTGTGCCTACTCCATGAGGCTACTCTGCGATCTGAATGAGGATGGAGTAGAGCGTATCCGTGAGGCTTTTGGTATGCAGATTGTGTTGAATCCGCAGGTACAGTTTAGCGCTAACTGGAATACGCGGGTAGGCGAAAAACCTGCCGTAGCCAGCATCATGCTGTTCTATGAAATACTGCCTGTATTGTCTAGGTTTATTCTCTTCAATGTGGAAAAATGCGAATTCGTGGTACATGCGGATGATGGTTCCTCTGTTGGTTACACCTCTGAGGACATAGACAAGTACGGTCTGACACGCAGCAAGCTAGACCAACTGTACGGCGGTCGTATCTATCGCAACCACCGCAACCCTGAGGCTTCCGTAGGTAGCCGCAACGTGCATCAAGCAACCGGACGATCTGAGTAAAGGATACATATGACCCATAAACTAGGAACTGAACATGAACACTTGAGCGGCCTGCGAGTTAATGACCTTGTAGCTAAGGTGGCGCGAGTAACCATGAAGGATACTACTCGTGTGATGAAGTCTATGCTGCTAGTCTGCATGTACTTGGATATTGATATGTATGAGTTGCTGGAGGAAGAAGAGTTTTCTGTAGAGCGACCAAGTGCAGATGAGGCTACTAAGTGCAATGAGGCGTTTAACGAACTACAGGAAGCTTTACGTGTATGGGATGCGCAAGCTGACATAGACGATATTCGTGCGCTAGATTGATCCATTTCATAAAGGAGGATGCTGATGATCTACGAAATTTACTATGAACCACGAGGCGGTGTATGGCGTATCAGAGTTACTGTTATCTACTTCCTATTCTTCTCGTGGTCTAGGGTAGCTTGTGATGGTAGTCTAAGCCCTCTGGACTTTACTTCCTACAAGGTAGCTGAGGAATACGCAGAGACTACTGGCTTATCTAAAGCGTACCAGAAACGTACTCGCGGTGCGGGGTATGTCTCTTGGCTGCATGGAGAAGGATGCCATGCGTAGAGTGCGGAGGGTGCAGGTAGTAGAAGCTGAGCCTACTAGGGTAAGGCGACCACCTAGGACACTGCTACCGGACGGTAAAGTAGCAGTAACTCTGGTTGTATCGGCAGAGATTGTGCGAGGTTCGGTATCGGAGAAAGACTTTGCTGCTTGGGTAAGCGAAGCTGTACATTCGTACCATCGCTGGCGTAACGGTTGGGTGGGTATTGGGGCTACTGGCGGTATAGATGTTCCGCAGGTAATAGTAGCTGATGATGGATAGTATGGTAGATAGACGAAAGCTAGTGGAGCCGTTAGGCAGTCGTGGTTCCCGCAAGGTTAGGACAGAAGACGGTGGGGTACGGGTAGTACGCCCCACTGTCGATAGCCTAGTCAGGATGCGGGTGTCTAAACAGAAAAAGAAAGTAGTGATTAGATTCAATAGAGGCACGATGTAGGTGGTGCCACGACTCTCACAATACTGTAGCTCTCTGTAGCTGGATACCGCTGTATGCTACTGGCCGCTACACCCTGAGTAGGGTAGTTGTGGGTATTGCGGGATGGGCGCTGTAGCAGTAAAGTTTGACTTCCTTATTTCATATAGACAGGAGGTAGTGATGGGCGCTAGACCAAATGCTGTATTTTCTGTTAGCCCTATCGCAGGGTGCCGATTAGTGCAACGTAATGGATGTGATTTTATTTCCCAGCGTGAGCGAGCATTTACCGGTACGTGCAGGGTTGTTAGTTCTGGCGATGACTTCTTCGGCTCTGGGGAGCCTTACGTTGGTGCGGTACTTACTAACCCTACGTGGGCTAGGCTATTGACGGAAGCTGGCAAGATGATCGAAGCTACTGGGGATCGCCACCATATATACCTTGAACAGTTTTATGTGCCTAAGTCTCAGCCTGAGGAAGGTATTACACAGATTGAACTGATTATGGGTAGTTAATGTGGGGCTTGCGCCCCGGTCTCTGGGGCGCTAAAGTTCAACCATCGATTGATTCCATACAGGAGGGGCGAACATGAAGTGAGGCAAGTAAGGTAAGTGGATTTGCAATCAATTACAAACTAAAAGAAAGGCGGTGCAATATGGCTACAAAACGTACATTCAAGGATGCTGAAGGTAAGATCGGTCGTAACGCTTCTTACGTGATCGACAGCAAAGGTATTATGACCATCAAGGTGGATTTGAATCTTGATCTGGGGCCGTCCAAATCCGGCAAGAGCAACATCGTGGCTTCATCCGATGGCAATACCCCGATTGATGGTGGGCAGGGGGCAGTTATCGGCCTGAACATCTACCGTAAAGCTGATTAACGATTAGGGGCGTGTGAGATTGGCTGTGATGCCAGCGAAATGACAGATAACGTGCGCAATGTAGGGCCACGCACCCTGTCCGCCCACCCTCAACTGCGGTTCGTTGGCCGCGAACTGCGGGAGGTAATTGAAAGGAGACTGAGTATGCTTCGCCATTGAATCGTGGTAGCCCTGACGACCACGCCAACAACAGGGTCTCGGTGCGGACGCGCATTAGAGGATAAGGGATCGAGTGAGACACTCACTCGTGAGTATTGCAGGGAGGCCTCTGCTTCCCTAGAATACTTACTCGTTCATTCCATACAGGAGGTTACACCGTGATTACTAAAGAGATTGCACTGACGCTGAAGCATGGTCAGATTCTGCATAGCAAGACCACCAAGAACGCTGACAAGACACCCATGCGGGTTCGTGTTAATGGCAAGTGCCAGACATGGGCGCGTCGGCCTCTCGACTTCAAGCTGCCGGTAAAGTATGGGCTGAAGACCTGTGGCTATATCGACAATTTTGATTTGGGTAACTTCCACGACTGGGAGGTAGCATGAGCCAACGACTGACATACGAGGTAGCCCAGACGCTGAAGAAGGGCGACATTCTGTACAACAACGTGCTTGAATTCACCGATGCGGATGGTGATAGGTCACCGGCTACTGCGGTAGTTATGGGTAAGCCTAAGAAGCATCCTGTAGAAGAGTTCCTACTACCTATCAAGAGGCAGTATGGTGATGGCGGCATGGGTAACGTATCGAAGTTTGGTAGTGATCTATGGCGCACCACACCTGAGAAGGTAGTCGCAAAACATATCGTGCGTACGCGTCCTGCACCCGTAGAGGAAGAGGAGGTAGTGACACCTACTCATGTGCGTAGGACGAGGCGTTAAGTGGCTATATCGCACGGTTACCTGATAGGGTAAAGTTCATACATGGCAAGTTTATATAGCCTACATTGTTTTTCTGTTCATCTCATAAGGAGGTACTGCAAATGACCCAGACCACGACCACTGTTGCAAAGAAAATTTCCCCACGCAAACCCGCTGCCAAGGTTGAGGCGAAGCCTGCCCGTAAGGCAGTATCGCTGAAGGCAGAGGCGAAGCCCTCGCTGATGAAGGAGGTTGCTGTTGCAGCAACTAAGTTTTTCGTGTTTATCGAAGGCGCACGACCTGTATCAGGCATTCGGCTTTCTGCACATACCGATGCCGCTCTGCGGTTCCTTGGTTTGGCAGAGCAAAAGTCGGTGCGCAAGGGCGCAGCTATCGCTGTCATGGGTAACCGTGCTATCAAGTACCACATTGAGCGTGGAAACATGGAGGAGAAGGGTGGTAACGTCGCTCTGACTACTCAAGGGTACGGAGTATTCAAGGGGCGCGTGGAGGGCGGCAAGGTTGATGGTAAGCTGTCAGCCGCGTATCTGGCCGCTATCTCCAAAGGCAAGACCAACGTCGAGTGCGGTATCAAGGATAATCACCTGATCCCCGTAGGTATGCAGCTTCGCTGATCCCTCCTCTGGCGCATAGCGCCAGTTTATCAGGGTGGAATCTCACCCTGATTTTTTTCGCCCGTAGTACGGTGCTGCCATGCGGCAGTATCTACTATAGGTGCTGTACTACAGTACAGAGTGCTGCTGGGTGTTGCTGATTGCAATCGATTGCAAACTGGGCCTTTCGCGGGAGGCCCTGAGGTAGTACCATTCATCTATTGATTCATTCCATAGAGGAGAATACCGTGAAAAGTAGAGCAGATGCTGTATTGAAGGGCGTAGAGGCGCTGCGCAAGCTTCGGCCTAACATGAGAGTAGAGATTCACCCTGCGAGTGATCGTCCATTGATCGTAACGCTGGATGGTTGGGTATCTATTTCTGAGGCAGAGATTGAGGTTGTGCGGTCTAGTATCTTGGGCGATGAAGTGGTCAAGGTACAGGGCTTTCTGCTTGAGAAAGCGGTTATGTCCTATGGCGCGTATTCTGAGCCGGACGATGTTGATATTGTAGCCGTGGGGGAGTACGAGAACGTGCTACCGGTAGTACGGGATGCCTACATGGAGATAGTGGAGAATGAACTGTCTCAATGCTTGGAGTATGTGTGGTACGAAGAGTCTTTCGTGGATGTATCGGAAGAGTAGCTGTAGGAGTACCATTCGTTTCGTAGGCTAATTCAATCCATACAGGAGAACTGAAATGAAACTGATCTATACGGAGAGTGGCGCAGCAGTACAGAAGGGTGACAAGGTTACTAGCTTTCGTGGTACCGAGGCCACAGTAACTGGCTGGGATGAGCCGCGCCACGCTGGTTCTACCGGACGGGTATATGTGCGCGAAGTAGAGTTGGCTACCTGCGACTGCTCTTACTTTCCCGGTGTCTTTAAGCTCAAATTCGTGGAGGATTAATCATGGATCGCACTGTTGCTCTGGATGCACTCAAGGTTGGTCTGGAGTCCGGTACTGTGTCGGACAAGGATCGCGGTTTCGTGGAATCGCTGGTAGCCCAGAGCGCTACTCGTGGCTTGTCGGACAAGCAGTGGTATTGGGTAGCCAAACTGGCTAGTAAGTTGGTTGGTGATCCGCAACCCGCTACTGTGGCTAACTTCGAGCGCGTGTATGTGATGTTTCAGAAAGCGAAGGAACACCTGAAATACCCGAAGTTCAATCTGGCTACTCCTTCAGGTCGTGGGGTGAAGTTGTACCTTTCTGGAGAGCGTAGCAGGGTTCCTGATACCGTCAATGTAGTTGATACCTGCAACGACGGCTGGTACGGTAGAGTCTATCAGGATGGTAAGTGGGAGCAGGGTACCGCATCGTCTGGAATGGACGAGGTAGAGGCGCTGCTTAACAGGTTGGCTAGCGACCCAGAGGGGGTAGCTGCGGAGCATGGGAAGCTCACAGGTAACTGTTGTTTCTGTAGTAGGGGGCTATCGGATGAGCGCAGTACAGAAGTGGGGTATGGCCCAGTATGTGCCTCACGCTACGGCCTTACGTGGGGCAAGAAGTAAGCCCCTGTAGGGGTATAGTTCGGATTCCATCAATCCATACCGGAGAATGAAAATGAAACCTGTACCTACGATGTTCTACGTTGTGTCTCATGTCATGGCTCGTGCTATCAAGGAAGGGCGCGACTGCAAACGCGGCACGATGTACGGCGTGTTCGCTACGGCAGCTAGCGCTGCGGCCTATGTCACGAACAACAAACTGGGGCTTTGCTCTACCGTAGTAGAAAAGTAGTAGTGAGGATTGCGCCCTCGTAACTGGGGGCGTAAGATTCTCCCATGTTCATTCCATAAAGGAGATAGATGTGACTGCTAAAAAACGCATGCCGATAGAGTTTTCCCCGCACCTGATCGACGCGGTGCATACCGTAGTGAGTGCGATATACTGCGATGCCGCAGAGTTCTGCGAGGATAACGAAGAACTGATTGAGTTAGTGCTAGACGCAGACCGGCTCCTGACGTTTGCCGATCCGCAAGCTGAAGAAGAGGCATCCAGACTGATTGACTTGTATGGATTTGACAAAGTGCGCAAGCAGTTGTCTGCCAAGTGTAATTACATCTAACCAAGGAGTACGTGATGGACGTAGTGTATAACGAGGCCTTCGGGCAACTGGAGATTAGCGGAGATTCTGCTAGTACGCTATTCGCTGCAACTGCGAAGATGAATGGGTCGGATGTGTATGAGTTTGAGGACGAGGCTGGAAAAGGATATGCCTTCGTGGCCGGAAAGCTCACATACCTGTTTCAGAAGGTTGCGGGTGTGCAGCGTTTGACTATCATGGGAGGCTAATCGTGAGACTATACAAGGATACTGATGGTATCAAGTCTTATGCCACTGAGGCTAATGCGGAGAAAGCTGCCGATAAGCTAGTAGATCAAGTTACTGAGGCTAGGTTACGTTATGTGCTAATGCCGGCCCAAGGTGGTAGGTACGCAGTGTGCTTTATCCTATCGCAGCAGCAGATGTGGATGGCTGGCGGTATCGCACATCTCGGTTTTTGTGTGACGGGGTAAGCCATGACACTGAAAATCAAACCTGCTCATATAGACAGACTTCGTGAGGTAATGGACGTATTTCTGAATGAGGATACTGAGCAGCTATACAAAGACGCTGGGATGACTACGCGTAGGTATCTATGGGATGCGTTCTGGTCGGCATGTAAATGTGATCCGCACTTGAACGATGTTGTGCGAGAGATATACACCTACGCCGACGATACTCACCTGTATTCCGTATTCAAGATGTTGTGGAAGGAGAAGCAAAATGGAACGATCTGACTTGATAGAGCCGATCTACAGTGGTGACGAATTCCATAGCGAATTACTATCGCTGAATGCGAAGTACGGGCGCGGTGATCCAATCAGTATTACATGGGATGCCGGCACCGACTGGTCGCTTGCTACGGGTGTTATTCGTCGTGCTATCGTAGTTTGCCAACTGCAATACGGGCAGGCAGCGTACCTGATGACGGTTCATTGTTGGGATACGCAGTACATACTGAAGTTTAGACGGCACACGGTAACAGTGCAATCAGACTACTTTGCGTCCTGATAAGAAATCCCTATTAAACTGTGAAAGTCGATAGTTTCGTGCTATTGCGGGAATTTACGAGAATTTCTCGTGGTTTTCGCATAGCGTGGGAATTTGTAATCGATTGCAAACTGAGGCTTGCGGAAGGTTTAGTGGGGCGGTAAAGTAGCACCATGTTCAATCCATAGAGGAGAAGATGATGCGTGAAGTGAATCAGTACCAGACAGCCGACCTGTACCGCGAGGCATTCAAGCAAGTGTGCGAAGAGGATGACTGGAAGAAGCCAATTGACTGCATGGTTCCCTACCATCTGGCTAACCTGTACATGCAGGCTATTGAATTCGTAACTGGGGTTCCGGCACAAGGTACTGCGGCAGGTTGCGTGCCGGGAATGTATCGGCTTACCTGTATCGGCTACCGCGCAGGGCCGTGTAACTAACATGGACTACCACTGGAAGAATCTGGAAACGGGAGGCTCTGGAGTCTCCCAGTTCAAGCCAGTGCAGCACTCCATATTCGGTGAGGAAGGCTATGTAGCGCAACGCTCACTGGATAAAGCTGCCGATGACTTGATAAACAAGTGGAATGCTCAACAACCTAAAACGTGGAAATACTGGAGGGATCATGCGAATGCCTGAGGCAATAGTAGTGGTAAAGGATGCGGATTGGTGGGTAGGACGTACTCTACTGTGGCTATTTGCCATCCGTGGGTTTCTCGACACAGTTACGTCACTGGGGGTGTGAAATGAGAGTTAGTGCAAAGCATGGATTGAACCCGTCGCTGGTAACTTGTTTTTGGTGCGGGGAGGGTACAGGAGAGATAGTGATGTTTGGTGCATCCTACCCAAAGGGCGCTGAGGCACCAATGCACTCAGTAATGAACTATGAGCCGTGCGCAGACTGTAGGGATAAGTTCTCGTTAGGGATAGTCCTGATGGAGGCCCAGACTCGACCTATTAAGGATCGCCCTGAGATTCAGGAAGGCGTGTGGCCTACGGGAGCGCATGTCGTGATAACGGAGAATGATCTTCGTAGGGCATTCGATCCTGCGACGGCAGACAGCGTGATAAAAGCGGGGAAGGCATTTATCGACACTGCTACCTTTACTCAACTATTCCGTGGGAGTCAATGCGATGGTTAGTGTAGTCATGGAGGAAGGCTCTGATCGATTGGAGCTAGAAGTGCGCGGGGCGGTACTACACCTAAACAGTGTAGAGGCTAAGAGAGTGGTCATGTTCCTAGCACACGCCCTGAGCAAGATGCCGGAAGCGCCTGTACAGCAAATGCGGGAGCGGCTGGAGAATACGTATCTGGGGAGAATGGCATGAGACAAGAGGTGGCTATACGCTCTGCCTTCAAGATTGCGGAAAGGTTAGCTGCATGTGATGGGGTAGTAGATACGCCGGACTGTGCATGGAGTCAATTCAGGTTTAACGTGGTATGGTTATTCGGCTCTACTGCGCAAGGTAAAAAAGAACCCGGTGATATAGACATCATGTACGATGCTGCGTCGGGCGGGGTGTGGCAACCAGATAATCTATTTACTGGTAAGAGCCACAAAGGCCACGCTGACTACGTTGCGTTAGTGTGGCTTAGGAGAGGACTGAAGCTAGTCAGGTATCACGACTACTACTGTGATAACTTTGCACTGGATCATGGCGCAATACAGCTATGGCCTGTTAATGAATTAGTGGTAGCCGCTGATGCCTTGGTTACTAAACGGTATCGTCCTGTTAAGCGTGAGGATTTTGAGTGAGGGAGGCTATGGTGAGTAAAGGAATGACAGCTACTGAGAAATACCACTATGAGGAATACACTAGACTGCGGGAACAGGCCCTGCTCATCTATAAGGTATGGGATAACAAACCAGTACCTGACAAGGTTAAAGCGCCACACTACAAAACAGCAGACCTGTTAATGCGACAAGCAGACCACCATAAGCAACTGTGGATCAACGCTGCAAGTACCTAATTTGTGGGCGGGGAGGTAAATAGATAGTGAATACACCATATAAGACATATAGGACTGCATATAGACATAGAGTGCATCCTATTACTGATTTACTTTGTGTTATATTTTTTCCCGATCTACTTGTGTTATATTTTTTCCCGTCTTACTGCGTGTTTCCCATCTGAACAAAATTTTCAAATCGTGCCCTATATGATTCGTGGTATGGTGTTATTGTGTCATGCTGTCATGTGCTGCCACGGCAGCCTTATAACTATGGGTGCTGCCACGGGGTACTGATACTAACTACGTGCTGCCACCTATTACTGATACTACTGTATAGTGGTGGTGAGTGGTGGGTGCTGCTGAGTGGTGTAGTGGTGAGCGCCCCGCATGTGGGTACGTGGTGACCTACCCGCGATTCGTGGGACAGGGCATAATTCGTTCTCCATTAGTTCATTCCACATAGGAGTTCTGAAATGTTCCACAATCAAGTACAGACGCCCTCCCCTGAGTTCCTTGCGTATTGCGATGCTATTCGCCCCGCACCTGTTGTTACTGCGTACCGCGCAGGATACTTGGCAGGCGAGGTCGCTCGTGAGACGGGAGCCGGTTTGCCTGACGCATTGCCGGAAGTCATTGAGTACCTGTACAACAATACTGGCAATGAGCACTACATTGATCTAGTCGAGTCCGCCCTGATCGAGTCAGCGTTTCTGGATGGGGCGGCAACGGCGTACTGCGATCAAGAGCCTTTGACCGACAATCAGATCGTTGTGGCCTACGACTGAGTATTGACGATGGCCCTGTGTTGCTTCAACATGGGGTCTCGTTTTGAAATCAATTACAAAAAGGAGTAACTGAAATGTCCAAGAGTCGCCGTCGTGAGAATAACGAATCAGTGATGAGTAAAGTGGCAACGGGTAGCAAGCGTGTTGTGTTGAGTATCGAGAACCGCCGTGCGCGGAAGGCAAAGGCAGCAACGTGGAAGCGTCAGTGGAACGAAGAACTCCTCTCTGACGTAGTATAGTTCGTTTCGTAGTACATCCCATTCATTCCATATCTGGAGAATATCATGGCAGTGTTCAAAATCCTCGGTACCATTGTGAAAATCCTCGAAGGCGGTGAAGAGAAGCGCGTGCTTACTAAGACCTACGTCCGTGCCCCTAACGCCGACTACGCTGAGGTCATGGGTATCAATCTGGGCTTCATCGAATCGGAAGTGTCGTACTTCGGGCAGGATCACTCTACTGATCTGGGTAACAATACCCACTACGCTGCGGACAACGGGCTAGGAGTACTGCCCGGAATGTGAGAATAGGGCCTAATCTGGGGTAGGGCTATGCCTTACCCCTGTTCTTTTAACGCAACCTAGTGCTGTTAAGTGCCCTTAATTATCACGTTTCTGGTGGTGCCATGCGGCTTCTATTACTAGTATGGTGCTGTCTGGCGTTTAGTGCTGCTGTCTGCTGCTGAATATGCCTCTGGTGTTTGAAATCGATTTCAAAAATATTTTGTGCGTGATGCACACAAGCGCCACTGTTTCGATATAATAGGTACTCCATCAACGTAGTACATTCCATATAGGAGTTCTGAGATGACAAACGCCACCCTGAAAACGAAGTCCGTGAAAACCGTCAAGGCCGCTGCACCTAAGGCCGTGAAGAACACTCCCGTCAAGAAGACTGCCGTCAAGGCTGAAGTCAAGCCGACAGTGTTTGCTCTGGTAGCCGGCCTCGCCGTGAAGGTCGAACACAAGGCCCTGAAGCAGGCCGTCAAGTACCACGTATCGAAAGGCTCCCTGAAGCTCACCACGGCGGGTGTAGAGCTTACGGCGCAGGGTAAGACCTTGTGGGACGCTGAGCGGGTAGCAAAAGACCCTGCCAAGTTCCAAGAGATAGCTGCTTTCGTGAAGGGTACGGGAGAGTGCCCGAAGGAGTGGAAGGGCCAGCCGACTACCACTGTGGCCGATGGCGTGAAGTTCCCGAACATGCTCTACTGGGGTAGCTTCACCACTGGGATTATGCGTCAAGCGTTCTCTGCGCTCTGGGCCAAGTAATAGAGTGAGACTATCGGGGAGGGTGACACCTCCCTGATTTTTTATTGGCACACTTCCTGCTGAGCAAGTGCCATGCCAGTACTGATAAGTGGCTGCTGCCACGCCATAAAATTTACTTTTTATTCTGGTGTCGTGGGTGGTGCCTGCTGTCATATCCTGCTGTACTATGCTGCTGTCGAATAAGTCCGGTGGTGCCACGCATATGTTGTATTTATGGCGGTGGTGTCTGGGTGGTGGTGTCTGGTGGTGAAGTGTCATTTCTGAAATCGATTGCAAATGTGGCATTTCTGAGCGATTTGTGGGGGAGGTACAATGGGTCTCTTCCAACCACACCACGAGGAAAGGCAACAACCATGCAAATCAAATCTAACACCTCAGATATCGTCGTTTCGTTCCGCGATATTGACGACAACATGATTGAGGGCCGTATATACGCCGAAGCGGGAGAATTTTATTGGTCAATCGAAGCAGTAATGGGGCCATTCAATTCCGAGCAGGAAGCATTTGTCGATATGCTTGCATACTTCAGAGGGTAAGGATAAGAGGCTTCGGCCTCTTTTCTTTTACCCTCTACATAGTGGTGCTACTGTCTACTGGTGAGGGGTAGGCCCCTGAGGCACACGCGATTTCTGGGGCGGGGTACAATGGGTTTCCTCAATTCCATATAGGACAAACGAAATGCCTAACATCAAAATCCATAGCGTTGTTACCCTCCAGAATTCCTTGGGTCGTATCCTCATTGTTGAATACCCAGAGGGTTGTTTCGGTACCGACGATTCTATAGGTTTCCTTTGGTTTGACGAATCCGATTTATCGCAGGAAGAGAATGCTATTCAGTATCCCGGCGATAGGGTATTCCTACCTACTCCAGAGGAAACCATAAACAACGCGTTTCTACATTTGAGCGTTTAATAAATCGGGAGGTAAAACCTCCCTTTTTATTTATCTACTATTCAGGTGCTGCCATCCAGTAGTTGATACCCCTGCATGTGCTGCCACGCTATCGGTTATACCCTGACGCCTGCTGACTGTAGGGTACTGGTAGCGCTGTTCCTACTGAGTGCTGCTGAGGGTCTGGTGCCACTGTCCCTACAATACTGGGCCTAGTGCTGTCGGATACATGGTCTGGGTATGTGGGTGGTCTGGGGCTATCGCCGGGGGCTGATCGATAGGCAACCCCTATCGGGTATTTCCGACGCGTCTGGTATGGTATGACTTTTGACAATGCAAGGGGCATGCCCGAAAGCGAAAAACGAAAGAAATTTATTTTTGCAATTGATTACAAAAAAGGCTTGCAATGCAGAAACGCGCCCCTATAATTCTAATCAGCAACACGGCAACACGGTAACGCGACCGATTCGCGGCAACCCATACAGGGGCGTCAAAATGGCAACCACCAAAGCAACCACCAAAGCAACCACCAAAGCAACCAAAGCAACCACCAAAGCGGCAGGCAACACACCAGTAAAGGCAACCACCAAAGCGGCAGAAAAGAAAGCTCACGTTTTTGCATTGGTTGCCGGTATGGTTCGTAAAATCGACCACAAAGGCATGAAACAAGCGGTTGCTTATCATGTATCAAAAGGCAACCTAAACCGCACGGAAAGCGGTTTAGCGCTCACCGAGCAGGGCGCTATGCTTTGGGCAAAAGATAGGGTTAATAATGATCCGGCAAAGTTTCAAGAAATCGCAAGCTTTATAAACGGCAAAGGAGAATGCCCGAAAGAATGGAATGGGCAACCTATAACGCAAGCATGCGATGGAGCGCAATTCCCTAATATGCTTTATTGGGGAAGTTTCGCAAGCGGTATCATGCGGCAGGCATTTGCCGGTCTTTGGGCAAAGTAAGATAAGCAAAAGGGGCGCTAACATAAGCGCCCCTATCTAATCCTATATAAGGTAGATCAATAATGAAAAACATTTCTATTTATGCGGTTATTGGGTATATCGCTTATCATATCTATACATTAGTTTCACTTATCCCCACGATCATAACGCTAGCAAATCGCATGCCACATTAACCTATTTCATTATAAAAAAATCGACCGTGTAATATCGGTCTTTTTTATATCCTCTGGTGCTGTAAGGAAATGATGGATACCGATTTTTTATTTCAGCCATATAGAATTCTTTTTAGTCCACCTAGAGTCCGCACAATTCCAGACATATAGAATTTTTGGGCAATCTAGGCATGCGGGAGGACTAAAACAATATGCTTTTCCTACTAGTATTTGTGGCTATTGCAGATACATTCAATTCTTTGTATAATCTCGATTAGTTTATGGTTACTTTAATTGCATCAGAGATGCACATTTACTGCCCCGGAGAATTTGTAATTGATTACAAAAAGGAGAGAAGATGCCGAGACATAGCGGAGGGTGGAGACCGATGGGGAGTGCGCCGAGGGATGGGGCAGATTTCTTGGCGGTAGATAAAGGCGGTGAGATGATGGTGGTTAATTGGCCTGCGGGATACGCTCTGGGGCGTTGGTCGTTTATGCGTGGGCGATGGGGAGGATCGTCAGTAGCTTTCCTACCTAGATTATGGAAAGGGTTGCCTACTAAACCGACACTAATTAAGGGGAAGGTTGATGGCTGTAAAAAGAGTGCGAAGAACAAGGATGGACGGCTCTCTGGAGAGATTCAGTCGGGAGCAGTTGCTGGATAGAGTTCGGGAGTTGGAGGAGCATGTGCGCAAAGTGGATGCGTTGGCTACCGAGTATATGTTGGAGCTTTCGGTGATTCAGGTTAAGGACATGATGGAGCGCGGAGGGAGGACACGATGAAACTACTATGGATACTGGTTAAACCAAAGGAGAAATGATATGGATATGGACGATGTGGCGGATTTCTTGGTGAGTATGGATGAGCCAGAGATGGCAGAGCTAGTGCTTAATACCCACAATAGGTTGGAGTTACTTATTGGCGGTATTGATCGGACTTGCTACGAGGCTATGAAAGATAGCGCTGAGAAGTTGGTGGAGGAGAATGATCGGTTACAGAAACAAATTTCTATATTGGCGGGGATAGGGTGATGCGAGCGCTAGCCTTATTGTTATGGTTATCGGTGGGCGTTTGGCTGGTTAGTAATGCCCATGCCGAATGTCGGGTGTCGGTCATAGTTGAAGGGCACAAGCGGGTAGAATGCGACAACGTTGAGGAACGTCGGGCTGTAGTTAGTTCTATTCGTAGCGAAAGCCGTCTTGCCTATGGCACAAGTGGTCATGGAGTGGTTGGTTCCACTAGCGCACCGCAAG
>JFJP01012109.1_pt1 | contig 101839 bp, 95 predicted proteins | sample 431651 | NCBI WGS metagenome assembly JFJP01 (sample SAMN02602958, study PRJNA72255) | Microbial mat metagenome, whole genome shotgun sequencing project. | biome: fresh water; feature: sink hole; material: water; isolation source: purple microbial (photo- and chemosynthetic) mats found in...
AGGGGGAAATGGTTTCCATTGTCGGGAAAAATGGCGCGGGAAAATCCACCCTGTCCAAATTGCTGTGCGGATTTGAGAAGGAAGATCGGGGAGTGATCCGTTACAAAGGCGAAGACATAAAAGACAAGACCATCAAAGAGCGCGCAGAAATCATCGGACTTGTCATGCAAAACCCCAATCAAATGATATCCAAACCAATGATCTATGACGAAGTAGCATTGGGATTAAGACTGAGAAACCTGCCCGAAGAACAGATCACAGAGCGGGTGGAAAAAGTTCTCAATATCTGCGGACTGGCACCATTCAAAGGCTGGCCCATCTCCGCTTTGAGTTACGGACAGAAAAAACGGGTGACCATCGCGTCCATTTTAGTGATGGATCCAAAGATCCTTATCCTGGATGAACCCACTGCGGGTCAGGATTTTCGCCACTACAGCGAGATCATGGAGTTCCTCGTGGAGATCAACAAGCTGGGTGTCACCGTCATCATGATCACCCACGATATGCACCTCATGTTGGAATATACCCCGCGCGCCATTGTCCTGGCGGGCGGCAGGAAAATAGCAGACACTGCAGCGTCCGTCGTCCTGACGGATTCACGGGTGATCGAGGAGGCAAACTTGAAGGAGACCTCGCTATTCAACCTTGCCCATATGGCAGGTATCGAAAATGGAACTCACTTTGTACAGGGATTTATCGATTACGAAAAGGGGATGAAAAACCGATGAACACAAAGATGAAACTCTTTTCGTATAACACTATTAATACCCCGATCCACAGACTTTCAGGGTTGACAAAACTGGTCTGCTTCCTCTTTCTGACCTTCGCTGTCATGTTCTCCTACGATATACGGGTTATTCTGGCGGTCATGATTTTTTCGATCGGCATTCTGATGCTTTCGAAAATAAAATTCTCCCAGATCCGCCTGATGGTCCTCTATGTCCTGATCTTCCTGATTACCAATGCTGTCATCTCCTTTTTCTTCTCACCAGAGCAGGGTGTTAATATTTACGGAACACGCCACGATATTATCGGCTTGTTTGGCGGCTTAAAACTGACCTGGGAACAGGTCTTCTATCAAGTCACCAAATTCTTCAAATACGCCTCGGTCATCCCCTTTGGGATCATCTTTTTACTGACCACCAACCCCAGTGAATTTGCATCCTCCCTGAACGGGATCGGCGTCAACTACAAAGCCGCATTTGCCGTCGCGCTGACCCTGCGGTATTTCCCTGATGTACAAAGGGATTATCACGATATAAGCCAGGCACAACAGGCGCGCGGGTTGGAACTTTCACACAAGGCAAAATTCACAGACCGCTTCAAGAATTCCCTGCTGATCGTCATCCCCTTGATTTTTTCCTCCCTGGACAGCATTGAACTCATCAGCAATGCCATGGATCTGCGCGGCTTTGCCAAGAGCAGGACGCGCACCTGGTACACCTCCAAAAAAATGGCGCCGGGAGACTATATCGCCATCACGACCTCCGCGCTGATTTTCGTGACCACAATTCTTATATCAGTGTTCATCAATCACAGCCGATTCTATAATCCATTTATTTAGGAAAAACATGAAACCCATATTGGTCTTTCAAACCGATTTTACTTATAAGGAAAGCGCCGTTTCTGCCATGTACGGCGTTGTAAAAAGCGTGGACCGGGAGCTGGAAATCATGGATGGCACCCATGAAATTCCACAATACGATATTTGGAGTGCATCCTATCGATTATTCCAGTCCATGCGCTTTTGGCCGGAAGGAACGATCTTCGTTTCCGTGGTGGACCCGGGTGTCGGCACACCCCGCAAAGCCTGCGTGGCCAAAACCTCTGATGGTTATTATGTCGTCACCCCCGATAATGGCACATTAACCCACCTCACACATTGGGTTGGCATCACTGCTGTGAGGGAGATTGACGAAACCACCAACCGCCTGAAGGGTAAGGATACGGAGGAAACCAGCGTATTCCACGGCCGTGATCTTTTTGGCTATTGCGCGGCAAAGCTGGCAAGCGGATTGATCACCTACGGGCAGGTCGGTCCTGAATATTCCGTGAACGACATAGTGACCCTGCCCATCCATGAACCAAAATTGGATGGCAGCAAGGTGAGGGGAATCTTCGAAATCGGCGACCCAAACTTCGGAAACCTGTGGACAAATATTCCCCTATCCATGTTTACCGGCGCGGGCTTTGCCTACGGCGACCTCCTTAACCTGACAGTACGCCACGAGGGGCAGGTAGTTTTTGCCGGGAAGGTCCTTTTCCATAGATCCTTCGGCTATGCAAAAAAAGGGGAAGTCATTATCTACAACAACGAGATCATGAAGGTGTCTGTGGCGATCAGCCAGGGCAGTTTCTGTCAACGCTACAATCTTGATTTCGGTCCCGACTGGGAAGTCGAATTCGAGAAATAGGAGGATGCCATACTCACAAAAGCAGACGGGAAGGACCGCTCCCCGATCATGGAATATTGCCTTGCGGAACCCAACATAAACCTGTTCATTCTGGGAGATATCGGAAAATTTGGTTTCGACCATGAGTTTCAGGAAGTCTGGATTCAAACCGCAGAGGAGCGAATAACAGGGGTAATTCTGCGTTATCACGATAATCTACTCGTCTACAGCAAAGACCTGGATATGGATTTTGGAGAAGTGAAAACGCTTCTAGATACGCTCCACATTAGGATCATCAGCGGGAAGGGAGTGGTGATGGATCAACTCCACCTTTTAACGGCAGAGCAGTATACAAAACGGGATATGATTTTTTGTGAATTGATAGACCCATCCAAACTGGCAGAGGATACTGGCGGAGTTACGATCGCTGAAGGATCTGACGCCATGGAAATTGCCAAATTGTACGGGGAGATCAATGAGTTCGCCGGGTTATACGCCTCGGAGGTGGAAGTACGCCATAGCCAGATCGCCAACCGGATCAAATCCGGAGAAGGTATCCACCTGTTCATCAAGCAGGACGGGAAAATGATCAGCCATGCCAATTCAGCAGCAGAGACCGATGTCAGCGGGATGATCGGGGGTATTTTGACTGTCTCTGAATATCGTAATCGGGGTTTGGCAGGAAAGGTCATTTCGGCAGTGTGCAAGAATCTAGCACATCGCGGCAAATCAGCCTGCCTGTTCCATGACAACCCAAAAGCAGATGGTTTATTTACACGGTTGGGGTTTAGGGCGACAAACAAATGGACAATTCTCGAGAAAAGAATGAACCAACCCGGAGGATCATCCTCTTAATTTCCATCCACCAGCGCAATTAATGCAAGGCACTTTATTTCGGGACGGGTTTGGAGTAAAACATTCCAGAAAGCTGACTGATCTCCAGTAACGCGATCATTCCCCCCTGCCATATGGCACTCACAGAATTAACATTTCAACAAAAAGGCAGCGCCCACGATGAGCGCTGCCTTTTTATCTGGTTTATTCCATCTGCCCCTGCAATAACTTCGCCAATGACTTCCTCGCCAACAGGTCTGCACTAACCATGCCCAGGACAGCGCCATTTTCCACAACGGGCATGGCAGAGATCCTATGTAATTCAAGAAGATGCACCATCTCGAGAATACCAGCTTCCGGTGAACAAGTGATGACATCATGGGTCATGACTTCGGCGCTGGGTGTTGAATCTGGAACGCCTTGCGCGGTGGCGCGGGTGATGTCCCATTCAGTAAGGACACCTGTAATTCCAGCCTGTGCTGTGACAACCGCAACCATTGGACTACCTGCTTCGACCAATTTTGCGGCGGCTTTCTGCAACGAACAAGCGGCTTCAATGGTCGGCAGTGATTCCATTAAGTCTGCGGCAGTGCGTCCGCTTTCCTTGGATGCGATGCGGCGAACGCTGATCCGTTCAGCGGCGTGACAGGGCAGGGAATCGGTATCGGCGAGGAGAACGTCCACCAGTTCACGCATATTGCGGCGGAGGGCATCCTCCCGATGTTTATCCCCTGCAAGCCGCCGTTTTTCGGCGAGGGCGGCAAATTCAGCAGCATGGGATTTCAACCACCCATCGACAGCACCCCGGTTGCCCAAAATTTCCTGTGGGATGCGAAGTTCATCGGGGGTCTTGATCAATTTTTCCTGCGCAGCAAAAATCACGCCCCCAGAGTTGACAAGATAATCGGTGGCGATCAAGGTTCCACGTTGGCGGAAGACGACTTGTTCCATACGGGCACGCGCAGCTTTGCGGGCGGGATCAGGTGAATAGGTGTTTGCACCTTCCACAATGAGATTCCACTTTCCCATCCGGTCAACGGTCATCGCAGGCTTTGAGGCGGCGTCAATATCAAGATAGTTGGCGATGGGTGCGGCAGGAATTAGACAGAACGCGCTTTCACGCAGAAGGTCATTGGGCTCAGTGGAATATTTGAGGGTCCCAACCTTGCCTGCGCTCATCTGATCCAGGAAAAAGCGGCGTGTAACAACACCATCTTTCTGCCAGCGTTGGAAAAGCTCATCCAGCGGCAGCCCTTCAGGGTCGTAAAGGTAGCCCTCGGCATCAGAAACGCCAATAACCTTAGCCTCGGGCAAACGGTCGCGCAGAATACGGGCGGCGTGTGCCCCAACCGCGCCAAAGCCCTGGATCAAAACAGTCACATCCCCGGGTATGATCAACGAATCAAATTGCGGCAGAACGCGCAAGCGGGGCATTTCTTCAAGCAGGGCTTGCAGACAGATCACCGTACCGCCCGCCGCCGCGCCGAGTTGATCAATGCGATTTCCGCCCATGTCAGCGGGTTTGGAGAGGCCGTGATCAATTCCGTTTTCGATGGCGATGGTTTTCATGTCGGCATCATTGGTGCCAACATCCGGACCAGGCAAATAGATGTCACGATAGCGATAAAGCAGGTGTGCCCAACCACGGATGACCTCACAATGCTGTTCCGGCGAGAGCCCATGTTCGGTAACGATCCCTGATTTGCCGCCGCCATACGGGAGGTGTGCGGCAGCATTTTTAAGGGTCATGCCGCGTGCCAGGTTGTGAATGGCAGCGGGCGTAACCTCAGGCAACATGCGGATTCCGCCCATGGAGGGTTTGCCCATCGCAAGATTATCCACAACAAGGTAACCGCCGATCTCGAGTGGGGAGGCACTGTCCCACATGCAGACGACCCGATGCGGTCCAAGCGCATCCACTTCGATGCCCAGGCGGGCAAGTTGATCCACATCGGTGGAGTCAAATTCAATAAAACAGAGATCGCCCTCGCGCTTAAGGCGTTTATCCCATGCGCTTTCGGGAAGACGCTCGCGGAGGTATGAGTTCATTCGGGAAGGGATCATTCGTTTTCCTTGGGAGACAGTCTGGTAATGGGCAGGCAACAAGGCGTAAATGGCTTCCTGTGTACCTGTTAAAACCCATGTCTCAGTGTCTATTTGTGTAAATTCTTCGCAGCTATAAAACTCAAGCCTTTTTCGGTCAATTCCCAGGCAGTGCGGTTGCAGGCGTCCACTTTATCAAGGTAATTGATCCGCAGGTTATCCCAGTCGCCGCTGGCGATAATGTCCTGTTTATCACGGAAGTATTCGAGAATATCCGAGGGATGTGCGCGCTGACTGTCAACTTCCGGATCGCCGCCTTCATGTTTGGCGGCAATATTCGCAACGTGACCGGCGATCTCCAATAATTCAGCTCGGCGGTTATACGGCTGAACAACAATGTTCTTATAGGTTTCGGTGATGTGATGCTCGAAGCGCACCACCTGCTCAAAACCCAGCGCCTTGCGAAATTCAGCAGTCAGTTCCATGGTTTGGTTGTTTACCGAGTTCGCCCAGTTAAAGCCGATCAAAGGACTGGAACCATCGTCGCGGCTGAACAGTTTCGCCATCGTCATGATCCACAGCGCATGGTAGGGATTGTCTGAGCCAAAAAAGACCGAGATCTTGAATTGAATATTCACGCCAATACGGTGAAGCAGAAAGCCGAGCAGGATCGTGCCTGCATTGAAATTCAACACGTGCTGCACACCGTAATTGGTGTAGTAATAAAGGAACTCATCCAGCCATTGCAAAGCATGTTCGTTCGGCTGACCAATTCCGCCAAAATAACCAGTGATGGTAGCGGGACCGCCAAGATGCGGATTTGAACCGTCGGTGCCTTTGGTATCCAATGTCTCGACGAAAGATGCGCCAATAATATCCAGCGCAGCGACAATGGCAGGCAGATCGCCATCCGCTTCGGATTCCTTCATCCTGCGGACTGCGATGAAGCGCCCTGGAACAAGGGTCTTGTTCACGATGGCTTGCTCCGCCATGGCACGCACCCACGGGAAATATTGCAGGGCGGAGACTTCAAGCGTGACTGCATATTTATCCTTGAATTTCATTTTATCTGCTGCATCACCAAGTACCTTCCGGCGATAATCCTTGACCGGGATGAACGCGCCACGGTCTCGCTGTTCGATCAGCCAATTCAAGTCTTTCAGTGCATCAGGATTACGTTCCTGCACGATCTTGAAAAGGTTCTCCATTTTTCGGGCAGCGCGATGCTTGCGATTGATCTCCTGCGGCGTGCCGTATTTGGACACCACTGCGAAGAAATCCTTCATAACCTGCGAATTGGGGTCGAGCAAAACAGAATTGAATGCCTTGAGTTTGTCGGGTGAAATCTTGAGCAATTTTTGAGTCTCGTTCATTTTTACTCCTTACTCCAATGTCTTCAAAAGTTCAGCATACTCTTCATCGGCCATACCAAACCAATTTTCCTGGGCAGGGAAGGTCTTTTCAGTCACTTCTTTTACGTAGCCGTTCAATCCCTCGCGAATCACTGCGCCGGCATCGGCGAACACTTTTGCCATGCGGGGTTTGAATTTGGGATAGAGCGCCAGGGCATCATGGTAGATCAACAGTTGTCCATGCGCATCAGGACCAGACCCGAGCGACATAATGATGCAATTCCTGGCTCGTTCAGTAATTAGTTTACACAAACGGTCCGGGACAAGTTCAAGCAGTATGCAGAATGCCCCAGCATCTTCCAACGCCCGGGCATCATCCACGATCTTCTTTGCCATACCAGCTGATTTGCCTTGTAATTTGAAACCACCCAATGAACTGACGCTTTGCGGCGTGAGTCCCAAATGTCCAATGGCTGGAATGCCTGCATCCACGATGCCTTTGATACGGTCAGCCATTGCTGCGCCGCCTTCAAGCTTAATGCAATCGCAGCCTGCCTCTGCCATAAAACGCCCGGCATTTCGGATGGCACCTTCCACGGAGGGCTGATAGGTCATGTACGGCATGTCCCCTACAAGCCAAACATTGGGCGCTCCGCGACGGACTGCCGCCGCGTGCCGGATCATGTCTTCCATCGTGACAGGCAGGGTCGAGTCGTAGCCAAGCATGGTCATACCGAGGCTGTCTCCAACAAGGATCATATCGACGCCGGCCTGGTCTTGCATATAGGCGGTGGGATAGTCGTAACAGGTCAACCAGGTGATGGGTTTACCGTCTTCGACTTTTTTGTACAGACCAGGTAAAGTCATTTTCTTTCTTGGTTCAGTCATGGTACTCCTCCAATGGTTGAGATCAAAAAAGGTCACGCCCAGTGCGTGACCTATCATTTATTTACAATCTTTCATATCTGGCCTGGAAGAAGCGCAAGTACTTCGGTTCATAGACCATCTTCAAACCGCGCGTGGTTTCGCGGGCATCGTAGACCGCCTTGACCGCCTCGGCGACAACATCCATGTGCGCCTGGGTATAAACGCGGCGGGGAATGGTAAGACGGGTCAATTCAAGCTTGGGGTAGTAGTGGTCACCGGTCTTGGGGTCGCGGCCGGCGGAAGCAATTCCACGCTCCATCGAGCGGATGCCCGAGTCAAGGTAGAGTTCTGCAGCAAGCGTTTGGGATGGGAATTCGACCTGCTTCAAGTGCGGATAAAACGCCTTAGCATCCAGGAAGATGGCATGACCGCCAACTGGCTGCACGATCGGAATATTCCAATCGGTCAAAAGTTCGCCCAGATACAGCACCTGCCCAATGCGTGAGCGGATATGCTGGTCCTGAACCGATTCCTCGATTCCGATGGCAAGTGCTTCCAGATCACGCCCTGCCAAACCACCATAGGTGTGAAGACCTTCATACACCACGACCAGATTACGAAGTTCTTCAAACAACGTCCAGTCGTTGACAGCCAGCCAGCCGCCAATGTTAACAAGGTTGTCCTTCTTGGCGCTCATCCAGGCAGCATCGGTGTAATTGCAAAACTCCTTGAGGATCTCGGCGATGGATTTCCCTGCATAGCCTTCCTCTCGTTCCTGAATAAAATAGGCATTTTCCATCATACGCGTGGCATCGAGATAAATCTTGATCCCGTGCTTATCACACAAGGTGCGCAAGGCTTTGATATTTGCCATGCTGACGGGCTGTCCGCCTGCCATGTTAACTGTACCCGCCACGCTAATGTACGCAATTTTTTCCGCGCCGTATTTTTCGATCAACGTCTGAACTTTGTCCAGATCAATGTTGCCCTTGAATGGATGCAGGTTGGCCGGGTCATGCGCCTCGTCAATGATGACATCGGTAAACATGCCTCCTGCCAGTTCCTGATGCAGACGTGTGGTGGTGAAATACATGTTGCCGGGAACGATCTGCCCCTGCTTGATGACAGCCTGACTGATGAGATGTTCCGCGCCGCGCCCCTGGTGCGTGGGAACGATATGTTTGTAACCATAAATTTTTTGAACTGCTGCTTCAAGATGATAAAAATTGCGGCTGCCCGCATAGGCTTCATCACCCAACATCATCCCCGCCCACTGACGGTCACTCATGGCACTGGTTCCACTATCGGTTAGCAGGTCAATGTACACGTCGTCTGACCTGAGTAAAAAAGTGTTAAAACCAGCCTCGGTCAATGCTTTTTCGCGCTCTTCGCGTGAGATCACATTGAGCGGCTCGACCATCTTGATCTTCCAGGGTTCTGCCCAGGAGCGGCGTCCAAATTGTTGTCCCATGGTTTTAGGGGGGGTGTTGGTCATGAAATGTTCTCCTTTTGATGATTATGCCCATGCGAGTCGTTCTATTTTTCAAAACAGTCTCTCAACTTCAACTAAGAGGCTGTTTCACGCAATACACCCGCAGGCGGGATATTCTTTAATCCAATGGCAACGCCATTGTAGATTTTATTTCGGCAAGAGCCAGACTGGTGTGGATGCGCGCCACGCCTGGGATGGGAGTGATCTTATCCACAACAAACTTCTCCAGGTCCTTGCGGTTGCGCAGCGCCACTTTCAGCAAATAATCATATTCACCGGTGATGTGGTGACACTCCAGCACTTCAGGCATCTTACGGGTGGCTTCACGGAACTTTTCCACCTGCATCACCTGATGCATTTGAAGGCTGATGTGAATAAAACAAAGCAGGTCGTACCCCGCTTTTTCGCGGTCAACAACCGCTGTGTAATGACGGATGTAGCCGTCCCTTTCCAGCCGTTTCAGGCGGGTATGCGTGGCCGGCGGCGAGAGACTAATCTTGCGAGCCAACTCCACGTTGCTCAGGCGGCCATCCACTTGCAAAGCACGCAGCACGCATTTGTCCAGATCGTCCAGCACAATGTTCTCTAAATTTTTTATCATAAAACACTCTCCAATTCAAGAATAATTTTGAATTTTCACGAAAACTCCGAACTAAATTACATAACAGGAGTAATTATATTACTAATATTTCAGAGTATGGCTGTAGTTTTAGTGTGTTTGGAAGGAATAGAAGATTTCTCCTTAAATTTGTTAACAAGATTGGGTGGACTCGAGGCTTGGAGAGTAATCCAGGCATACACCAGGTTCATGGGAAAACGCCCCGAAAACCATTGGGAGGTCCGTAATCCAGGTATGCGATGCTTTGTTATCACAACGATTCAGTCCTCCCCCAAAAATAATTCTCCCGGAACACCATCCCCGATTATCCAAACGGCATGATGAACGGAAGAATAACCAGCAGAATAACAACCAGAAGGATGGTCAATGGAACCCCCACGCGAGCATAATCACGGAAAGTATATCCGCCCGCACCCATGACCAGAACATTAACGGCATGCCCCAGGGGGGACATAAACGCCATTGAGGATGCCAACGCCACAGCCATTGCCACACTTCTTGGCTCCATCCCTACCTGCTGGGCAGCGATGATCGCGATCGGCGCAACGACGGTAACCGCAGCTGCACCGTTGATCACCTGGGTCAGTGCAACCGTCAGAAAAACAAATCCCGCTAACAACACCAGGTGCCCTGTACCGCCAAAGGATGAAAGAATGCCATTCGCAAACATGGCTGACGCGCCGGTTTTATTCAATGCCACGCCAACAGGCAGCATTCCCGCCACAAGAAATAAACTGCGCCAATCAACGGCGCGATACGCCTGATCCATGCTCAACGTGCGGATCAAAACCATCGCGACGGCGCCGCCCAACATGATCTCAGCGATCAGGTCGGGAAATACCACCGCCAGGATCAACGTGAGAATCATGATCAACGTTGTAAACCAACCCCGCGAAGTTATCCGCGTAGATGGTGCAGATTCTGCGAGAAGGATCAAGCCAGGCTCCGTTCTCAACAAAGTCAAACTTTTCTCAGTACCCTGAAGCAACAAGCCGTCACCGAACTCGAGAGGTAAATCTGCAAGCCGGGTCCGTATGGACCGCCCGCGCCGCCAGACTGCCAAAACCCTTGCGCTGAATTTTTGCTCAAAACGGATATCCCTCAACGTCTGGTGTGCAAGATGCGAGCGGGGAGCAATGGCGGCTTCGATCAACTTCATGTTTGGCGTGGAAAGGTAATCCTGCTCCCATTTTCCGGAAGGGAGGATTTCCAAAATATCCATCATCGATGCCGGAAGGCTGTCTTCGGGGCGCGCCATGATCAACAGGATATCCTTGCTGCGCAAAACAAACCTGGCTTCAATGGGCAATAATACTCTTCCGCGCTGTATGGCGATCACATTGAAATGATATTTTTCCCGCAAACCGCTTTTTTCAAGGGTGACACCATCCAACGGTCCCCCTTTACGAACCTCTGCCCTAACCAGTCTTTCGGCGAGTTGATATGTACTGAGTAAATCGTCCGGTTCTCCGCTCTCTTCGTGACGTTCAGCGGGTGATCGTTCGGGCAATAATTTACGCCCCACAAAAACCATAAACAGGATGCCAGCCAATGCCAATGGCAGGCCGATCGGCGCAAAATCTATCAGCGTGAATCCTTGAAGATCCGCGTCACGCAGCAAACCGCTGACAATAACGTTGGTGGTTGTCAACAAGGTGGCCATACCGCCGAGAATGGTCCCAAATGCCAATGGAATAAGTAATTTGGAAGGAGACACTTTGGAATGACGCGCCACACCTGAGAGCGAAGGAAACAACAACGACGCAGCGGCAATGTTGTTCATAAATAATGAAAGCACCGCCGAGGCGGTCATCACGCCGAAGATCAAGCGCCGCTCCCCTTTCCCGAATAATCTGATAATAAACGAGCCGATGCGCTCGGTTAACCCTGAACGGTGCAAACCCTCCGCAAGAATAAACGCGGAAAACATAATGACCACCGCAGAACGGCTAAACCCAGAAAATGCCTCCTGTGAGGTCAGAATGCCGCTCAATCCCAATGCCAGCATTAACATTAAGGCGACAATATCTGCGCGCAGAACATTCCCCAAAAGAAGGAGAGACGCAACAAAGAGTAATGATAAGGTGGTTATGATTTGCGGGGACATAAAGTTACCAGACCGTTTCTTCCTGGAACAGATTCATGATGAGCTGCAGGATCAGTATGGACTAATTGTACTTGCTTCGCTGTTGAATTTTCCGGGCGGCAATCATTTTCCCTTTTTCTCAGGCAGTCAGTTGAAATGACTTTTTCGACACACAAGTTCCACACAACTCCATCACCAGTGTGTAATACCCTAATGAGAAAATATAATGAGGAAATTATTTTTATACCGGCGTCTTTTCTCCCTTATGCCTGCATTTACAGGAATAATATTTTCAGGACATGTGTATGAATAAAAAAATCGTTTTTAATGGAATTGAAATGGTAACCAATGAAAGTGATTGCTCAGCACAAAACATGCTTGGTCTTGTCGAATCGATTGTTGACAAGCTTGAAGCCAATCTTGATCAGTCAGATTAAAATTTCACGCTTTCCGTAAGTTTCAATTTCACCCCAGGTGACACAACAAAATATTGTTTTTCAATGACAAATTTACTAAATAACGATATCAAGCAAAAGGTTATTAATATACTGGAGAAAGTTACAAACACGCGGCACGATCATATGGCAGGTACTATGAAAATTGATCTCCAGGTGCTTGAGCCATATCCGTTATGAAAATAACCATACCCTCCGGATAGACTTATTTTGCATAAAACTGCACAGGCATGAAGGTCGCGAATAAAGGGAATCGGGGTACGCAGTCTTTCATCGATCAGAATCTACCGTCTAGCTCCATGGAGGCGGGCGTTTTTAAATCCACACAATCTCTCCACAATTTTATGACAGTGCCTTTACACCCGTTTTTTATACTGTATCCATTCAAATAAGAACTGCACGAAGGACAATCGTATTATGAAAACGCCATCAAAGATCAATACTTTTCTTGCTCAAAAATTCCAGCCGTCGTTGGGGAAAATCGAAAAATCAGGATTGTTCAAAAAATATGGAAAAAAGACCTGGTGGGGACTTGCCCTTGTTTTAGTCCTGGCTACCGGGGGCGGCGCGATCTATTACCAGATGAACGCAAGTGAAGCCCAAACCACTGAAACGGAATCCCTGCAAACCACAATTGCCAGAAAAAGTGACCTGGTAATTTATGCCAGCGGCACCGGCACATTGATCTCAATGGACGAGGTGGATCTGGGATTCAAATCCAGCGGACAGGTTTTGGAGATTAACGTGGAAGTCGGGGAAAAGGTCAGCGCAGGGGATGTGCTTGCGGTCATAGATGACTCTAGTGCGCAGGTTCAGTACAAACAAGCGAAGCGCAGCCTGCTCGAGATGACTTCCCCAGTTGCAGTTGCATCTGCTCAGGAAGCCGTCGCAGCGGCACAAACCGCCCTGGCAACTGCAAATAACCAACTTGCCTATCTAATCAGCCCTGCCGTTTATCGCTGGGAGATCGAAATTGAAACTTCAAAGCAGGCAGTGTCAGACGCAGAGGCTGCGCTGGAACTATCACCAAATGATGCAGACCTGAAGGAAAAACTGAATAAAGCTGAAGCCTACCTGGATTTCGCCGAAGACGAATTGAAGGGCAGCTGGTATTTCTATGATCATAATTATCTTCGAAACAACTTCACTGTTTGGGATAAAACCAGCGGCACAAAATATGTTGCAGCACCGACCGATGCTGATATTGCCGAATCGCGCGCAGGTGTGATGCAGGCAAAAGCCACACTGCAGGAGGCGGAATATCTCTATGCCGCTCTGACAGGAGGGGAAGTGCCGGAGGATGCCACCGGCTCCGGGCTAAGTCAATTGGAACAGGCAAAACTTGACCTTGGAGATGCGGAAGTGGAACTTGCAGGCACAACCCTGGTCAGCCCCATCAACGGGACAGTCATGTCCATCGACATCAGCAACGGCGATACAGTGGGCACGTCTTCCGTCATGACGGTCGCAGATCTAAGCCAGCAATATCTCGAAGTATTTATGGACGAATCTGATTGGGCAAGCATCAATGTTGGATACCCTGTCGAAGTGATCTTCGATATTTTGCCTGACTCCATTTTTACTGGAATAGTGACACAAATTGATCCAGGCTTGTATACAGAGTCTGGTTCATCTGCCGTGCGGGCAATTGTGCAGCTAATGAATGTGGATGATGAAACTTTCAATCTGCCCCTTGGAACTAGCGCTGCAGTGGATGTGATCGGCGGCGAAGCAACTGACGCGATCCTTATTCCAATAGAAGCACTGCACGACGCGGGGAATGGTCAATATGCCGTGTTCGTGATGACCAATGGCGAGCCGCGCCTGCATATTGTGGAAATCGGCATTAAAGACCTGTCTTCAGTCGAGATCACCTCCGGGCTCGAGCAGGGTGATGTGATCACCACAGGCATTGCGGAGACCCAATGAACGACAGGCGTAAGATCATCGAAACCGTCGATATCACCAAGATCTACGGCATGGGTGACGTCAGTGTTGCCGCATTGAATGGTGTCAGCATCACCATTGAAGCAGGAGAGTTCGTGGCGATCATGGGGCAGTCCGGCTCAGGCAAAAGCACATTAATGCATATCCTGGGTTGCCTATCCCGACCAACCTCAGGAGAGTATTTTTTGGACGGTGAGAATGTCAGCCAGTTGGATAAGGTTCAACTGGCTGGTGTCCGCAACCGTAAGATCGGCTTTATCTTTCAATCATACAACCTGCTCGCACGAACATCCGCTTTACGAAATGTAACCCTGCCTTTGCTCTACGACCATGCAAATCCACGGACCATGAAAGAAGCCGATACAAAAGCGGAGAAATTACTGGAAATGGTAGGGTTGACGGGGCGTATTCACCACCAGCCTCATGAACTCTCCGGCGGACAACAACAGCGGGTTGCCATCGCCCGCTCCCTGATCAATGACCCCGTACTTGTCATTGGTGATGAACCAACAGGCAATCTCGACAGCCGTTCCGGAGAAGAGATCATGCACCTCCTGCACACATTACACGCAAATGGCACCACCATAGTCATGGTCACACATGATCAGAAGATCGCAGCACACACGCAGCGTACCGTTCATTTGCTGGATGGTCTGGTGGATACCATCACACATAACGGACACAATGATATGCAAGAAAGGAAGGCACAAAATGAGGTTGTCTGAAGCCGCACACATCGCATGGGAAGCGATCCTTAAAAATAAAGTGCGTTCCTTTCTCACCATGCTTGGCATCATTATCGGCGTGGCAGCGGTCATTATCATGGTCGGCATCAGCGCCGGCACCGAGGCCACTATTCAGGAACAGATCACTTCACTCGGCTCAAATCTTATCTTTGTGCAAGGCGCAATGACACGCGGCGGACCTGGCCGGGCTCCAACCGGCGGCTTGGTATTCGATGATGCCGCGGCTATACAGGACAGCGTAAGCGGCGTGACCTCGGTGGTAGTAGAGCAGAATGCGAGTGCCAATGTGAAATATGGTGACCTGACACTTGAAAGCATATCCATTCTCGGCACAACCTCAGGCTTTCCCTCAGTACGCGATATGGATCTTGCTGACGGACGTTATTTCACAGACAAGGACATTGAACGCAAACAAAAAATGGTTGTGTTGGGTTCTTCAATTGCAGAAGAACTGTTCGGAGCAGATGACCCCATTAACCAGATCATTAAAGTTGGCACGATCAAGATGACCGTGATCGGCGTGATGGCAGAGAAAGGGATCATCGGCAACACAGATTACGACTCATATGTCTTTATGCCCATCACTGTTGTATTCCAAAAATTCACACCCTCCATGTTCGCCCGCATCATGGGTGACAGTATCCGCATGATCTATGTGGAAGTTGACCCCGACAAAAATATTGATGACATCATCACCCAGGTTGAACTTTTGCTTGTCAAACGACATGACCTGACACTCGACACTGCAGACTTCACAGTTACCACGCAACAGGACATTATCTCGACACAGGAATCCACCACCTCGGCTTTTCGTTCCCTGCTGGCATGGGTGGCTGGCGTCTCGCTCATCGTCGGCGGTATTGGCATCATGAACATCATGCTTGTCAGCGTCACTGAGCGCACACGTGAGATCGGCATCAGACAGGCAGTAGGCGCTACACCAGACGACATTCGACTGCAATTTCTAACCGAAGCGCTCATGCTGAGTATTGTCGGCGGGTTGATCGGCATCATTGTTGGTATCGGCGGAGCATATATTTTCGGTGCACTCAGCGACATGCGGACTGTGGTTCAATTTGGATCAATCGTGCTGGCTTTCAGTTCAGCCGCCACCGTTGGCGCGTTCTTTGGATATTACCCCGCAAACCAGGCAGCAAAACTCGACCCCATTGATGCCTTGAGATATGAATAATACTTTGTATATGAATTGCCGGTTAGAAACCTGCTCAACTCCAAAAAGGAATTACTCCATGAACAAGAAAATCTTATTGACCATCCTGATCTCACTGACGCTGACCGCCTGCTCCTACAAGTTCGGGACAAGTAGTTCTACTTCGATCGGCGCTCCTTCCACTGGTGAATTACCTGCACAGACCAAACTTATCCTCGGCGTGATCAATCTCAAATCAGAAAATGCCATCACCGCCCAACAGGCCAAGGTTTTACTACCCATGTTCTATGTTTTACGGGACCTTAACGAAAGCGATACCGCAGCGCAGGAAGAGATTAATGGACTCGTCTCTCAAATTCAGGAAACGCTGACCCCAGTCCAGGTCCAAGCCATCGAAGCCATGTCTCTTACCAGACAGGATATGTTCGCGATCATCCGGGGCGGCAATGGAGGAACCGGCACAACGGAAACCACTGCCACTACCGGTAGAAATGAAATGGGCGGACCTCCAGAGATGGGCGGAGGTATACCCGGCGGCGGAATACCCGGGGGTGGGATGTCCGGCGCCGGATCATCCACAACATCGGAAAACAATGCTGAAAGCGCCAGACCTGCCATGGACACCGGTACCCCCAGTGCTTTATTCGATGCAATTATCAAACTTCTGGAAAAGAAAATAACACAATGATGAACAGAAATCTCCCACTAAAAACCGCCATGATAGTACATAATAATAGCCTGATGGATATCCCAAAGATGAAGGCGTACCAGTGAAAAGATGCCAGTTGACAGTATTGGCGCTCACACTGATCTTCAGTGCATGCAGCAATGCAACCACCAAATCGTCAACAGACCTTGATATTTCAGGCCTGCATGATTCTGAAACACCAACGTCAGGCATCCAGATGATAATGTCCACAACCACGTCTTCCCCTGAACCCACAGGGACTATGCCCCCCATCTTGACATCCTCCCCCGACATTGCCACGCCCGCCTCAATTGCTCCAACTCAGGGATCGATAAACAATAACCCGTCCGGTCTTTGGGAAGTCTCCACCGCGCCCATTCAGGTTGATCACAACCTTTGTGAAAATTCAGCCTACATCGAGGATGCCAGTATTCCTGATGGAACCGTACTTGCGCCCGGCGAAATATTTGTCAAATCCTGGGTGCTCGAAAACACCGGTTTTTGCACATGGAAAGACAGCTACATGCTGATGTTTTACGAAGGAGATCCCATGTCCGGGCAGAATACCGAGATCAATAAAACCATCGCGTCGGGCAGGCAGGCAAAAATCTCCATTGAATTGACCGCGCCCAACTCTGAAGGAACTTACACAGGGTATTGGATCATGGCGAATCAATATGGCACCCCCTTTGGTATGCCGTTTTATGTTCAGATCATTGTAATAAATGAATAGCACCTGGTCAAAATGCAATCATTTATCAAACAAAATCAAAACTTGTTATACTGGAAATTAATATGCCGCAAACCATTCTGATCGTAGATGATGAAAAACGCCTTGTCTCCCTGGTTGAAAGTTACCTGACACAGGAGGGGTATCGTGTTAGCACTGCTTACAACGGCAGGGAAGCACTGACAGTTGTCCAAAAAGAAAAACCTGACTTGATCATCCTCGACATCATGATGCCAGAAATGAACGGATATGATTTTATGCGCATCCACCGCACCAAGCACGATACCCCGATCATCATGCTGACCGCCAAAGTGGAGGATGATGACAAGATCATTGGTCTTGAGCTTGGCGCGGATGATTATGTCGTCAAACCGTTCAAGCCGCGTGAACTCATGGCGCGTGTGAGAAATGTACTGCGCCGCGCAGGAAAATCTGAACCTGTGGGAAAAACCCTCAAAGTGACGGATATTATTTTAGACCGCGACAGCCGCGAAGTAATGGTTGGTGAACGTAATATTGACCTTACCCCATCCGAATTTGACCTGCTTGCTGCCATCATGGCAAGCCCGGGACGCGTTTTTTCGCGCCTGGACCTGCTGGATGTGATCCAGGGTGTGCGCTACGAAGGTTACGAACGCACGATTGACACACATGTCAAAAACCTGCGGGCGAAATTGGAGGATGACCCGCGCAATCCACGTCACATCGAAACCGTGTATGGCGTGGGATACCGCCTGAGCAAAGGATGAAAATGAAGCTCACCACAAAGTTAATCCTTGCATTTCTTCTGGTCAGCCTGTTCAGCACGGCGATCATTGTCATCTTTACGCGCGTTGCCACCAACCGCGAATTCGATAAATTTGTCAACAACCAGTATGAAGCCGACCTTGTGGTGCAACTTGTAAATTATTACCAGGAGAGTCAAACATGGGAAGGTGTCGAAAAAACGATAAGACGTGATCGTAATGAAGGGCGCCCATTGTTTTTTTCGATCGCAGATGCGGAGAGGAAAATCATTGTAGCAGGCATGGAGCACCGCGTGGGAGAGACTGTCAGCATTGAAGAACTCAATGCCGGCACCCAGATCCAGGCGGAAAATGAAACGATTGGCATTCTTTTAATCAACACCCCGCCCGATAGGAATCCGCTTGAAGCAGAATTCATCCGCCGCCTGAGCGGTTCAATTTATCTCAGTGCCATCGCAACAATTATTATTGCATTCATCCTGGGAGCGATCCTTTCAGGCACCATCACCCGCCCCATCCGGGAGTTAACCAAGGCCACCCATGAAATGGCAGATGGAAAATTTGGCAGGCAGGTGCCTGTGCGCTCACGCGATGAGATCGGAGAACTTGCCTCCTCCTTCAATAAAATGAACAATGACCTGGCACACTCCTTCAATCTTCGAAAACAAATGACCGCTGACATTGCCCATGAACTTCGCACGCCGCTCAGCCTGATCATCGGACACGCCGAAGCTGTACACGACGGAGTCCTGCCTGCCACAAAGGAAAATTTTGAGATCATCCGAGAAGAAGCCAACAGACTTGAACAACTCGTCAACGATTTGCGTACTTTGTCGCTGGCCGATGCGGGCGAGCTTTCGGTGGATCTTCAGCAAGTTGATATCAATACACTTTTGGGGGAGGTCAAAGCGCATTACATGATGCAGTTTAACCAGAAACACATCACCCTCGAACTCAGCCCCCATGTAACAACCCGTGACGGTACAGGACCTGTTCCCCTACAGACAAATCTTGACCCGATCCGGTTTTCACAAGTTCTCACGAATATATTGGATAACGCCCTGCGCTACACCCCCGAAGGAGGTCGCGTTGATATTTCAACCAGGATCAACGACGGTCAGATCGAGATCGCCATTCAAGACAGCGGGGAGGGTGTCACTGGTGAAGACGCCGCGCATCTCTTTGACCGTTTCTATCGCGCTGACGCATCCCGCACCCGCGACGAAGGCGGATCGGGTCTGGGTCTTGCCATTGCCAAATCCATTGTGGAAATGCACAAAGGAAAGATCTGGGCAGAAAGCGAAGCCGGCAAAGGATTGAAAGTATTTATTCAACTGCCTCTATCAAAATGATATGGAAGGATGGAATATCAGGATCTCCGCCTAAAAGCTGCTGAATATCGCAGATAGGTAGATTTCATATCCGCCCGCAATATAAATTATGAAGGCGCCCCGCTTGGGGCGCCTTCATAATTTAAACCTCGCCTTTTACAGAATTGACTGCCACCTGTATCCTTTTCTTCTTTCCCAGACTTCTTGGCAGGGCAATGACAGTAACCACTAAAGCCATCACACCCACATTTTTAAGCAGACCAAAAATCCAACGTGAGCCACCTGCACCACCTCTCCCGCCGCGCTCACCTCTTACTTCACCGCCTCCAGGCCGGATCCCATCGCCATCCTCATCTCCATCGCCTTCGGTTCGAAACTGGGATGGTGCGCCATCAAAATCTGAAGATGCTATCGATTGTTGTCCATTGGCGTTGACTGCCGCCACCATCAATCCAGACAGGACAGAAAATATCGCCAGGATAAGCAAAATACGTCCGATGGTTTTCATATGGAAGCATCCTCCTTCTGCCTAGCAGGGATCCATCTCACAACAGGCCGGATCAGGTACTTGTTGAATGCGATCACAATCCAACTCCAATGCAGGGCCGTATGAATGCCCAGGAGCAGTAAACCGATATTTGCCGACATGTCATGCAGTCTGCGCCAGGCAAAATCCGCAGGAAATTGAATACCCATAACAGGTAAAACCACCTCGGAAATCATGGTGCCTGAGATCATGATCATGGTGCCGTCAATGAACAACAGCCAGTTAACAATGTAGTTGATTCGGTTCTGTCCGCCAACCTTCCCCAGAAAACGTTTTGATATTTCCACGATCCAATCCCAACTCAAGAGCAGATGGATGGTCAAAGTGGCGATCATCGCCAGGCTGAGCCATTCGTGTATTGCAATTCCACTTGAGTGCGGATCCATGGTAACCAGAAACGCTACAAAAATCAGGACATCCAGCCATAGTTTGGTCTTTGTTTGAGGGGTTGAATTTTTTTGCACTTCGTTTGTCATAAGTTCTCCTTAATTCATATCATTCTCCAACATTCTAAGGCCGGGAAGCACGTTATGGGTGGATGAATTGCGAAAGAATTATGAAGAACTTGTAAAATCCCTTAAAACATAAAATCGATGTGTTTTAAACCAACCGTCAGATCTTGACTATTGTCTCCCTGGTTTCGATCACTTCAGCTTGCAATCTCCCCGCAGATAGCTCACGCATGCCGTGTTGAAATGCCTCAAAATCATTTACCGGAATTTGGATCGTCAGTGTAATATCCCCTGCAAAGTCCTCCCCAAGGATTTCGCCGTGATGGCGAGCCGACAAGAGACGTACACGCTCCAATAGGTTATACGGGATTGCCAGCATCATTACATGGACCTCAATGCGATTTCCGCGCTCGACGGCACTGACCACTAACTGTGCCGATTCAGTGTACGCCTTGACCAGTCCACCTGTACCCAGCAGTGCGCCTCCAAAATATCGGGTAACGACCAGTACCACATCCCCAAGCCCACTGCCTCGCAGGACAGCCAGCGCGGGCTTGCCTGATGTCCCCGCAGGCTCGCCATCATCTGAAAAATACTCCGTCACCGTATTTCCACCACCGATGATATACACAGGGACATTATGAGTTGCATCCACAAATTCCTTTTTAATGCGCGCCATAAAAAGCCGCGCTTCGTCAATTGAGAAAGCAGGCGCGAGGGTGGCAATAAAACGGGAATTCACCACCACATGCTCTCGGCGGATCTCAATCAGGGGAACGGTATAGGGTCTGGTCATGGCCGGATCGTAATAATTTGCTATTTCACTGGGAATCGAGTATAGTAATTATAGTCGTAATGAAAACGGCTTCCAAGGCTTAACTTCCTTCCCGTAGAAATATATCTGGCACATATTTTTCAAAATATTCAGAGGCGGCTCCATGGTGACCGCCTCTATGTCTTAATTAACCCACACCGCATACCTTTGAATTCAAGTGTGGTCACTGCGTCAATCTTCTTCTTTCCACCAATTATTACAGGAGACACTTATGAACTTCCAGGAAGGTGATCCAGTCATGCACTGGGCTTATGGGTTTGGACAGGTCGTCCAGCTTGAAGAACGGGATATATCCGGCTCAAAGGTTTTATACTATGCGGTTCAGGTGAGGGATCTGACCGTCTGGGTACCTGCAGACAGCAAACTCGAAAGCCGATTGCGGGCTCCAACCTCCCAAACCAAATTCAAGCAACTGCTTGCCATTTTATCCAGTCCAGGTGAACCACTCCCGGAAGACCGGCATGAACGCAAAACCCGCCTGATGGAGTTATTGAAGGATGGACGCACAGAATCACTATGCCGTACGATCCGCGATCTTTCCGCCTTCCAGAAGACCCGTTCACTGAATGACAGTGACCAGATCGTTCTAAAACAGTCAAGGAGCACCCTGCTTGGTGAGTGGGAATTTGTTTTGTCCATTCCCCACGCCCAGGCAGAGATTGAATTGCAGCACCTCTTGACGCCTTCAATGGAAATCGAGAAATAACATACACCGAGATGATAAGCCCGCGCAATATGTTTGTTAATGTTAGTCTTTCGGACTTCCCAGGCACAAGGGTAACAGAAAAACTTGCGAAGAAAAACTTGGATCGAAAAAATACCCTGGCAGGTTTTTTGTAAAAAAAACCCGCCAGTGCTGTATTATTGCCGCAATTTGCATTCTTTTTCCGCTTCATCCCACTCGCAGGCAAAGGAATTTTGGAGGCATTTTGATTTTTTGACGAACTTATAGCACTCTGTTACGCAGCTTGTGGTTGTGAAATTGGTCGCCATACAGTTCTGGTTAAGTTGTATGAATTCCTGCGTGCAGCATCCCTGGCGATCGTTATAGCTGTACCCTTGTGGGCATTGCGTGATCTCTGCCTGAACAGTTGGAATGACGCAAGCCGGGTCACACACTTGAACTACAAATTGCGATGCCATTTGTCCCGTACATGTCACCATCTGCTTGCCATTTTTCTTGCCCGCATCTGAACACCTGAATCCCTTTGTAAGTACTTCATAGGTCAACCCTTCATTAAAAAGGATCAAATTATAAGGTTTTTTCTCTGAACAAAAAGTGCTGCTCTCCTCAGCCAACAGAACCTGGCACTGGACAGAAGGCGAGGCAGTCGCAGCGCCTTCTCCACAGAAAGGCGCAAATTCTGGTGTCGCTGATGCAGTTGAAACTGACTCGGTGGGAGCAACGGTCGGCGTAGGCGTCGCGGTTTCGGTCGGAACGGCAGTCGGGACTGATGTACCTGGACTCGTCTGCGAGATGATCAAATTGCAAGCTGCAGTGCTTATAATTAACAATGAACCCGTAAAAACGATCGAGAAGATTTTATGCATGATAACGTCTCCTTAAGATTCTTAAAAGCATTATACAGAATATGCACCTGAATTGACAACCATATCCCTGTGCCCATGACATCCCGTAAAACCACTTTTTTTTCATACAAACCCAAAACGATCCTCAACAAACACAAACGCGCTGACCACTGGTTTTGGACACGGTACAGTGCCTATCCCTATCTCGGCTGCCAGCATGGATGTGAATTCTGCTACTGCCGGGAGCAAAAATATTCACCTTACGATGATCCCACAGATTTTTCACATGTTATCAAGGTCAAGGAAAATGCACCCGAACTTCTCCGACGCGCCCTGAAGAATGCCCCACTCGACGCCATCTTCACTGGTGATTATCAGCCTGCTGAACGGAAGTTTGAATTGTCACGCCGCATGCTTGAAGTATGTCTCGAAACCGGATTCCCGGTCTTCGTGCTGGAGCGCAACCCGGGGGTCTTAAGAGACCTCGACCTGCTGAGGGCAATTCACGAAAAAGCCCGTGCAGTGGTTGCATTCAGCATCATCAGCACACCTGATTCAAAAAATTATGACCGTGTCTGTCAGATGGAACACCTTGCGCCTCCGGCAAAAAAGCGGTTCGATGCCATGCAGAAGATCGCGGCAGCAGGTATTCCCGTAGGCGTAAGCATGATGCCCATTTTACCTGGCCTGTGCGATGACGCCGCCAACATCGAAGCTGTTGTGCGTTGGACAGCGGATCACGGCGGAACCTTTGTGCTGGCTTCCGGGCTAACACTTTCCGACCAGCAAAAGGAATATTTCTTTGGTGTCCTGCGCGCACGTTTCCCCGACTTGCTGGCTCTCTACCAGACGTTGTATCCTCCAAAAAGTTATGGACAAATCGGCAGTAACTGGCGTAAGACTGCCCTGTTGATCCGCGCAGCATGTGTGAAAGCCGGCATCCGCGACCGAATACCACGCCCGATCGTGCCGGGAGAAAAACGCGCCATCAACAAACACGTGGTCGAATTGCTCGCGGACCAGTTGTATGCAATGGAGTTAAATGCCGAGCCCAATCACCGTCTATGGATGTATCGCAAAGCAGCATGGGCAATAGAAGACATGGCGGAAAACATCGGTCTTATACATCGTGTGATGGGATTGAAAGGTTTGGAACAAATTCCTGATATCGGGCAGGAAATGGGAATGATCGTGGAAAGGCTAATCCTTGAATCTAACCCGAACTCAACTTGACCCAAAAATGTACTTGGAATAAGGTATTGTATTGGATAAGAATCGTTGGTTGAAAAATTTGCTACACAGCGCAGCTTTATTCTCTCTTCGCTGATTTTTTCTAATAACGTCCCCGATCCACCATCGCAGCAGGATTTGCCAGCTCCTCCATTCTGGCGGGGAAGACTTGCACAGCACAGGCTTTGAATTCGGGGATCTTTGCCTGCGGGTCAAGTGCATCATTGGTTAACAAGTTGGCAGCAGCTTCGACAAAATGAAAGGGGATGAACACCACACCAACAGTCGTCTTCTCTGTAACTATTACCCGTAAAACCACCTCACCACGTCTCGATGTGACCCGAACCGGGTCGCCGTTGCGAATCCCATGAATTTCAGCATCGGCCGGGTGCATCTCCATGCGGGCTTCAGGAAATACACTATTGAGCGATGAGTTACGGGTCATTGAGCCGCCGTGCCAATGCTCAAGCACGCGACCCGTTGTTAAAATGAATGGATATTCGTCATCCACAGCCTCCATCGCGGGGACATAATCCAATGGGTAAAACTTTCCACGACCACGCGGGAAATCTTCAGTAAAAAGGGTTGGCGTACCTGGGTGGGCCTCATCGGGTACTGGGTAGATCAAGCCAACATTATCGATCCGTTCATAGGTCACGCCTGCATAGTCGGGGTTAACACCTGCCATCTCGCGAAAAATATCGGATGGGTGGGAATATTCCCAAAAAGCCGAATTAAGCCGGGTTTCTGGCTGATTAAAAGACCCCAATCTGGATTCAAGGCGCAGAGCCAGGGCGCATATGATCTGCCAATCCACCCTGGCTTGTCCGCGGGGATTATGAGCGGCGCGCACCCGTTGCACACGGCGGTCGGTGTTGGAGAAAGTCCCATCTTTTTCAGCAAAGGGAGTCGCTGGCAGGAATACATCCGCAAAGGCGGCGGACTCGGTAATAAAAATATCCTGCGCCACAAGGAATTCAAGCTGCTCCATGTGCCGCCGTGTTTCATTCAAGTTAGGCTCAGACATCATTGGATTTTCTCCCATGATATACAATGAGCGAATTCCGCCTTCATGCACCTGGCCAAGTATCTCGGTTGTGGTCAAACCAAGTTTGCGCGAAAGACCACCCGCTTCAACATTCCACGTCTTCTCCCATACGGCGGCGTTTTGTTCATCGTCAACCCGCATATACCCGGGATAATGAAAAGGCATGCACCCCATGTCACTTGCCCCCTGCACGTTGTTTTGTCCACGCAAGGGATTTAGTCCTGTGCCTTCCCGTCCAATATGACCCGTAAGGAATGCAAGGTGAATGAGCGCCATTGCGCTGGCAGTGCCGTGCGAAAGTTGCGATATACCCATGCCCCAATAAATTGCGGCATTCTTCGCACCTGCATACATCCGAGCCGCCTTGCAGATGTCGTCAGCGGGCACACCAGAGATCTCCCCGGCATATTCAGGTGTGAATTTTTCAAGACTCTTAATAAATTCCTGATAGCCTTCAGTGCGATTGGCAATAAATTCGTGGTTGACCAGGTTTTCCTGGACAATGACATGCGCCATCGCTGAGAAGACAGGCACATTGGTTCCGGGCTTCAGGGGAAGCCACATCTCGGCAAAGTCAACCAGTTCTATGCGGCGCGGGTCAACCACGATCATCTTCGCGCCGTGCTTGCGCACCGCGTCCTTCATTTGCAAGGCAATAATGGGATGATTCTCAGTAGTATTTGAGCCCGTGACGATAAACACATCGTTTTGGCTGACCTGGGAAGCGGTGTTGCTCATTGCAGAAGACCCAACGGCCTGCTGCAACGCGACCACCGAACCCGCGTGACACAAGCGGGTGCAATGATCAATATTATTGGTGCGGAAGATGGCACGATACATTTTCTGCAGCAGGTAATTGTCTTCGTTCGTGGCTTTGGCACAGGCATAAACCGCCATCGCATCCGATCCATCACGTTTATAGATCTCGATCAAACGATCGGCGACATGGTCCAAGGCTTCGTCCCAAGTCACTTCGCGCCAATCGGATAGATCAAAAGCCTGAGTCCGCTTGCCGGGGGTCTGGGGAATTTTTCGCAACAGAGGCGTCGTCACCCGCTTCGGATGATAAACATAGTCATAACCGAAACGACCCTTCACGCACAAATTACCGTGATTGACCGGGGAATCAAAAGGCGAGGCAACTTTGAATATGTGGTCATCCTTGACGTACAGCTGTAAATTACAGCCCACTCCACAATAGGGGCAGGTGGTGGTGACGATTCGGTCAGGTTTGATCATGGATACTCCAAAACACTAAATGTTCACGTTATAACGTAATCAAGACTATCGCAGCAAGCGCAACCAGAATGCCCGTCAGCTGCAAAAGCGAGACCCGCTCCTTCAAGATAAACCATGCCAGCAAAACCGTTGAGCCGGGGTAAAGTGATCCAAGTACCACAGCCACATCCATGCGTCCCAAACGGGCCGACATGGCATACAACGCATTACCCGTTGAATCCAGCAGACTGCTCAAGAGGATCGGAATCCAACTTTCACGCGTTGGAATCCAAGGCTGATGGGTTGTGATCGAAAAACTCAGAAGGCTTGCAATGGATGCAACCCGTGTCGCAGCCAGCGGCCACAAAATGGACTGACCACTTCCCATGTCAAGAAAAATAAAAAATGTGGCAAAACATACGCCGGATAAAAGCGGCATTATTATTTTTTCGATCTGAAATCTGACGCCAAATCCTCCAGAGACGAGCCAGACCGCAGCCAGGGCCAGGGCGAACCCGATCAAAGTCGCGGTACCAGGCAACCCATCTGAAAAGGCACCAACAAGAACAGGCAACCCTGCCGCAACCATAGCCGAGACGGGCGATGCAATACTCATCTGCCCCGAAGCCAACGCGCTGTATAACAAAGCCAGACCGACGCCACCCCCAACTCCCGCCACACAACCCCATAATAAATCACGCACCGGGGGCAATGGTTCACCGGTGACGGCTCCCAGGATCACAAGTACGACCAGGCTGACAGCATGGGCTGCGATCACAGCCCCATAGGGATTGGTACGCTTCACCGCCATTCCGCCGCTGAAATCTCCCGCACCCCAGGTCACAGCACATGCAAGACCATAAAAAACCGCCAGATACTCCACGCTACTTTCTCTTCTTCCGGCCGCTGTTGAGCACACCAATATCCTGCGGACTCAATCCCTGTTCCAGCAAAAACTCACGCTTCGGCTTGAGTGCGCCGGTTGGGCAAACCGCAACACATTGACCGCACAGGACACATGATGTCTCGGGGATTGCCCTGTCAAAAAATGTACCGACCTGTGTTTCAAATCCGCGCCCGCTGAAGTTGATGGCAAATGTATACTGCGCATCGTCGGCGCAGACTTGCACACAACGCCAGCACAACAGGCATTTGGAGTAATCACGGATATACATCGGGTTGTCATCCTGAATTTCAGACTCACGACGTTTGGCATCAGGAAAGCGGTTGAAGGAAGCGCCATACTCCGCCATCATATTTTGAATTTCGGGCGCATCAGACAAGTCGATGGTCGAAGCGAGCATCTCCAAAATAGTCCTTCGTGCTCGAAGAACTTTCCCACTTCGCGTTTGGACTTTCATGTTGTTCGCCGCTTTTACAATACAGGCTGGTTGCAGCACCCTCTGTCCTTCCACTTCGACAACACAGATCCGGCAGAGCGCATTCGCCTTCGTTGCCTCGTGAACACAAACCGAGGGAATGTTGATCCCATTCTCGCGAGCAACCTCAATTAATGTTTTCCCTTCCTCTGTCTTTATCTCTTTTCCGTCCATAAAGAATGTTATCGCCATCTCTTCACCTTGTATTCAGCCTAATATTGAAAATAAACAGGACTCCACTTTATTTCCAGATTGCCTGCCACAGTCTTCCTTACCGCCATTAACTTCACCTCTGACCAGTTTCAAATAAATCCGGCCACAATTTCATTGCCGATAACACCGCGCTAGCCGCCGTTTGACCCAACCCGCATAAACTCGCCTCAGTCATCGTCCAACCTACATCCTGAAGACGGGAAAAATCGCCAACCATTACCTTGTTTTTGGCTACACGCTCAAGAATTTCCATCTGGCGCTGGGTTCCCAGTTGGCATGGGTAGCACTTACCGCAGGATTCATGGGCGAAGAATTTCCCCAACCGATTCAAGACATCTGGGATGCTGCGTGTCTCATCAAAAACCATTACCACGCCAGATCCGAGTGGGAGCCCGGCAGCACGCAGGTCTTCAAATGTGAGTTTTATATCCAAGTGTTCAGACGTTGCAAAGGCTCCCGCCGCGCCCCCGAACAGGACCGCCTGCAATCGCGGAATTCGAGCACCCTGTTTGCGGCTGGTCCGGGGAGTTATTGCAGGTGGAGGACCACCAGCCATTTTTAACAATTCCCGCAATGTCACACCAAACGGGACTTCATACAAGCCCGGCTTTGCAACATCACCGGAGACGCAAAATAGCTTGGGGCCTGGAGATGTTTCAGTGCCAAGCATGCGATACTCGGCAGAGCCTTTTGAAATGATAAGCGGCAGATTACAAAGGGTTTCCACATTGTTGATGACAGTCGGATTGTCAAACAAACCATTCGTCGTCGGGAAGGGCGGCTTTACACGTGGAAAACCACGCTTCCCTTCTATCGATTCAAAAAGCGCGGTCTCCTCGCCGCAAATATATGCTCCCGCGCCGACCCGGACTTCAACATCAAAGTGTTCGCCAAGGTAACCCGCGGAGCGTGCTTCATCCAGGGCATTTTCGAGAACCGGTACGATATATGGATATTCACCACGAATATATATATAACCCTTACCCGCGCCAATGGCATATGCTGCGATACACATCCCCTCGATGGTACGATGCGGATCATCCAATAACAAAACCCTGTCTTTGAATGTGCCTGGCTCGGATTCGTCCGCGTTGCAGACGATAAATTTTTGTACTGCCTGTATTTTTGCCGCGCCACCCCACTTGACCCCAGTTGGAAATGCCGCACCGCCACGACCGACAAGCCCTGAGGCTTTGTCGGTTTCAGCAATCACTTCCTCAGGAGACATGGTCAGCGCTTTTTTATAAGCGGCATATTCGCCATACTCTGCAAGTGTGGTAGTGCCATTTCCGCAATTGACAGTCAACTCGCGGATCGAGCCATAAACATATGACTTCGGGATCCCCAGGTCATATGAATGGAAATCGGCACTGATGTTCGTTTCCGCATCATCATCCACAAGTGCGGCTGGGGCTTGTTCACAAAGCCCGAGGCAGGGACTTCGCTCAATAGTTAGGGATAGGTCATCAGTCGTCTGGCCTGGCCTCAAACCATAACAATGACAGAGATGATCCAACAATTGGTCGGCACCTTTAAGCGCACAAGCTTGGTCCGTACAAACACGGATAATGCGCCTGCCAACAGGTTCATTGTAAAACATGGAATAAAACTCGATCACACCATGCACATCCGCAAGAGGCACACCAAGGGTATTCGCAACCTCAGCGGCAACCTCCAGAGGCAGCCAACCATAAATTTTTTGTGCGGCGTGAAGCGCAGGCAATAATCCGGAACGCCCCAACGGAATGTAAGATTCAATTGCAAGCTTTAATGGGGTAAGCTGAATTTCAGACATGGATGCTCCAATATGCCGAGTATAACCGAAACAGTTCTATTGCTGAAAAAGCTGTAAATTTTGGTTGTCACAATAAGAAAATTCATAATTCTCATTTTATTACAAATTTCGTGATGAAAATAACTACCAAAATCCCTGATAATTATATATAATATATAATTATGGCGCTGAACTTGGAAAAAGAGGTCACACATAAACCTCTTAAAGAAGAAATATTTGACGCTCTTCACCGTCAAATTATTGCGGGAAAGCACCAGCCTGGCGACTGGCTGCGACAGGATGACATAGCCTCTCAGATGGGTGTAAGTATGACACCTGTGCGTGAGGCGCTTGACCTGCTTGTTTCCTCAGGTCTTGCAGAACGCGTACCATACCGAGGGGTGCAGGTACGCGAAATGTCTGCGAAAGATATGGCAGATGCCTATGGCTTAAGATTGATCCTTGAGGCACTGACCACCCGTGAAGCCGCAGTACACATTACACCAGAGCAGATCTCAAGACTTAAAAACATCCTGGCAGAGATGAAGAAACATGTCAAATTAAATGAAATGCCTCAGGAACGACAATTAAGCCGTGAGTTCCATGCTGTGATTGCCGAGGCTTCGGGTAATGAACTTCTGACAAAATTATATGCCATCGTCGCGAACACGTTTCCCGACTGGTTGTTATATGAAGCAGTCTATCGCAAGCCTGAATTGCTTGCCAGCAGTGTAAACCAAACCTATGAGGAACACGCATCGATCCTGGATGCGTTAACAAAAGGGGATGCAGAAAAAGCCGTGAGAAAGTCCATGGATCATATTTTGGATTCAGGAAAATGGATGGAAGAATACCTTAACATTCCTGCGGAATTGTTAAGAGAAAAAGAAGAACTCGCAACATTCATGATCAAAAAATCAAAATAGGAGGCAGTATGTCAGAAGAACTGTATAAAGAGATGGCACAAAGCATTATCGATGGAGACTCCGATATCTCCGCTGAGCTTGCGCGGAAAGCCGTCGAATTGAAAATCCACCCATTGGAAGCGATCACAAATGGATTCGTGGTCGGTGTGACCTACATTGGCGATCAGTTTGGAAAAGGAGATGCATTCCTGCCCGAATTGGTTATGGCAGGCGAAGCGATGAAAGCCGCCATCGCTGTGCTGGAACCTGAGTTATTGAAACTCGGCGAATCGCGCGAGATGCTGGGGCGCGTTGTCCTCGCAACCGTGGAGGGTGACATTCACGAAATCGGCAAAACACTCGTGGGTACCATGCTAAGCGCTTCCGGCTTTGAAGTCATTGACCTCGGCGTTGATCAACCCGCAGATAAGATCATCGGCAAGGCTCTTGAAGTGAACGCAAACCTGATCGGCATGAGCGCATTATTGACGACCACCATGGTCCGTCAGCGCGAAGTCATCGAAGAATTGGACAAGGAAGGTCTGCGCCCGCGCATCAAAGTGATGGTTGGCGGCGCCCCCATTACAAAAGACTGGGTTGATAAGATCAAAGCCGACGGCTATTCTGAAGATGCGATCGGTGCGGTAAAAGTTGCGAAAGAACTGGTCGGCAAGGCGTAATCAGGTATCTGTCATACTTCCAATTTCGCCGAAGCGATCCCAGATAGCACCTTGGGATCGCTTCGCGAAATGTGTTTGTAATGACATAACGCACCAGGCAGAGAGAGTTGTGAGATATTAGCCCCGGGAGGGACCCATGTCTTCTAAAAATATCAAGACCATCAGCAATCCAAAATTAAAACTGGAAGTGCTGACGCAGGATGACGTAAGAAAGATTCACGAAGCGACTTTGCAAATCATCGAAAAAGTCGGTGTAAGGTTTCCGTCCAAACGCGCGTTGGAGATTTGGCAGGCTGCCGGTGCGGACGTGGACCATGAAAAAAAGATCGTACGCGTCAAACCCCATATCATTGAAGAGGCGATCAAGAAAGCTCCGCCGGCCTATAAACTTGCGGCGCGTGATCCGCAGCAGGATCTTCAACTCGACGGCAACCACGTCAACCTTGGCACTGACGGCTGTGGTGTGGAAATTTTAGACATCAACACCGGTGTCAAACGCACCTCATGCCTGCAGGATGTACGCGACATCGCGCGGGTGGCAGATGCGACCGAAGAAGTAGCCTTTCATTGGGTTTCCCTTTCCGCACAGGACACTCCTGTCGAAGCGCGCGGACTGCATGAACTCAAAGCCGTCTGGGAGAACTCCACCAAGCACGTCCAGACTGAGTCCGTCTACAACGTCGAAGAAGCCAAAGCCGCCATTGAAATGGCAGCGCTGTTGGCCGGGGGCAGGGATAAACTTCGTGAGCGCCCTGTGCTTTCGTTGATGCAATGCACCGCCCCTCCGCTCGGTCATGACGGCGGTAGTTTGGATGCTGCATTACTCGCGGCTGAAGTTGGAATCCCAACAGGGTTCATGACCATGGCGGCATGCGCCACCACAGGTCCCATCACTTTGGCTGGTGACCTTGCAGTCGGTAATGCAGAAGTAATTGCGGCAACCGCCCTGTTACAGATCGCATATCCTGGCGCACCGGTCTTTTATGCCGCCGCGCAGACAGCCTCAGATCTACGAAATGGATCGTACACAGGCGGAGGACCCGAAGACTTCCTCTTCGGCGCAGCAACCAACATACTCGCAGACTTCTACAACATCCCGCTTTCGATGGGGGCATTCGCCACAGGCGCGAAGGAACCCAACTGGCAGGCAGGGCTGGAAGGTGCGCTGTCCAGTTTCATGGCAAGTGTTGTGATGTCAGACATGCTGCTTGGGTGCGGATTCCTACACGGCAGCCGCATCTGGTCATTTGCTGAAATGATGATGGACTGCGAAATATTCTCCATTGTCCACAAAATGATGGAGGGCATCGTGGTCAATGACGAGACACTCGCCATGGAAGCAATTGCGGCAGTCGGTCCCGGGGGGCATTATCTCGGCCAAAAACATACCCGCAAACACATGCGTGAATTGTTCATGCCGCAGTTTATGGATCGCCGCCCGTATTCCGAATGGGAAACAAAGAAGGATGATGCGCGAGATTGGGCACTTGCCAAAGCCCGCAAGACCTTAAAGGAGCATCAACCCGACCCATTGGATGCACAGCTCAGCAAGGAATTCGACAGGATCATCAAGTCTGTTGAAAAGAAATAAAGTTAAATGGTGCAGTGCACAGGGTAATAACTCGTGCAAATCCTGCATTGTTCAACCTGCCAACCTGTAACCCTACATAGGTGACTTATGCAACCAAGACTCTCTCTACTAACCCAGGATTTGATCGAGCGCATTGTTGACGAGGCATACCAACTTCTTCTCAAACCTGGAATTAAAGTTCAAAATGATGAAGCTCGTAAATTACTTGCAGATGCCGGCGCACAGGTGGATGAAGAAACCCTGGTCGCCAAAATCCCCGCGCAGATCGTCAAAGCCGCACTTAATACCGTACCGCGCACCTTCAAACTTTACGATTATGATGGAAATCCCACCGTTGAATATGGCGGCGATGCCGTTCAATTTGATCCGGGGTCTTCAGGGATCAGCGTTCTTGATCCTGACACCCTAGAGCAAAAAACCGCTGAAACCGCCGACTTGATCCGTCTTTTGAAAGTAGCGGAACAGATCCCCCAGTATGCTGCCCAATCCACTGCCGTTGTCTGTCATGATGTACCAAAAGAGATCCATGACTTATATCGGCTGTACCTGGTTTTGCTGCATTCAAAAAAACCCATTGTCACAGGCGCTTTCAGCAACAGAACCGTACAATTCATGATCGATATGCTTGCCATTATGTCTGGCGGTTTGGATAACCTGCGTGAAAAACCCCGCGCGGTCTTTGACGTTTGCCCTTCTCCTCCGTTGATCTGGTCCAATTTTGGATCTGGAAACCTGATGGTATTGGCGCGCATGGGCGTACCTGCCGAGATCGTCTCCATGCCTTTGGCTGGTGCGGCGGCTCCGGTCACCTTGCTCGGCGCGGTCACACAACACGCGGCAGAATGTCTGGCGGGCATTACCATTCATCAACTGGCAAAGGCGGGCTCCCCCATCGTTTGGGGAGGCGCACCAGCCATCTTCGACATGCGCAAGGGCGGCACGCCAATGGGAGCAGTCGAAACCGCAATGATCGATTCGTCATATGCACAGGTTGGGAAATATCTGGGTGTACCTACACATGCCTACATGGGCGCGACCGATTCCAAGCGTCTGGATATGCAGGCAGGCATTGAAAGCGGTGTCACCGCCATGATCGGCGCCTTGAGCGGCATCAACATGATCTCAGGTTCAGGCATGCTGGACTTCCTCCTATGCCACAGTGCAGAAAAACTTGTCATTGACGCAGAAGGAGTGGCAATGGCACAGCGTATGCTGGAAGGGATGAAGATCCACACTGAAACACTCGCCACAGGCTTCTATGAAGGCGTCAACTTTAAGGGCGGCGATTTTCTAAAACAGAAGATCACCATGCAGCTCTTCCAAAAGGAACAGCACATGCCGACGGAGATCATTGACCGAGACTCGATCCGCGGCTGGAAGGCTGGCGGTTCATTGGATACGTTTGACCGCGCTAAAATTCGCGTGAAGCAACTGCTTGCTTCGTACAAGCGGCCTGAACTGGATCCTGTCCAGGAGAGTCAATTACACGCCTTCGTGCTGGATCTCTCGAAAAAGGCAGGGGTCGAGACTCTACCGGTAATTGACGGTTTCGAATTTGCGTAAAATGCAAGTCACGCTTTAAGCGTGACAAATTGATCCCGAAGGAGGTGTACCAAACATGTCCACCTCCTTCGGGTTATTAAGTTTTTTGTCCTGCAAGGTCATCATCTATTTTAATCCCCTTTGGGGTTGAAAAAAAAGAATTTAAGGTCATCCAAAATAAGATGCTTTCTCTCTCCGAACTTCTACGTGTTCCACATGTTGACAGCGGTTTACGTTTTGACCTCTCCCCGGATGGGCAGAGGTTGGTTTTTTCGTGGAACAAAACGGGAAATTGGGAGTTGTGGGAAATACAAAGTGAAGAAAGTAAAATATTGGAGACCAATTTGAATGGCTCCAAATTTGCACCGCGGTTTTCGCCAGACGGATCACAACTTGCGTACGCGCTGGACGTGAATGGGAGCGAATCGTATCAAATCGTCGTCCATGATTTTGAGACAAATACCTCAACCAACCTAACCTCTGATGTAGTCTATGCGCATCAACCAAATGTATCCTGGTCTCCGGATGGAAAAATGCTGGCTGTGCTTTCAGACAAGCATGGACAATTTGCCTTGCATTTGCTCCCTGTTGACGGCACGCCTGGCAGGATGATAAAAAATGTTTTCCATCCCTGCTGGGATGCAAAGTGGTCACCCAATGGGCAGTGGATCGCACTGGAGGCTGAGTCAACAGCGAGCGACCGAAGTATTTATGTAATGCCCATTAATCGTCCACACAAGGGTGGAAAAGGCAAAGCGACAAAAATCTCTACAACAAAAATTGACCTTAATGCGGCGCACCCGGCCTGGTCACCTGATTCCAAATTCCTTGCCTTCTCCGGTGAAAATGGCGAATGGCATGATATTGGGTTGTTCAACGTCGTGACGCGGGAGATCACCTGGGTCAACGAGTCTGCCGGGGATGATACGATGCCTGCATGGTCAATGAGCGGGGAAACCATCGGGTGGATCCACTCTGAGGGTGCTCAAACCTGTTTCCAGTTCAGAAAACAGCAGGGACCTGTCGGGGAGAAAAAAGTTGGACCTGGTGTCCATTACTATCCGAAGTTCAAGGCTGAAGATGTGATCCTCTTATATGAGGATCCAGGTCACCCATGTGATCTGTGGAAGTTCAATCTTGAAGACGATTCCATCCAACAACTGACCAACTCCCTGCCCAACGAAATGCGCGAAATGGTATTCATCCAACCCGAGGAGGTTTGGTATGCGGGTAAAGATGGCAGACAGGTGCCCGCCTTGTTGTATCGCGCCAATGACAGCACTCGCGCGGTTGTTGATATCCATGGCGGACCAAACTGGCTGTATCAATTTTTGTGGCATCCATTGATGAGCCACATGGTTTCGCGCGGCTGGACCGTGTTAGCGCCGAACTATCGCGGCTCAACGGGTTATGGAAAAAAATGGCAGAACGCGAGTCGATATGATATGGGTGGCGTGGATACCGATGACTGTGCAGCGGGCGTTAATTACTTGCTTGAAAATAATCTGGCTGAAAAAGATAAGGTCACGGTGACGGGACGAAGTCATGGCGGTTACCTGACGATGACCTGCATGACAAATTATCCTGAGTTGTGGGCAGCGGGTTCAGCGGTGGTTCCTTTTTTGAATTGGCTGAAATCCCACAAGGATTCACGGGAAGACTTGCAGCATTGGAACATTGAAAATATGGGCGATCCCGAAGACAATCGTGAGTTATGGATCGCGCGCTCACCGTATTTCTTTCTGAATAAAATTAATGCGCCTGTACAATTGATCAGCGGTGGAAATGACCCACGCTGCCCCGCATCTGACACGATGGAAGCGCATGATAAACTTGTGGAACTTGGAAAAAAGGTCGAGTTTTTATTGTACAGGGATGAAGGTCATTCGTTCTTGAAAATTGAGAACATCATTGATGCAGAAGAAAAGTGCGTTGCGTTTTTGGCGCGGGCTCTGGAATGAAGTCACCCAAATACCAGCCGCAGAATTCCAAAGATCGTCTCCAGGAAGAAAACAACCCCTGCAATGACGAATTAAGAGAGGAGCTTTATGGACAGCTTGAAATTTTTATCACAGGATGAAGTGAAAGCCATTCACGAAGCCACCTTGCGAATCCTCAATGAAGTGGGCTATGTATGGACGCACAAGGAAAGCCTGGAGATCTTAACAGGCGCAGGATGCAGGGTAAAAGGCAACCGGGTTTACTTTCCACCTGAACTTGTGGAAACAAGCATCCAAAATGCGGGCAAAAAAGTCTCCATCAAGGGACGGGGAGGCGCTGTAAAAAACCTCGGGGATGGAAATTTATACTTCCACAACCTCGGCGGCGCACGCGATGTGTACGATGCCAAATCAGATACCCGCCGGATCGCTCAAATGCAGGATGTACGTGACGCTACGCGAGTCTTGGATGCTCTGGAAAATTGCCACACCATTACACCGTTTTTTACACCACAGGATGTTCCAGGTGAATTGATGTCATTGGCAATGTACCGCCATGCGCTCCCATTCACCACCAAACCTTTACAAGGACCCGGCGTGCAGTATGGGGTTGAAACAAAATTTGCAGTGAAAATGGCGGAAGTGATCGGGGATCCGAAGGAAGTGTTAACCCTTGCCCTCTCACCTGTCAGCCCGCTCACCATTCCGGACCACGAAGCAGAAGCAGTGATCGAAATTGCCAAAGCGGGCGTAGCATTTGGTGCCCTGCCCTGCCCGACGGCTGGCGCGACATCCCCGATGACCATCAGTGGTTCGATCGCCCAGCAAAATGCAGAGACCCTCGCAGTTGTAATTCTGGCACAGTTGGTGAATCCCGGTCTGCCGATCATCTATTGCGGACGGCTCGCCATGATGGAACCCCGTACGGGCATCTCAGTCTGGGGCGGTGTAGAGCTTGCGCTGGCCTCCGCTGGCACGGTTCAACTTGGACATTATTACGGGTTCCCGGTCAACGTGTATGGATTTTCCACAAACTCACACACTTTGGACACTCAAAATGGATTCGAACGCGGGCTTAATGCGGCAATCCCTGCCCTGGCTGGCGCGGATGAACTCTCCGGCATTGGTGAAATGGAAGCAGGCGTCATGGGCTCTTATGCACAAATGGTGCTGGATAACGAATTGGCGTTAAGCGTCCTGCGTCTGAGGCGCGGTTTTCCTGCGGATGAAGAAGCATTGGCGGTTAATGTCATCGCTGCCATAATGGATAGTTCACGGAATTTCCTCGGTCAAAAGCACACAATGAAACATCTCAAGGCTGGCGAGGTCCAATTAACGAAAATGGCAGACCGTAATTCGTGGGAAAATTGGGACCGCAACGGAAGGAAAACCATGGCTGACCGGGCAATTTCCGAGGCAGAGCGGATATTGCGAGATCATGAAGTACCGCCGCTTGAACCTCAGCAGGAGAAGGAATTGGACATGATCATGCTTGCGGCAGAGAAGGAATTGGTAAAGAAAAGATAATGTCGTTGTGAGGTGTTCGTCGATAGGCTGCATTCCGTTTACCTGGAAATTGGTCGTTGTGAAAACAGCCCTTCCCCACAATGGCAAATCATTATGGAGTTAATATGCTCAAACAGGCACATGCAATATCAGAAGAGATCATTGAATGGCGGCGTGATTTTCATATGCACCCCGAACTTGGCTTTGAAGTTCAACGTACGGCGGGGATCGTTGCCACAGAGTTGGAGAAAATGGGGTACCGAGTCAAACGCGGTGTTGGGAAAACCGGCGTCGTAGCTGACATCGGCGAAGGCGGCAAGATGGTCGCCATTCGCGCGGATATGGATGCGCTTCCTCTCCAGGAATTAAATGACATGGAGTATGCATCCAAAATAGATGGCAAAATGCACGCCTGCGGACATGACTCACACACGGCAATGGCCTTGGGTGTGGCACAATTGCTTACAAAAGAAAAATTTGATGGTCGAATCCGTTTTCTGTTCCAGCCCAGCGAGGAATCCGCAGACGAGGAAGGAAAAAGCGGCGCAATGCGCATGGTCGAAGACGGTGCAATGAATGATGTGGATTATGTAATTGCCCAACACATAGATCCCGCGCAGCCAGTCGGGACAATAAGCATCAGCGCGGGGCCATCCTCTGGAGGAGTTGATTCCTGGTTCGGGGTCATTGAAGGCAAAGGCGGTCACGGAGCATATCCGCACGAGACGGTTGATCCCTTCTTCCTCCTTGCTCATGTCATCTTTGCCTTGAACAGTATTGTCTCGCGCCGTCTTGATCCATTTGCGCCGGCCGTCGTGAGCATCGGCTCCATCAATGGTGGGTTTACCGAAAATGTCATCCCACAAAGCGTGAAACTCACTGGAACCTTGCGGTATACTGATCCCGCTGTTCAGAAGAAAATCCACGCTGAGATAAAACGCGCGTTTGAAACAGCAAATGCATTGGGCGGCAGTTATGAACTAAAGTTCGAGATGGGCTCCCTGCCCATGATCAACGAAGAGATGGTTTCTGCGGAGATCGAGAAGATCGGTGTAGGAATGCTTGGCAGGGAAAATGTTAAAGAATTGGAAAAATCCCTTGGCGCGGAAGATTTTGGTTCGTTCATGGAACACGCTCCCGGTGCAATGTTCACGTTGGGGGTGCAAAAAACTGGACATGAAGGTTATCTTCTGCACCATCCCAAATTTGATCTGGATGAACGAGCCCTCCCCATTGGCACAGCAATGCTGGCTGAGACTGCGTTGAAACTTTTGAAGGAATAATAACAAACCAGACTGGCCCTAAAGCGGTGCCATGAAAAACACCAAGGACCTGACTGGTTCAAATAACTTTTTTGGAGGACAAAATGTACACAATACTCAAATCAGATAAGAAGGAAGTCATCATCGGCATTGACAAACCATTTGTCATCATCGGTGAAAAAATCAACCCGACGGGCTTGAAAAAGCTGGGGCAGGCGCTGGTTGACAAGAATATGGATTATGTCAAACAGCTGGCATTAAGGCAGGTCGCCTGGGGAGCAGATGTATTGGACGTAAATGTTGGTCACCCGCAAATTGATGAAATTGCAATGATCCCCATGGTCGTCGATGCCATCATGTCGGTTACAGATGTCCCTTTATGCATCGATTCAAACGACCCGAAGATCCTCGAAGCGGGATTAAATGCCGCCCCCGGTAAACCGTTGGTAAATTCGGTCAATGGCGAGGAAAAACAATTGAGCGCCGTCCTGCCCATTGTTAAGGCAAGGGGTGCAGCAGTTATCGGGCTAACCATCGGCGAGGAAGGGATCCCGAAGACGGCAGAAGAACGCGTGGCGGTGGCTGAAAAGATCATTGAGAGAGCCGCAAAACTGGGCATTCCGATCGAAGATATCATCATCGACCCATTGGTCATGACAGTGGGTCATGATAGCAGCGCGGCACTGGTCACGCTCAAAACAATTCAAATGCTTGTACAGGAATTTGGTGTCAACATCAATCTTGGCGCCAGCAACGTTTCATTTGGTTTACCTGATCGTCACTCAGTGAACAGCGCATTTCTTTCGCTTGCCATGCAAATGGGCGCAACCTGTTCAATTACCGATCCCATCAAACTGGGCAGCACCATACGCGGAACAGACCTCCTGCTGGGCAAAGATGCAAACTCAATGCGGTATCTGAAATATTTCCGCGCAACAGAGAAATTGCGTGAATCGGAAGCCGCGGCAAAAGCATAATCGAACAGATAGAGTACCAGGCAATAGATCAACAGGAGGTGGTAATAAACTGCCTCCTGTTGTTTTCTTAATAGGTAAGGAGTTCAGTTATGAAAACCACCTTATTGGTTCTTTTGAATATAGCCCTCTTCCTATCCGCCTGTACTGCTCAAACCGCCACCCCCACCAGCCGAACCATTCCACTGCCGACAGCAACTCTGACAAAGACGACACAGACCACCTTAACTCCCGACGCCGCACCAACATCTACTGCAACACCGGCGCCTCATCCAATGAGCATCGTTGCGATGCGGGCAGGTGATTATCCTGGAAGCAAAATAACTATTGTGAAGGAATTGGAAAAGGGATCCAATTATCGCCGCCATTATGTTTATTATCTATCAGAGGGATTAAAGATTTACGCCCTGCTCACCACCCCCGAGGGTGAAGCTCCCCAGAATGGCTGGCCTGCCATAGTCTTCAACCACGGGTACATTCCTCCCGATGTCTATCGCACCACTGAACGGTATATCGCTTATGTGGACGAAATTGCAAAAGCAGGCTATGTGGTCTTTCGTATTGATTATCGCGGACATGATGCATCCGAAGGTGAAGCTACTGGCGCATATGGCAGTCCTGGCTATCAAATCGACGTCCTGAACGCGGTTGCATCCATCAAACAATTCCCCGGGGTGGATCCTAATCAGATCGGCATGTGGGGACATTCAATGGGTGGTTATCTTACGCTGCGAACGATGGTGATTTCGGAGGATGTCAAGGTCGGTGTGATCTGGGCAGGTGTGGTCGCCTCATACACAGACCTGCTTTACAACTGGCGACGCACCGGATCATTTACCCCGTCTCCCAGTTCGCGCGGCATTAGCTGGCGCACGGGGTGGATCGATATTTATGGCTCGCCTGAAGACAACCCAGTTTTTTGGGATTCTATATCAGCCACATCGTACCTCGCCGACCTTTCCGGGCCTTTGGAATTACACCACGGAACCAAGGATGAAGATGTTCCCTTGGAGTTCTCCATCCGTTTGGCTGAGCAGACGCGTAATATGGGCAAAATTGCTGACTTATATACATATGAAGGCGATAACCACAATATTTCATCAAATTTTTATATCGCCATGAAGCGCACAATTGCTTTCTTTGATCTCCACCTGAAATAAGGGAATCACTTACATATTTCTTGCTGGTGTATCAGAATCAGTTTAATAACGGATCGTATGAATCCAAAAAACGCGCAAATCCCTCTTTCATCTTTTTCTGCAAGATAGTACCTGTTAATATTCATTCTCCATCATTTTAATATGCCGGCGCAGCCAATGGATCGCCACCGATTCATGCCGCCTCACCAATAATACTGAACATTTTTTTACATGTTCGACAATCCAATCATCTACAGATCCAAAAAGGCGGGTTTCAGAACCATATTCTTCCGATGCCCCCATCACTATCAAATCATAGGATTGGCGTTTGGCCTCATCCAGAATACCCGTAACAACCGACCCCGCCGGGGCTACGCGGGTTTGCAACCTCGCAGGGATAAACCCCAATTCATCTACAACCACCTCGCGCAGATAAAGCAATTGATCTTCAATTTCCTCACCTTCCATGCTTTCGGGATATGTATGCAGTGCGGTAATATGCGAGTTTTCCTGATCGGCAATTTCATACGCCAGACGCAACGCCAAACGAGAGTGAAGCCCCCCTCCAATGGGGATCAGAATATTATGAATCCGACCCATGTTACGAGGCAACAAAACCAATACATTCGTTTGAGCTTTTTCCAGCAGGATTTTTACAGGATTCTCGAAAGCGCCTTTCCGGTTCTGAGGACCAGGCCAGCCTGTCAGAACAAATTTAAAATTTTTTCCTGTTTCAATTTCATCTAATATTCCGCTGGAAATATTAGAGGCTACGCGCAATTTAGTGTATATTGGGACATTTCTGCGCTGAGCTTCCTGCAAGATTTGGACTGGCAGATTTTTTGCATGTAATGGAAGAGCCAACCGATGATCTTGTTTTTGTACCTGTGTATCCTCTTCAATGGAGTTTGACACATTAAATACACAAACATTCGTGTCTTCACTGGCCTGCGCCAGAATTGCGGCAAGATGAACCAACTGTCCGCCTTTATTGAAACTCGTTACTGGAACCAGTATCCGATCCTTCGAGTGTTCGATCGATCTGACACGGGTTGCATATAAATGACTGACGCGCGGGGCAAAATAATAAAAGAGCCCAAGCACGGCAAGTAGGCCGATCCCAAAGCCCAATGCCCGCCAGTCTGTAAATATTATAATAAAAAAGCATGTACCCATTGCAAGATACACAGTAAGCGGAAAGAAGGGTGTTTTAAAGGGTCTTCTTAATTTTGGATAACGTTTTCGAAGTCGAATCAAGGCCAGATTTGACCAGAAAAGAACAAACAGATAGCCAGAACTGGAAATATAGCTCAAAAAATCAACAAGGCCTATCGCAGCAACCGCACAAATAATCACACCGATAATAAGTATTGAAACATAGGGAGTTCTAAATCTTCCCAAGCGGGATAGAACGCGCGGCCACATGCCATCCCGGCTCATCGTAAAAGCCTCCCGTGTGGCGCTTAACATAGCTGTATTCAAAGAGGTGATTGTGGCAATCATTCCAGCCAATCCCAGGATCGAGGGCCCCAATCCTGGTAAAAATCGTGCTGCAGCATCCGTCAACGCTGTATCGGAACCCCCAAGTTCATTCCATGAAATCGTACCCAGGGTTACCAGCGTGATCAATGGATAAAAGATCATGCACAAGGTAAGGCTGATGAGAATCGCATGTGGAATCGTCCGATCCGGATTCTTGATCTCCTCAGCGTCGTCTGCTATCACCTCAAAGCCAATATATGCCACATAGACAAGGGCAACAGTGGAAAGCAATGAGGAAAAATTCTCCCAGATTCCATTGTGAATAAAAAAATGTCCCCCGGATAAAAATATATTCCACTCAAATCCTCCAGGCAAAGCCAGTCCGGAGATAATATAAGTAACTAATAATAACAGGAGAGTGCCACCCATAAGTATCTGCAAATTCCCGATATTACCCACCCCAAAAATATTCAAAACGACAAATATCAGGACAATACTGATCGCTACGGGAACAATCGTAAGGAATGGAAAAAAGACGTGCAGAGAATATGCAAACCCCACCGCAGATAGAGCTGCGAAAAACGTACTTGAAAGACAATCCAGTGAACCAACAAGAAAGGTGAGCAGGGTCCTCCCCCAGGCTTCGCGCACATAAGTTAACGCTCCACCTGTTTCAGGGAAAGTAGATGCCAGCTCGCTATAATTTAGAGCAATGCTATAGCTCAGCAAACCACCGATCAGGAGTGCTAATATAGACGCAGGACCGGCCATACCAGCAGCATGCCCTGTCAATACAAATATCTGAGCACCAATGGCTCCAGCCGTCCCCAGCATAACCACCTGCAACAGACTTAATTGCCTCTTCAGCTTTCGCTTATTCATTAGTGGATCCCTCCTCCACTACATGGGATTCCAAGGCGCAAAAGGAAATAACCTTACTGGCATTCGCAACTGAAGAAAATGCCGCTGGAGACATGCAACCCGTACACAGCGATCTTTTTTGTGACCTTTATGAAATGAGGATAAAAAGCCGGAAAGAAAATTGTTCAATGGAATTGACATCCATTAAAGTATACACCTTTGGATTTGTACAAACCATGAGAATTTCGCCGATATGAACCCATATCCATGCATGCTTGGAACCCTGCACCTTACCTTTTCAACGCAATGTTCAATTGATGAATATGCTCAGGCGTTGTACCGCAGCATCCGCCCACAATTTTTACAGGCCAGCGAGTAGCATGTTCACAATAGGCGGTTGGGTTTTCAGAGTCTGTGTTAATCCAGCCTGTCACTTCATCAGCGTGGCCAATATTCCCATACGCAATTAAAGGGAAGTCATGGCCACATGCGACCTGTAATTCCGCAAGCGGTTTGGCGAGAGCAGGAGTTGGCCCACAATTTACTCCGATGGCGGAGACGCCCAGCGGCAGCAATTGTCCTGCCGCCTCGGTAAGCGTTTCGCCGGACAGAATCTTTCCATCACGATCGCACACAAAACTGACAATGACAGGCACGCCTGTAAAGCCTGCCAATTTCGCCATGATCACTGCCTCCCTGATCGAGTTAATGGTTTCAATTAAAATCAAGTCCACACCGCATTCGATGAGATCAAGGATTCGATCAGAATGCTCATCAAGAAGTACCTCATCTTGTGGGACAAGGTCGGGGCGATAACAATCCTCAAGGGTGGAAATAGAGCCTGCAAGAAATTTTTGCGAGTCAGATTTGACATTGCCGATCGCAGCGCGGGCAATCTCCACAGCCCGGCGCGTAAGTTTGAGAGCCAGATGTGCATTTCCACTAGGCGCCAATGCGCGACGATGTGTGCGAAACGTATTAGTGGTGATGATATCCGCGCCTGCGCGAAGATAATCTTCATGGATATTTTGCAGGATTCCCGCACCATGGTCATTTAACAAGGCGTTGGCAGACCACAGAGGCAAGCCAGTATCCACGCCGCGGCGGTTGAGTTCAGTACCTGTTGCGCCATCAAGGATAAGTTGACGGGGCTGGGAGAGAGAGGTTAAGAAAGTCATTGGGATCCTGTTTTTTCTTTTTTCTGACAGTTGGCGATTTTATATAATTTTGCGATACGAATAGGGTTTGAAGGTCGATCAGCCACCGCTAAAGAAGACCGTTCTAAACCAACAATACTTCCACCACTTCACCCGCGCTCAACCCGGTGGCGTCAGCGTGTATCCGCAACAAACCATCGGCGGAAGCAAGAGTAAAGATCAAATTTGATTTTCCAAATATTGGTTCTGCCTGCCATTCGTCCTCCGCCCGTACTGCGTTGTGAGCCTGGCGTTTTAATTTTACAGGCCACCAATCCTCACGCCCTGCCTGTGAGGGAAGGTTAACAGTTAGCCGTGCCTGAATGGTCGCTTTGGGTTTCGACAGACCACCCAGCATTTTTTCGATAACCGGCACGACAAATAAATATCCATTCACCAACGCGCTGACAGGGTTCCCGGGCAGTCCAATAACTGCCTTGCCATTGCACACTCCCAGAATGGTCGGTTTGCCGGGGCGGGTGTTGATGCCATGAACTAATACACCAGGTTGGCCCAATGTTCGAATAACATCAGCAGTCATATCTCTGGTGGATGCGGATGAACCTGCGGTGATGATAAGCATGTCACACTCTGATAATGCCCGCTCAGCTGCGTCCTTCAACACCTGAAACTCATCGCTAAAAATCCCGTAGCGAATTGCCGTTCCACCGCTTTTTTCAACAAGCGCACCGAGTGTGTATGAATTAATATCACGCACCTGCCCAGGGCGGGGAGTTTGGCTTGGCTCAATGACTTCGTCACCTGTGGAGATCAAACCCACAAGCGGCTTTCTTGTGACATGGATGGATGTAAACCCCAGCGCCATCAATCCGCCAATATCAGCGGGACGGAGCTGCACACCCCTGCCAATAACCAATTGCCCCTTTGCCACATCCTCACCAACACGTATAACATTTTCTCCGTCGGCAACAGATCTAAATACTTCAATTTCGCAAGTTAGCCCTCCAGGGTCTTTGGAGACATCGGAGGTTTTTTGTGTATACTCCACCATCACAGCCGCATCAGCACCATTGGGCAACATACCGCCCGTGTGGATCAATGCACATTGACCTGCGCCCACATCAAAGGACGGCGTGTCGCCCATGGGCACTTCGCCAATCAAAGTCAGGTAGGCCGGAAGTGAGTCACTCGCGCCAAAAGTATCTTTAGCGCGCACTGCATAGCCATCCACAGTGGTACGGGGAAAGTCAGGCAGCGGGTGCGGGGCTAAAATATCAGCGGCAGTAAATCGGCTTAAGGCTTGGACAACATCAATGGATTCGGAATCCATGATCGACTGCGGAAGATTCAGGAACAACTCTTCGCGGGCTTGGTCTGGGGGAAGAAGGGTCAAAAATTCAGGCATAGTGTTGGGATAATAATTCGAGGTTTGACGGACTAAAGTCTAACGGAGCCAAAAGGTGAGAGTAATGAAATACGTTGTCAAGCCAAATACAGCGAGGGCGGTGGATGTAAGCAACACCCAGTTGGGTTTTGCGCCAAGCGAAAGATTACGAACCAAAATGATTTGAAGAAGTGCGAAAGGCAGGGTGAGAAACGCTGTCCCAAGGATGGAGAAACCGAACAAAGGCGCAACGGCAAAAACGACATAGGCGAAAACGATCAGACCGTGATGCAAGGGCACTGCTCTCTCCCAGGTAAGACGGCGCAAGAGTGTGCCACGCTCATATTTTTGGTCGATAAGATAAGAGGTAAAGTTGACAACAATAAAATATGCAAGAGCGAGTGCGGTAAGCGGGATAATAATAACAGCCAGCAGGCGATGGTTGTCTTGCGCCTGCAATAGAAATCCAATGGAGGGAACGACATAGGCGATGTGCGCAGCCAGCGTCAACTCGCCGAATCCGCGATTAACCAGGCGGATGGGGGGAATGGAATATGATATTACAAGGACAAAGGAAGTAACAATAAAAATGATAGAGGAAGCAACAAGAGCTTGATCGATGTAAAGAAGATAGACAAAGAATGCACTGGATGAAAGCGCAGCAATCGATAAGTAAAGTGCATTAGTGCGCAGCGCCTCTTTTTGTTGGGGAGTCTCATTTTCAACTAACGGTTCGTTGTGCGGGCGAAAAACCTCGGCAAGCAATGCCATGCTCAACTCTGCAAGCAGCACACCCGCAAGTCCCAGTGCATAAACGACGGGTTGAAATGACCTTCCCAGATAGGCAGGGATACTCGCGCCGAGAGTATATGTCAACGCGGCGAGGAGGAGAAGGAGGGGGCGGGTGAGTTTAAAGAGGGCAGACATCATGAAAGGAGTTAAAAACGATGGAACGATTAAAGGAGGAGATCAACTATGCTCATCTTCCAAGATAGTCACTCAATCGCTCCACAGCCAGGGGGAGGTTCTTCCTTCCCAGCCCCAATCTGAAATGATTTCCTGAGTCATCATACATGGTACCGGGTAGAAGTAAAACACCAGCCTTCCTGACAAGGTCATCACAAAATTCCTCAATATTCCCTTTCAGCAATACCGGAAATCCCATCGAACCTGCTCGCGGACGGATCCATGAAAACAAGGAGGGGTGGGAATCAAAAAGATCATCCACAATGACAAGGTTGTTTTTGATAATACTGAGATTACGATTGATCAACTCTTGACGGTTTCGCAGGGCAATTTCAGCGAGAAATTCACTGGGGGCAGAGTTGCAAATGGTGGTGTAGTCCTTAAGGGAGGCCATGCTCTCGAATATTTTTTTGTTCTTCGTGGCGACCCAACCAATGCGCAAGCCTGCTAACCCGTAGGTTTTGGAGGTAACGCCCAATGAAACAGCATGTTCTCCATAGTCACACCCCGCAGACAGGCGGTCAGCGGGGTTGTATTCTGACTCTCGATAGACTTCATCAGAAAACAGGATCAGATCCTTCTCCCGGACTAATTTATTCAACTCATCAAAATCCGCACGGGGCATGAGATAACCCGTCGGATTATGCGGCGTGTTGATGATGACCGCCTTTGTAGTTGCCCTTATAAGATGACGGAGTTCATCCAGATCAGGCGCCCAACCGTTCTCTTCGCGAGCCAACCAGGGACTGACCTGACAGCCAATCCCTTTCGCCACCTCGCTCAATGATTGATAATGCGGCGCGTGGACAATCACATGGTCATTTTCCCGGAGCACGGCATGCATAAAAAGGTAAATTGCCTCTTCTGCCCCCGTGTGCACAAGGATGTCTTCCGGATGGATGGAGGTGTAAAGACTGGCGATCTCTTTTCGCAAAGAGGGACTACCCAAGGATTCGGTATATCCCAGCCAGGTTGATTGAAATTTTTCCGCCGCGCCTGGTTCAAGGGCAAGCAGATCCGCAATGGACATGGCTTCACAGTCCGAAGAACACAGCAGGAATTCTGTATTGAATTCATATCTTGCAAAGTAGCGTTCGAGTTTGAAGGGAGGGAGGGTCATGGGAGGAAAGAAAGATTTATATGAAGGATGAGAATATTTTGCGTATCAAAAAACTACTTTAACACTCTTTTGAAATCACGGTAATGGATTTGATTGTGCAGATACAGCATCTTGATCATTTCACGGAGAGCGGTTTCGCCAAGGAAGGGATGCCGGCCTTTGATCTCAAGTTCTTCATCCTTGAAACCTAGAACCCAGTCAACCGTCCTGCCGCGCCCTTCCTTATATTGTTCCAGCAATTCAGAGGGGACCAGGTCTTTCGTTTTCTTCTGCTGTTCATTATTATAACGATCAATCGAAAAATCATCCGCCACGCCTCTGCCGCCCAAACGGATAGTCTCAAATAATTTCACAAGTCCGCGTTCGGAGGTAACAAAGTGCGAAAGCACATCGCGCATCCTCCACCTTTCCCCCTCGGTATAGACTTCAGTCTGCCACTGATCATCGGTCAACCCGGAGAAGATACGGATAAATTTTTCACCTTCAGTTTTCAGCTTTTCAGCAAGGTCAACGGCATCTGACATGGCAAAACTCCTTGAATAAGTTATCTAACCATCTGCAACTGCAAGTTCATCTGTCAACTATTTAAGGCTCTGTAAACCTGGCATAATTAATAGATTTCTTTCCCGTAATATTCCAGTAATATTTATTCATCGTGGAAATTTGTTGGATCAAACGCTTACTGTCTTTAAAATCTGTCCGCACGTAATAGTAATGGGTGTCATATGGACTGTCGCCAAAGACTGCCGCCAGCACATAACCCTTTGCCTCGGCATATTCCTTCATTGTAATCGTCATGGCAAACCAGCGTTGTGCAAGGTTGGCTTCAGTCAATTTTGGCGGAACAAGCGGAGAATAGTAATCATGAAACATGATTATCTCCGGCTTGTATTGATCGAGGTACTCTGTGGTCAGGAAACCCTTGTGCGCGATATACGGGTCGTTCAAGCCCCAGGTATCGATCGCATCCCAACCTGAGTAATATGGGATCAAACCAGCCTCTGTCGTCGCTATCACATAACCTTTTCCACGATACTCCGCCAATAGTTTTCCCATGTCATAGCGCCCATCCCTTTCATACGGGCGAGCACAGGATTGCTGATAGGAAGTGAGAAAACAATTCTGATACCAGGAATAATAAATTAGACCGGCAGATACCGCGGTTAAAGCAACAACGTACACGCCTCGCTCCCACACCGGGGTTTGAACATATTTGAAGATATTTAATCCACGCACAAGAGGAGCCCATGACATGAGCGCAATTGGCACAAGCGCATATTGAAAGCGTGCGCCATAGTTCATTTCGTCCGAGATCAGAACAAAGGCAACAGCAAATCCAAGGATGGGAATGAGATAGGCAGCCGTCTGTTTTGCGGTTTCACGCGAACGAAAGCCAAGAATAAACGCAATGACGATGGGCAGGCACAGGCGCAATAAGTTAAGCAGGGAATTATGATACGAATCCCAATGTAAACCACTGCCACCCTTTTTGTAAAAAGGATTGGGTAACGGATAACCAAAATAATTCCAACGCCATAAAAAATAAATACCGCCGAGCAAAAGGAAAGTTGCGCCAAAGGCAACAATGATCGCAATGGAATTCTTGAATCCACGCATCAAGATGATCGCAAGCAGCATTAACACTGAAAGGATGACTCCCTCGGGGCGAATCAATCCGGTGACCAGTCCACCCAGGGTAAAGGCGAGAATCAATCCCAGGCTTGGATCCTGTGTCCGCATCAAAATCAACCCGAATGCCCAGGTGGTTGCTGCTGCGAGAGCAAAGAAAGGTGTCCCAAAGTATGCAGAAACATAGGAAAGCCCGGTCCCAACAGCAAGATAAAGTGCACTCAAAAATGATATGGGAATATTCGCGTTATTAATGCGGCGATTTATCCAGTAGACGATCAACACGGTCAGCAGGTGGGAGGCATAGCCAATTCCACGTACTGCCTGCCCCACTGTGAGGCCAAGTTTGATCAAGGCGGCAGAGGCTGCCATAAAAAGGAAGTCGGTCGCACCATCCACAGGGTGTTCGCCAATATTCCAGACAATACCATGTCCATCCGCAAGGTGCTGGGCGTAGCGCATGAGCATGGCAGCATCTTCAAACGGCGGGATGGAAAAATCAACCCAGCGCGCGGCATAATAAATCGTGGACGCGATGAGGAGGAGGGAGATGAGGAGATCAGGGGCGGGAATTTTTTTAGAGATCATTAGCTGTTAGCGATCTTATTTTGGTTAATAAGTAATGGTCCTTGGGCTGTCCTTAAAAGTCAAATTAGCGAATATCCACCATCTACAACTATGGTCTGTCCGGTAATATACTTGTTATTGATGAGGAATTGGAGTGTATACGTAATTTCATTAAGGGTAGCGGCGCGTTTTAGTGGAAGTTTATCAACAAGTTGATTCCATTGATCCTGCGTAACCATGCCTGACGGCAGTACGAGACCTGGGGCAATTGCATTAACCCGGATATTGGGGGCGAGTGCGCGGGCTAGTAATTTAGTGAGGGATTCCAAACCCGCCTTACTGATTGTGTATGAGGGATACCGACTCCACACTTTTTGTGCGCCAATATCACTAATATTGACGATCATCCCGCCCTCAGCCATGCGCTTGGCGGCATGCTGAGACAGGAGGAATGGCGCGCGCAAATTGAGATCAAGGACAGAGTTCCAATTTTCCAATTCAAGGTCCTGCAGATTACCTGCGGGCATGAGGGAAGCGGAGTTTACTAAAAGCTTGAAGGACAAATTCTTCGTCTGGAGGATTACATCCAGATCGGATAATAGTTTTTGAATATGGTCTGGCTGGGTCAGGTCGCCATGTAATAAATAAACTTGCACACCCGTTGACACAATATCAGCTTTTGTTTGCTGCGCCTGCTCAGAGGAAGAATGATAATGCAGCGCGATGTTATATCCCATGTGGGCAAGGGTCAGGGCAAAAGCCTTGCCGAGCCTGTGCGCGCCACCAGTGACGAGAGCGAGAGAATGTATCATGGAGAGGATTGTAAACGAAAAAACTGATTCAAAGGCATTGTGAATAATTCAAAAATCCTGTCGGAAAAGGAACCTCAGAGTTGTGATCACTGATCGAATAATATCAATCTTCAGAGTGCTCCACAATGGGCATGGAACCATATTAATATAAAAACAGTGGACATCGATCGGATGTCCACTGTTTTTATATTTGCTGTTATGTTTTTTGAGAGTGAAGTTTACACGCCCCGGGAACTGCTAACCCTTGAAGAAATTGGTGATGAAAAACCAGATATTTGCGGGGCGCTCTGCCAGACGGCGCATGAAATAAGGATACCAATGAGTCCCGAATGGAACATACACACGTACAGGATAACCTTCCTTGAGAAGTTTCTCCTGCAAATCACGTCTAATTCCGTAAAGCATCTGAAACTCCAACCCGTCCTTGGCGAGGCCTACTTTTCCAGCATATTGTTTTGCAAAGGCAATGCGTTTTTCGTCATGCGAGCCAATGGCTGGAATGGCGGGGAAACGTCCATCCTCTGAGAGTCGGGTTTGATGGGCAAGTGAGGCATCAATTAAAATCTTCGTTAATAGGTCGTAGTTTGCATCCACGTCCGCTTTGCTGGGAAAGGCTTTGTCAGGCGGTTCCTTGTAAGCACCTTTCACCAGGCGGATGGTCGTCTTTTCCTGAACCAGTCGACGGGTATCTGCTTCAGCGCGGAAAAGATAGGATTGCACGGCCATGCCAACATTGGTATAGCCCTTTTCGCGCATCAGATAATACATGTTTATGGTTTTGTCAGTGTATGGAGTATCTTCAATATCCACGCGCACAAAGGTATTATTTTGCTTTGCACGGGCGAGGATCCTCTCAAGATTTTGGGCACACAGATTCTCGTCGAGTCCGAGACCGATCTGTGTCAACTTAATGGAGACATTGCCGCGGGCAGTGGCATCCGCTCCGAGGGCATCAAGGGTCGAAAAAATGTCATCGGTTGCCTGTTGCGATTCTTCGGGAGTACTAGTATGCTCGCCGAGATGATCAAGCGTGACGAGCATACCCTTTGCGTTCAATTCCCTGACGACACGCATGGCATCAGTAAGCTTTGTGCCGGCTATAAAACGGGACGCTGTACGCCAGGCAAAACTCCAATTTGTAACAAGATTTTGCGCCCAGGCAGCTTTGGATAAGTAGATGAGGAAAGAACGAAGCATTTTTTATCCTTGTTCAAAAAAAAATATCAGCTCGAAGCCTTCCTGTTTCCAGTTCAAACACCCCACCCTCTCCACACAACAGGGGCTTGATCCGTTGGAACCAGTAAGTGCCCTCCTCGCACTGATGAATTGAGATTTAATATACATTCTAGCACAACCCTGATTTGGGCGTGTTATACTTTTTGATAGAGATTTGTCATTACTTTTGGAGACTGCTGCATGAGAAATCGCAACACCAATATCATCCTTCGGGGTATTTCCATTCTGTTTTTAACTGCCGCGCTTGTACTCAGCATCGTATCATTAACCAGCTACAGCCGTCAGCGCAACAACTATCCAGCTGGTATGTACATTGCAGGCGTATCTGTCAGTGGCTTGACTCCTACAGAGGCATCTCAAAGGCTGCTTGAAGTATACACATCCCCCATTGAGATGCTATACAATGATGCGGTCATACACATTGACCCGGCCGCGATCGGATTTCAACCTGATATTGAAACCATGCTTGCCGCGGCAGACCTGACACGCACTGGAACCTCCTTCTGGGGCGGATTTTGGGACTACTTGTGGAACCTTACTCCTTCTGAAACCACCATTCCTTTAAGTGCATCCATTTCAGATGAACGCCTGCGCGAATACTTGCAAAATGAAATTGCCACACGTTACGATCTGCCACCTGCGCCTGCAGTGCCGATCCCAGGCGGGACTTCATTCCTGGCTGGACAACCTGGCCAGACTCTTGATATTGACCGCGCTGTACTGCTTATCAGCGATGCGCTCCGTTCTCCGTCAAACCGCTCTGTTGCATTAACCTTCACGCGCAGTTCCGCCGCCCGGCCCACAATTGAAAATCTTTCGATCCTGCTAAAACAAATTATTACTATTTCCGATTTCGACGGCTTGATCGGTTTTTATATGGTGGACTTGCAAACAGGACAGGAAATCCATTTTGCGATCAATAATAAACAGGAAATAACCGTGGAGCCGGACATTGCCTTCACAGCGTCCAGTACGATCAAAGTACCCATCGTTGCATCATATTTAATTAATCGTGGGAGCAACCTCGATGCCACCACAACTGAGATCATTTCACGTGTGTTGGGCAGGTCAGACAATTCAGCCACCGACCTGGTGTTGGAAAGAATTAACACTGCCATCGGCCCATTGATCGTCACACAGGATATGAAAACCATCGGTTTGGCAAGCACATTCATAAATGGATTCTTCTATCTCGGCGCCCCGCCTCTTTCACCGCGCCCCGTAACACCTGGCAACTCGCGTACGGATATTTCCAGCGACCCTGACCCTTATTCTCAAACCACCCCATCAGAAATGGGAACACTTCTCGCAGACCTTTATCAATGCGCACAAAATAGCGGAGGTGCATTGATCGCTGCATTTCCTGATAAAGTCAATCCTGCGACCTGCCAATTGCTGATTGACTTCATGGCACAGGACAAGCTTGGATCCTTGATCCAGGGCGGCGTACCAGATGGGACTCTTGTCCCGCACAAACACGGATACGTCCCCGCCTCCGATGGGGTCGTCCGGGACACGAGCGATGTGGGAATTGTGTATACCCCGGGGGGGAATTTTGTCCTGTCCATTTACACCTACCACCCAATCACCAACATCTGGGATATCACCAATCCACTGTTTGGTGATCTGACAAAAGCCGTGTACAACTATTTTAACGTCAGTGTGGAATGACCTCACTGCATAAGGTCCAATGGCTTTCTTCAAAACCTTTCACCTGGTTCAATAAGAAAGCCATTGTGGTTATTTTGGCGGTTGATCAAGTCTTAAAAAGTTGTCAGACATTTCCGAAAACAAGCTTTTTTTTCACACATCGTATATAATCAACCTATGAGCGCATCGCTGGGACTGTACCGATTGCAACAAGTTGATCGTCAAATTGACCATGTCCGCACGCAATTGGATAACATCCAAAGGACACTCGAAAACGACTCGGAATTACGCGATGCATTAAATCAACTGGAGACAGCAAGAGCAGACCACCATCGCGCCTACCACGCCCTAAAAAACGCAGAATCAGAAGTACAAGCCCAGAAAATTAAAATCGAACATGCCGAATCGAGTTTGTACGGTGGCAAAGTGCAAAACCCCAAGGAATTGCAGGATTTGCAAAAAGATATTATTTCGCTCAAGAAACATTTTGGCACACTTGAAGAGCGCGAACTGGAGGCAATGATCCAGGCAGAGGAAGCGGAAGGTAACCTGCAGACCTCAAAAATAAAACTCGAATTGATCCAAGTACGGCTTGGAAGTGAGCATAAAAAATTACTTGATGACCAATCTGTATTGGGAATAAAACTTGAACAGCTTGCAGAGGAACGAGAGGCATCCCTGGCTCCAATCGATGTTAGTTTGATACAAGTGTACGAGAGTCTGCGCCAGCAAAAACGCGGTGTGGCGATCACAGAAGTCAGCGACAATGCCTGCGCCTCCTGCGGTGCGACAATTACCAACTCCCTGCAACAAAATGCACGTTCACAAAAACAACTGGCTCATTGTCCGTCCTGTGGAAGAATTCTTTTCGCAAACTAAACGCTGCCATGTTCAAATTTGCAATTGACCCATTCTCATTCTTCATTGGCTTTGTAGCCACTTCCATTTTTTGGTGGCTCGTTGCCCGTGCGCGCCCAATGTTGAAGGAAATAATGGGGGGGATCAAGGAACAACGTGAAGTTACCCAGTCCAACAAGACAAACACTGTAGAAGAAAATCATCGACGTATCACCTTGCGGCAAGCTCAGGGACTGCATCTTGCCGCGCCGCTCTTTGCGCTGGATGAAATCCTCCAGGAACCTTTACTTATAGCCCCGCCGCGGGTCGTCGAACCCGGCACCCCTCCCAAATTCGAAGATGTTGTGTCACAAACTCTTCCATACCTGCCTGGTTGGCCCGAAATCGCAGCCGTGTATCAGGCTCAAACCCTTACTCTACCCCAAGCACTATCCGGCAACACAAACCTTGTCATTATCGGACAACCCGGAATCGGCAAGACCGTCGCCCTTGCACACCTCGCCTCTCTCGCCGCAAACCGCAGTGAAAAACTGGAAGACCTCAAAAATGCGGTCCCATTCCTATTCCATGTCGCAAACCTAAAACTCCCCATCACGAATCCAAGGGATGCTCTCAACCCGATCATTGAGGCAGCATCTGAACATGCTCCCTTCCTTGACCAATCGCGCCTGCCGGCCTTCATCCAAAACACATTCAAAAATGGGGATGCGCTCCTGCTTCTTGATGGCTTTGATGAGATCCCCCCGGAAAGCCAGCAGGTATTCACCGAATACCTCAAGACGCTCATGCAAAATTATCCAAAGACACGCATTGTCACGACCGGTGCGCCAGAATACCTGGATGGGTTAATTGGGCTTGGGTTTACACCACTGACATTGATGGCATGGTCTGCGCGCGATAGTGAAAAATTCTTAAACCACTGGGGCGAATTGTGGTCACGCACAGTTGCGATGGAAGCCTGGGCACAAACAGGGCCCAAACAGGTTGATCCGTTCCTCCTTAACGCCTGGCTGAGTGCTGACAACGTAAATTTGTCCCCATTTGAGTTGACGCTCAAGGCTTGGGGTGCCTACGCAGGCGACAGCCTGGGACCTCATGTGCATGAATCCATTGCAACCCACATCCGCCGCATTGCTCCAGCCAACACGCCGCTTGCCGCCTTGGAAACACTGGCAATGCAGGTGATTATCAACATCCAACCTGTCTTTGACCCGCGGGTAGCACGTGCCTGGGTTAAATCGTTTGAAGTTACGGAAGAAAAACCCGAAAACGAAACAACTGATGAGATGGCAGAAGAAACAGCAAATGAACCAAAAACCAAACCTAAAAAAGGAAAAAAGGTTGAAAAAGTTACCACGCCATCCTCAGGCTTGCTGGGAAAGATGGTTTCCAGCGGATTACTGGCAGCCTATCCAAATAACAAGATGCGATTTGCACACCCGGTCTTTACGGGTTACCTGGCTGGACGGGCATTAATAAATTACAACGTGGAAGAAGATCTACTAAATCAACCGGATTGGTCTGGGAAATATCTGGCCATGCGCTACTTTGCGGCGCATGGAGATGCAAGCAAACTTCTGCAAGCCCTGCTTGGATTCTCGCGCCTGCCCATGCACCGTCCGCTCTTCGCCGCCGCACGCTGGCTGCGTGACGCGCCTCGCAACGCGCCCTGGCGCGGGAAACTATTCGCGGCCTTAGCCACGATTCTGCAAACCGAAGGGCTTCCACTCAACCTGCGCGGACAGGCAATGGCAGCAATTGTTGTCAGTAATGACCCAAACGCCATGACCCTCTTCCGTCAATTTACAGCCACCATGGCCTTTGAACTTGTCCACCTTGCAGCACTTGGGTCAGGGGCAATGCGCGACCCAAAAGCGCTTCATACTCTGGAACAAGCTGTCAATGCCCCGAGTCAGGCCGTCCGCCATGCGGCTTGTATGGCCCTGGTTTCCATTGGCACCAATGAAGCCCTTGAGACAGTGGCACATACCCTGCTCAACGGAGATGAAAATGTCCGCCGTGCGGCGGCTGAGTCTTTGGCAAATGATCCCGGCGAAGGACACGCCATGCTGCGCGAGGGAATTACCATTAGCGACATTCTCCTTCGGCGTGCAGTTGCCTATGGGTTGGGACGTGTCCATGAAGCCTGGGCAGTGGAAGCCCTGCAAAAAATACAGATCGAAGACGACCAATGGGTTGTTCGCAACGCGGCCACTGAAGTTCTGGATTCAAAAACCAGCGCAGGTTCTCGTGCCCCGCAAAAATTGAAGGAGCCGTCAAACTCTCCCTGGCTGATCGAGTTTGCAGGCAAACAGGGCATGGGCATATCCCCTGGAAGCCCGGTCAATGACATCCTCCTGCTTGCTTTAAAAAGCGAAGATTCGGATACCCGCCTGGCCGCCCTACCCTATCTAAAATTCTCCCCAAACGAAGGTGTCATCATACAGCTTTATGACGCAATGTACAAGGACGATATCGAATTGCGCGAGGCTGCATATAATGTTCTTTGGGAACTTGGCACATCCGGTGTCAAACTTCCCCATCCCAGTCAATATGGATACGGTTAACCATGCTAATAACAAATGCAAATATCATCACGTGGGAATCTGAAAATCGGATTCTCGAAAACCATGCGGTCTTGATCGAAGGCGACCGCATCAAGGAAATTGGCACCACCAGGAGCCTGACCGCAAAGCACCCGAAAGCCAAAACGCTTGACGCACGCGGTCAATACGTCATGCCAGGCGGTATTTGCGCACATACCCATTTCTACGGTGCATTTGCGCGCGGCATGGCAATCCCCGGTTCCGCGCCGAAGGATTTCCCGGACATCTTAAAAAAGTTGTGGTGGCCCCTTGACCGTTCACTGGACCCGGAAGCAGTGCGCTACTCCGCATTAGTTTGTCTTGTGGATGCGATCAAGCACGGCACCACGACTCTGATCGACCACCACGCATCACCCAACGCGATCGACGGCTCGCTGGATGTGATCGCAGATGCAGTGGATAAAAGTGGAGTACGCGGATCCTTGTGCTATGAAGTGACTGACCGTGACGGAAGTGAAAAAGCCAACGCGGGCATCAACGAAAATCTGCGCTTCATCAAGCGCATGGCAGCCGATCCGCACCCACGCCTGGCTGCCGCCTTTGGTTTGCACGCCAGCCTAACTCTTTCAGGCGTGACTCTCGAAGCCTGCCGATCCGCCGCACCCGAAGGAACAAGTTTTCACGTCCACACTGCTGAGCACGACTCGGATGAATATGACAGCCTGAGCAAGAGTAATATGCGGGTGATCGACCGTCTGCAAAAACACGGTATCCTGGGTCCGAAGAGCATTGCCGTGCATGGTGTCCACTTCGACGCGCGTGAAATGGAAATTCTCAAAGAGACCGAAACATGGCTCACTCACCAGCCGCGCTCAAACATGAACAACGCTGTGGGAATGTCTGCTGTCGAATCCATGCTGCGGCTGGGGATCAAGGTCTGCCTTGGTAATGACGGCTTCTCGAATGCCATGTGGGAAGAATGGAAGACCGCCTACCTGGTACATAAACTTCACAACCGCGATCCGCGCCGCATGGGCGGATATGATGTTACCCAGATGGCGATCTATAATAATGCCGCGCTCGCCGGCCAATTCTTCCCTGACGCACCCATCGGAATAATCGTCCCAGGCGCATTTGCCGACCTGATGTTCGTGGATTACCATCCTTATACTCCATTAACCAGCGGAAACCTCCCCTGGCACATCATCTTTGGTTTCCAACAAAGCATGATCACCACAACCATCGCTGCGGGCAAAGTACTGATGAAAGACCGTGAACTGCTGACATTGAACGAAGCCGACATTGCCGCGCGTTCCCGTGAAGTTGCCACCCGCGTCTGGAAGAAGTACGAGGAAGAAGTTGCAAAAGTGTTATAACCCATTCAACCACCAATAATTTCAGGAGAACTCATGACCAACTCAAATCTTTTAATAACAGTCGCTGTGCTGGGCGGAACAGGCAAGGAAGGCAAGGGACTTGCATATCGTTGGGCGCGCGCGGGATATCGGGTGTTGATTGGCTCACGTACCGCCGAAAAAGCAATTGCCGCTGCGAATGAGATCAAGGAAATGCTTAACGGAGAAGGCTCTATCGATGGGATGGGGAATCTCCAGGCTGCACACGAAGCAAATATCGCCGTCTTGACCGTTCCCTATGCTGCCCATCGCGACACCCTGGAAGTCATCAAAGAAGAACTCAAGGGAAAAATCCTGGTGGATGTGACTGTTCCGCTCGTCCCCCCAAAGGTTTCCACAGTGCAAATGCCTGCCGCTGGCTCCGCCGCACAGGAAGCAAAACAGATCGTCGGCGAGGATGTTCAAGTCTGCGCTGCCTTCCAAAACATTGGTTATGACCACCTCCTGGAAGACTCGGGAACAGAATGTGATGTTCTTGTCACAGGCAGCAGCAAGGAAGCCCGCGCCGAAACAATCAAGCTGGTTGAAGCCACAGGCTTGCGCGGCTGGGACGCAGGTCCGATCGAAAATTCCGTTGTTGTGGAAGGTATGACCAGCATATTGATCGGCATCAATAAAAAATATGGGTCGACTCACGCCGGGATCAAAATAACCGGAGTTTCAAAATAATGCATGGGTCCAGAAGGGCACACACCTTGACTTAATCTACCCCATGATTATGGTTGACCCTCGAATAAAGTTATGGGAATCCATTGCCAGCCATGGCATGGATTCCTTGAAGGTGGATCACACAGTACGCGAGACCATGCTTAAAGACCATACTTTTCAATATCCATAACTCTGCGTTTAATATTTTGCCCTCACTATCCCTAACCCCGCTCCAGAACATTCCCCTCATCCGCCAGCATGACAACCTGGCGGATATTCTGCTTATGTCCTTGCAGCAAACAAAAGTTAATCTGCAAAACGATGACATAATAGTCATTGCGCAAAAAATTATCAGCAAAGCCGAGGGGCGCATGAAAAATCTTGCTGATGTCGTACCATCTGCCCGCGCATTGGAATTTTCCGAGAAAACCCAAAAAGATGCACGCATCGTTGAACTGATGCTGCAGGAGAGCAATGAGATCTTGCGGACCCGGGTTGGAACGATCGTGGTTGAGCATAAACTTGGATTCGTTTGCGCCAATGCGGGAATTGACCATTCAAATGTTAAAGGGGGTGGAAACAAAAAGGAAGAGTACGTATTACTGCTGCCTGAAGACCCCGACCGATCCGCGCGAAATATCCGTGAGCAGATCAGACAAAAAACGGATATCAATATTGGCGTAATGATCATTGATTCACACGGGCGCGCGTGGAGAAACGGCACCGTCGGCCTTTGCATTGGCTTGAGCGGGATCCCCGCAGTGGTTGACGAGCGTGGCTGGAAAGACCTGTTTGGTTATACCCTGCAGATCACGGTTGTCGGTGTGGCTGACGAACTTGCCGCCGGTGCGTCACTCATGATGGGACAAGCCGCCGAGGGCACCCCCGCTGTCCATGTGCGCGGCTTTCCTTATCCGTTGGGCGAAGGCTCACTCAAGGAGTTGATTCGACCAAAGGAATTGGATATGTTTCGTTAGGCATTTCAGCAAGTACCCGGAAGATTCAACGATGAGATTCCAAAATCGTTGAACAGTCGCAGGGTAAAACTAACACAAATCTTATGGCTATTTGCTATACTTAATTTAGCAAATTTAAACCAGTATTGGCAAAAAAAAGAAAGGTTTCCAATCACAAAGCCACATGATAAAGATCCCAGAAAAATTGCAAGACCTGCTCATCAATGAAAAGAAAGCCTTTGCTTATCTCGCCACCACCATGCCGGATGGCACCCCCCAGGTTACCCCCATCTGGTTCAATACCGATGACGATCATATACTCATCAACTCTGCCTTGGGGCGAATCAAAGATAAAAATATGCGCACCCGCCCAAATATCGCACTGTGTATCGCTGATCCGAAAGATCCATATCGCTATATCCAAATTCAAGGCAGGGTTGTTGAAGTCACCGCCGAAGGCGCTGACGCACACATCGATGCATTGGCTTTCAAATACCTGGGCAAGAAAAAATACCCCTTCAGAAAATCAGAAGAGCAACGCGTGACCTATAAAATTCTACCCCTCAAAATCGATGCCCACTAAAGACGATCTGCATGCCTTCCTGCGGACCCGGCGCTCGATCCGCCACTTCCGACCTGACCCCGTGCCAGAGTCAGTGATCGAGACCATTCTCCACACTGCCACCTTTGCACCATCTGCACACAACTGTCAACCATGGCGATTTGCCGTTATAACAGAGCCAGCGGTTAAAGCCCGTCTTGGAAATGCCGTGACATCCAAAATGCGCACAGACATGATAGCCGAGGGCGCGAGCGATGCTGAAATCGAAAAACGTGCCGCTCTCTCACTGCAGCGCATGGCTGAGGCTCCTGTGGTCGTTGTCCTTTGCCGTGATAAAAATGCAGTCCATGCCAACACACCTACAGAAACGGCCATGGGTATGCAATCCACTGCACTGGCAGGCTTGCAACTTTTACTTGCCGCTTATGCCGAAGGATTAGGCGGTAACTGGATTTGCTGGGCGCTGTACGCGCAGGAAGCAACTCGTGCCGCCCTTGACCTGCCCGATGACTGGGAGCCACAAGCGTTTTATTTTCTGGGCTACCCAGTTTTATCTCCCGAACCCAGGACCCGGATCCCCACCTTGGAAATCGTCAAAATGGTTACAAGTTCAGAGTTAAAGATATCATGAAAATTGTTGCCCTTGCGGGCGGAGTCGGTGGCGCAAAACTGGCGCACGGATTTGCCCAAATACTGCCCCCTGAAGACCTGACTGTCATAGTCAATACAGGCGATGATTTTGAACACTTGGGGCTAACCATTTGCCCCGACCTTGATACTGTCTGCTACACACTGGCAGGACTGGCGAATTCAGATACTGGCTGGGGACGGGAGAACGAGACCTGGAACACCATCTCGAATATTGAAAAACTTGGCGGGCCAAATTGGTTTCGACTCGGTGACCAGGATTTTGCAACCCATATTGAACGAACCAGAAGATTGAAGGAAGGTAAATCGCTCTCCCAAGTCACAAGGGAATTTTGTGCAGCATGGGGAATCAAACAGACGGTTCTCCCAATGAGTGATTCATCCGTGCGGACCATGGTGTCCACAGACAAAGGAGAACTGGCATTTCAGGAATATTTTGTTCACAGGCATTGTGAACCAGACGTCAAAGGTTTTCGGTTCGAGGGGATCGAAGTCGCACAACCTGTTCCAGGTGCGCGCGATGCGATTAAATCAGCGCAGGCTTTGGTGATCTGCCCCTCAAATCCATGGGTCAGCATCGACCCGATTCTGCGCGTTCTAAAGAAAATAGACAAACCCGTGGTCGCGGTTTCGCCGATTATCGGAGGCAAGACCGTGAAGGGCCCCGCCGCCAAAATGTACGCCGAAATGGGCATTGAGCCTTCGGCGCTGGCTGTCGCGGAACATTACCATAACTTGTTGGCTGGATTCGTGTTTGATAATCAGGACAGGCAGTTGTCAGACAACTTCAAAAAGGGTAAAATACTTGTGACAGATACTCTAATGCACTCACCCGCTGACCGCGCCCGCCTGGCAATGGATGTACTCCAATTCGTTGGGAGTTTATAAACATGACACTTTGGGCAATTGTCCCGGTGAAACCACTGCGGCGAGGAAAATCGCGTCTCGCTGGTACATTAACAGAAGACGAACGAACAGCGCTTAACCAAACTCTGCTTGAGCGCACCCTCAAGGTCCTTTTTACCTTGAAGGAATTGGACCAGGTGCTGGTGGTTAGTCGTGACCCACAAGCCCTAACCATCGCCCGTAACCAGGGCGCCAAGACTGTACAGGAGGATGGTCAGCCGCATTTGAACACGGCACTCAAACGCGCCACAGTAATGGCGCAAGTCCATTCGACCCACGGTGTACTGGTTCTACCAGCCGACCTGCCCCTGCTTACCCCCGACGATGTGCGCGCACTGATTGACCGTGCCGTCAAACCGCCCGTGGTGGTAATTGCCCCCGACAGGCATGGCAAGGGAACGAATGCGCTTCTGATGGTTCCCGCAGGACAAATCGAGTATGACTTCGGGGAGGGGTCATTCCAGCGGCATTGTGAACGGGCAATAAAGTCCGGAGCACGGCTGGAGATCGTGGAGCTGCACTCCCTCGGGCTGGACCTGGACCTGCCAGAAGATTTGGAAATGATCAAAAAATTGGAAGCAGCAGCAAAACTATAAGATTTTTAACCGAAAGGGAACTGAGTTTTCAGAGCCTGAGCCCTTTACGGTAAATTTTTACTCACAAGGAGAAAATTATGACAGAACGTATGGCTCTATATTTGCAAGACTCTCATGATTTGCGCGATGGAATGGATTACGCCAGGTACGCAGAGGAAAAAGGCTTTGAGGCAGTTTGGCAGGCAGAAAGCCGTCTGGTGCGCGATGCGATCGTGCCGATGGCCGCCTATGCTGCTGTGACCAAAACGCTCAAAGTAGGTTCTGGTGTCATCAATAATTGGACACGTAACATTGGTTTGCTCGCCGCAACCTTCCTGACACTCGATGACCTCGCTCCGAACCGCATTATCTGCGGTATTGGGGCGTGGTGGGATCCGCTAGCCAAGAACGTGGGCATTGATCGTCGTAAGCCCCTGCTTGCCATGCGTGAAACCGTTGAAGTGATGCGCCGCCTGCTAAACATGGAGAGAGTCACCTTCCATGGAGAATTCCATCACGTCGATGGCATCGAACTGGACGTGGTACATGGCCGCCGTGAACCGCGCAATGTGCCGATCATGATCGGCGCCACCGGTGACCTGATGATGGAAATGACCGGCGAGATCGCGGATGGCTGTGTGATGAATTACTGCGTCGCCCCTGAATACAACGACAGGGCACTCGAACTGCTCATCAAAGGCGCAACAAAAGCCGGGCGCAAGATCGAAGATATTGACCGTCCGCAATTGATCGTCTGCTCGGTGGATGAAGACCACGACAAGGCGATTGACTACAGCAAGATGCTTCTTTGCCAGTACATGGCGCAGCAACCGCATATCGCCAAAGCTTCTGGCGTATCGGACGAAGTGGTTCACGAAATCCAATCCATTTTGGGTTGGCCCGCCACCAAGGAACAGATCAACAAAGCCAAACATCTTGTCCCCGACGAACTCGTGCTCAAGATCACAGCCTCCGGTACTCCATCTGAAGCTCGCGCCAAGGTTGCCGAATACACCAAGCGCGGTTGCACCTGCCCCATCCTGTACCCTGTTGGTGGAAATTTCAAGTTGCTAATTGACACGTTTGCACAGAAGTAACCTGCAGTGAAAATTCGCTGATACCGACCACTTTACAGTGAAATTACAGGAATAAACACCCTGTCTCTTAAACCAAGTAAAAAATCCACGTCGCCTTGACGTGGATTTTTTGTTGTGATATTCTTGCCCCAATCGACTAGACTGACCAGTCGGTCTATGATAACCATGGACACACCAAACCCCACCCACACACAGGAAACTCGGACTCGTATTCTCGAAGCGGCTGTGAAAGTCTTTGCTACCAAGGGTTATCACGACACAAAAGTGGATGACATTGTCAGCGAATCAAGCACATCCAAAGGATCGTTCTATTTTTACTTTCCCAGCAAACAGGATATCTTCCTTGCGTTGAGCGACACTTTTGCGGATCTCCTGGAGTCACGCCTGACACAAGCAATGGAAAAAGAGACTCACGGTATTCAGCAAATGGATGCTGCCTTAAGCGCCAGCCTTGGATTATTCAGCCAATATCGTGGATTGGCAAAGATCGCACTAGTGCAGGCTGTAGGATTAGGTGCAGTTTTCGAGGAGCGCCGCCGCACAATAAATAATCGTCTCACGATCATCATTCAATCGCGGCTCGAACGCGCAGTGGAGGACGGCAGCATCCCTCCCCTGCAGACTGAGATCTCAGCGCGGGCATGGGTAGGCGCATTAAATGAGGTAGTGATCAATTGGATCTATACCGGCACGCCGACATTGGAAGAATCGCTTCCAGCATTAAGACAGTTTTTGGCGCGCTCGATCGGAGTCCCTGAAGATCGTATCCTGCCGATGCATTAGTAATATTTCCTTAATATTGAGGATCTTTTTCCCATCAGGCTTGCCCCACCGGCGACATTATAGAGATTATGTGTTTATTCAGAAGGACACAAACAAAAAAGGAGTTTATTTTCATGCTTCCCCAACATTCAAGATATTTACTCATTCTCGCCCTGGGATTATTCCTCAGTGCCTGCGGAGCACCAGCCACAACTACGCCAGTCCCAGGTGTATCAACGGATGCGGCTGTTTTGGAATCTGTCACTTTAAGGATCGCCGTCCTGCCTATCATCGACACTCTTCCTATGTATGTTGCGCAAAAGGAAGACTTGTTTGCAAAATACGGAGTAAAAGTTGAATTTGTGCCTGTCGCATCTGCCCCCGAACGAGATCAACTTCTGGCAGCCGCCCAGGCAGACGGGGCCGTAAATGAGATACTCTCTGACATGCTTTTTAACAAAGATATCATTCAAATACAAGCCGTGCGCTATGCACTGCGTCCCGCTGAAAACGCAGGTCATTTTTTTATCATCACATCAGCCAGGAGCGGCATCACCAATGTTCAGGCGTTAAAAGGGGTTGAAGTCGGTGTTTCGCAAGGAACGATCATCGAGTATGTCACCGAGCGGCTATTACAGGCCGAAGGATTTACAAGCGATGAGATCAAAACCATTGCCGTGCCGAAAATCCCTGACCGCATGGCGCTGCTGGCCTCAGGTGAATTGAACGCGGGCGTACTGCCTGATCCGCTGGGAGCGCTGGCAGTCCAACAGGGTGCAGTCATCGTGCTTGATGACTCAAAGCATCCCGAATACGGCTTCAGCGTAATTTCCTTCCGAAAGGAAATAATTGATGAGAACCCCGAAGCGATCAAGGGCTTTCTCAGGGCGATCGAAGAAGCAACCAACCTGCTTAATGCAGACGCAGCAAAGTACACGACCGTCTTAAGCGACCAAAAACTTGTACCTCCACCCTTGCTGGCAACTTACAAAGTTCCCCCCTTCCCAACCGCAGGCGTACCAACCGAAGCAGAATGGAATGACGCCCTGGCATGGGCAAAAGAAAAAGGAATGCTGACAGTGAATGTAGCTTATGCAGATTCGATAAATGCCTCACTACTGCCATAACTTTTTAGCGTTCCCGTTATAATCTGGTTACAGTCACCTCTGAGGTGGCTGTAACTTTTTGACTGAACATGATCAATATTAACTCTCTGACATTTGGCTACCCGCAAACCACACCCATATTCCAGAATTTCAACTGGACGGTTCAACGCGGAGAAACATGGGCAATACTCGGCTCTTCAGGCTGTGGGAAAACCACTTTGCTCTATCTGCTGGCAGGGCTACGTCTGCCGGCCAAAGGTGTCATCGAAATAGACGGAGAACGGCTGACACGCCCCCGTCCTCGAAGTGGATTGATCTTGCAGGATTATGGTTTGCTGCCCTGGGCAACAGTCCGTGAGAATGCCGGACTGGGCCTTGAGGTTCGAAATTTTTACGGGCAAGACGGAAAACACACACCAAAGAATTTTCAACCTGAAAACAATGTCGAATATTGGCTGAACGAACTTGGGCTACACGAAATCGCCGATAAATTTCCTGCTCAAATTTCAGGCGGACAACGTCAACGGACTGCAATTGCGCGCACACTAGCACTATCCCCGGATCTACTTTTAATGGATGAGCCGTTTTCCTCCCTTGACGCCATCACCCGCGAAGACTTGCAAAAACTTACCTTGTCTCTGGTAAAGGAGCAAAACCTAACCCTGGTAATCGTTACTCATGCCATCGATGAAGCCATTTCAATGGGAAGCAAAATCCTGCTGCTTGATTCACCACAGCGCATTTTTGAGAACCCGCAGGTTGGACAGGCGAACCATCGCAGCAGTCAAGAATACCACCGCCTGTCCAATTTATTATGGGAGGAGATGCGCCATGATCCCTCGCCCACACCCGCAGGAAGAGAGGAATCCACACCGTGAAACAACGCGATATTTTTTTTTCTGCCTTAGGGATCGGCGTTGTATGGCAAATTACTGCCATGTTGGTCAATCGCCCCATTTTGCCCGCACCGTGGGATGTTTTCACTGTCTTGATCGAAGAATTGAAAACCGGACTTTTAACACATTTCTTTTATAGTTTATGGCGTGTCACAGCTGGAATGTTTTTGTCGGTCCTGGTGGCTGCTCCGGTGGGTCTGGCAATTGGCGGGTCCCAACGGCTTGACAGGATCTTCTCCCCAATAATCTATTTGTTATACCCAATTCCAAAAGTGGTATTCGTGCCCGTGGTTTTATTATTTCTGGGAATTGGAGACATTGCCAAAATCACTCTTATCTTCCTAATACTATTTTTTCAGATCGTTGTGCTGGTGCGTGATCAAGCGGCTGGACTTCCCCCAAAGCTGATCCAAAGTTTGCAGAGCCTTGGCGCAGGCCGCAGAGCGTTATTTCGCTTTATCTATTATCCAGCCAGCCTGCCCGCCATCCTAACCGCGCTACGTCAATCCATTGGGACAGCGGTAGCAGTGCTTTACATCACCGAGTTATTTGCCACCAAATATGGTCTTGGGTATTATATTTATTACAATGGCAGCACCTTATTTAATTACCCCGCCATGTATGCGGGCGTCATTGCCATGAGCCTGCTCGGACTTGGCATGTATTATGTCGTGGATTGGGCGGAAAGGCGGTTATGCAAGTGGAAGTTTGTTTCTTGAGCCCAAGGAAGCAATCCCAAGTAATACACTACCTTCTGCGATGAAACCCATTTTAGAACAGCATAAATCGTTCAAGCAACATCCCCACCCAAAATAAAAGGCTAAAAATAAATGCCGCCTGTCCCGTCCATGCCAGCGCGATATTAAGCGGGCGTCCCTTTTGCGTAAAAACCGTGTGTGCAGCACGCAATGCGACCGGCAACGATCCCCATGCGAGCAAAGAAAACCATGAAATAATCCCCATCCATGCGGCAAATGGCAGAGCAAGATAAGCAAATACCAGGCACAGCAGATATTCAATTTTTGTAAAGCTCTCACCAAAGATCACCGCCAGGGTATGCTTCCGCCCTTTGCGGTCATTTTCAATGTCACGCAAATTATTGACTACCAAAATGGCAGTAATGATCAAACCTGGCGGAATCGTCATCCACCATGCTGTGATGGAAACGAAGCCCGCCTGCACATAATAGGTCCCTGCAACTGCGGCAAGTCCAAAAAAGATAAAGACAAAAATATCGCCCAATCCATAATAACCAAGCGGAAATGGTCCACCCGTATAGGCAATAGCGGAAATGATCGCCGCGATCCCGATCAGGATGATCGGGATGCCGCCCAGCCATGCCAGATACAATCCGAGCAAGGCCGAGAGAGAGAAGACAACCACCATACCTAATTTGACCTGCAAAGAGGTGAGCATACCTGCCTGCGTCACCCGCGTGGGACCAAGTCTATCAGGCGTATCGGTGCCGCGCTCAAAATCGAACACATCATTTGCAAGATTGCTGCCGATCTGTAATAGCAGGGCGGCAAGTAAACATGCCAGAGCCGCATCGAAACGAAAATATCCATCACGCCACGCGAGCGCAGTTCCCATCACCACGCCAGATGCAGCAGCGGGCAGGGTCCGTGGACGGATCGCCAAAGTCCAAGCCTGTAAGGTCCGTTTGATCAAAGCCATTACTCCACATTAAATAAAATTCGTCGCAGTATAACTTATAATTGTTTGAATTACCCCCCCACCAACCATCCTCCAAAGTATTTTTTTGGATGATTAGAATATCAGGATAACCCATGACGCAACTTACAGGACAGGAACGCGCAACATACGTTCAAAACATGTTCACGCAGATCGCAAAACGCTACGATTTTATGAATAGATTAATGACCGGATTTCAGGACGTGCGTTGGCGAAGACAGGTCATTAGGCTTGCCAGGTTGACAAACGATACCTTGTTACTCGACCTGGGAACTGGCACCGGCGATCTGGCTCGGGAGGCGCTTTCTCAATTTCCCCAAGTCCAGGTGACCGCAGCAGATTTTACTCTCGAAATGATGCGCGTGGGACAAAAGGCAGGTCCTCTCAATTTCTCCAGCGCAGACGCTCTCAACTTGCCATTCAACAACTCATCCTTTGATGCCGTCATCTCCGGCTTTTTGATGCGCAATGTGGTCGATCTGCAAAAGGGAATCGATGAACAGTTCCGTGTACTAAAAAATGGAGGACGGGTCGTCATCCTTGACACCACCCGCCCGAAGAAAAATATCCTCTCGCCGTTCATTTGGATCCACATGCATTTCATCATTCCCACCCTTGGCGGATTGTTGACTGGTGTAAAGGAAGCATACCGTTACCTGCCAGACACCACTGAGGGATTTGTCACCGCTGAAGAATTATCTGTGCAAATGGAAAAAGCAGGCTTTAAAAATGTTAATTTCCAACGCCTGATGTTTGGAACCATCGCAATTCATTGGGGAGAAAAATAAAAAAAGATACAAAAAAAGGACCATACAAGATAATCCCTTTTGTGATCCTTTATTGGCGGAGCCACTATTCTGTTTTTGCGGCTTGAAACTGCTCTCTTGAGCCAAGCCGAAGGTGGAGGAAGTAAAACGCCAAAATGGCGATGACACACAGCAGACCGCTAATATACCAGACATAATTGGGGTTGTAGTTGTCAAAAACCAGTCCTGCCGCCCAGGGACCGACCATGGATGGCACAGCCCAGGAAAAACCGAAGATCGCCATGTAGCGGGCGCGTTTATCCTCTGGGGCAAAGGCTGCAGCAAGGGAGTTGCTCGTCGGCATCCCGACCATCTCTCCGATGGTAATAATGACCATTGCCACAATAAAGAGCGGGATGGTCGCCACAAATCCATACATGGTAAAACCGATCATGTAGAAAAATGTCGCTGTTGCCATCATTAAAAAGGGAGGATAACGTTTGATGAAATGAGACACGGAAAATTGAAAAAGAACAACCGTCACAGCGCTGGAAGACATGATTAGACCGTAAAATTGCGGATCCACCTGATGTACGTCTCGTAAAAAAACAGACAGCGAGCTATACATTTGCTGGTAAACCAGGATCATCAGGATGGATGCAAAAATAAACGCCATAAACGGACGATCTCCAATGCCTTGTCCATACCCGCGCAGAGTTTTCCCAAAAGTTTCGGTTTCTGTTTTCTCCCTGGGCTGGGGTTTGGTTTCGGGAAGCAGGCGAAAGACCAGGAGCGCCGTGATAACGCTGATAACCGCATCGCTCAAGAAAAGGTACAGGTAATTAAACGAAGCGAGAAAACCGCCGATCGTGGGGCCGATGATCCATGCAAAGTTGGCAACAACGCGCAAGATGCCAAATCCCTCAGAACGCTTTTCAGGGGGCAGGAGGTCGGCAACCATCGCCTGGTGTGCGGGGTGTGAGGCACTTCCCATCAATCCGACAAAAACGGATAGACCGTAAAACAGATAGAATTCATTCACAAAGCCAAGTGTAAGTCCACTCAGAGCACTGACCACCAAGCCGAACAAAATGATGCCGCGCCGCCCATAGCGGTCAGCCAGCGCACCGCCGATCGTACTGCCGACAAGCCCAGCCATTGAGTTTGTGGCAAGGATAATCCCTGCCTGCGTCATGCCAACATCAAATTTTTGGGTAACATACAAGGCAAAAAACGGAAATAAAAGGGTGTTTCCGATGACATCAATAAATTGTGTACCCACCACCACCCAAAATGTACGCGGAAAGTCATGGTAGGTCTTCTGTAATTTTTTTAACATTCATCTCCAAATGAAGGTGTAATTATTCCAAAAAGCCCTGAAGGTTTTATGCGGCGTCGTAAAAAACCTCAGGCGCCCGACGTATCAGGCTATACCTACTCATACGCCAAAACTTCACGGACGGTCAACCGGGATGCTGTGCGGGCAGGAATAAAACTTGCCAGGATGCTCAACAGGACAACCACAACCAGCCAAAGCCACATCCCAGGTAGTGAATATGAGTAAGTCAAAGGGACACCCATAACTGCCTGCCCAAGCGCCTGATTGAGTCCCTGACTGGTGGGAATTGCAAGGATCGCGCCCATCACCCAGCTCATCAACCCGATGACGATCCCCTCACGGATAAAGACCATGGCAACACCCCGATTTGAGGCACCAATGGCCCGCAAAACACCGATCTCGCGCGTTCGCTCCAATACATTTATACTCATTGTACCCATCAGTCCCAAACCACCAACCAAAGCAAGCAGAATCGCCATGACCAGCAAAAGAGCAACAATTGCATCGAATGACGCCTCGGCATCACGGCGTTCCATATTAATGGTGGTCAGCATGCTAACCCTTATACCAACGCTCTCGAAGTGTGCCTCCAGCATACTGGTCGCGGCATCAACAGAGACTGGATCATGATCTCGTGTGGAGATCATCAAGGCATCCGCTTCGCCGATGCGATTCGTGATCCGGGTCATATAATCGTAATTTGCATAAACGACAGGCAGGAAAGCCATGCCGATATACGTACCGACAATTTTGAAGGTGTATTCTTTTCCGTTAACCTTCAGGACGATATTGCCGCCAAGTTCAAGTTCCGGTTCATCCTGTAAAAACGCAGAAGGAACGACTACAGCATTATCATCACCCTCGGCGAGCCATCTTCCCTCCGCAATAGTCGGGGAAACGATCAGACTATCGGGCTTAACCGTCGGCGCAAACATGTAGATCATACCGCTCTCACTGTCGTCGCTTCGGACAAGGCGCGTGGGCAGCTGGATCCAGACATCTGTCTTCTCCACACCTGGAACACTCAACGCCTCGCGATTGAGTCTCTCGGCACGATAGGCACGATCGAGGGTCAACATCGTATCACAGTTGAACCACTTGATCATATCCTCGACGGTGCTTGATAACGAAGCCCGAACATTAAAGACACTGATAAAAGTGGCGGAGCCCAATGTCAATGTGATCAACGTCAGTGTCAACCTGCCCTTGTTGCGAAAGGTATTTCTCACAGACAACAATAGAGAGCGCAGCGAGAGATCCCGAGTGAACCACAAATTGGAACCAGAGAGAATTTGGTCAATCCAGTTTTTCCCGAAGCGCCCCTTACTAATGGAATAAATACTCATTGCTTCTGCTGCACTGATCCGGAGGCTGGAAATGAAAGGGATGAGGGAAGCCAGTACGGGAAGGATCAAACCAATGACGACCTGAATCTTTATCGTTAGCGGCGGCACTTCGGTTGAGTATATTTCAAAGTTAAAAAATACCGCCAGGGCACTGCTTAATTCACGCGCGCCAGCCATCCCAAGCGGGATGGCGATCAATAAAGCCAGTACCCCATAGGCCAACACCATGACCAGGTACATACCAAGAATTTGGAATGTGCTCCCACCCACCGCTTTCATCACGCCGATCTGTCGTTTTTGCTGGGTAAGCAGAGCAGACACTGTATTGACCACGAGGAAAATACTCAAGAAAAGCGACAACACACCCAGTAAACCCATCAACAACAGGATGCCTTGCAGGACATCATTCATGGGAAGTTGTCCCGGCTCTGCGATCATGCTTAATGGAATTGTGTAGCCCGACTTTTCAGCCTTATCTTTCACATGGTTCACCACCTGCTGCGCCCAGTCCTTATCCTGTGCGTGGGTAGCCAGCACATGCAGTTCATTGAAGCCATAAGGCTCTCCAAACCACTCCAACGTGTCAAAGGTAATGTACCCATAGGGCGTGCCGTCAATTTGAGCAGGAAGCTGTGCAGGATCATAGGCAGAACCCGCAATAAGAATTTTCCGCTCGGTATCATTGGGAAATCTAACCAACACGACATCGCCGACCTGCGCACCGATCACGGAAAGCGCCGCGCGTTCGATCAACATCTCGCGCTCGGGTGGAGGCCAGACTCCGCTCTGCGATGACACCTTGTTTACACGAATGTCATCATAATCCGCAACGACAAAGACCGTAAGATTTTTCCACTCACCCAATTCGGTGCGCACACGAGCGGAGATCTGCCTGCGCGCATCGGCTTCCTGAACATCCTTCATCGACCGGACAGACTCAAGAAATTCTTCGTCAAATAGTTCCGTTGTCCGCACCGTTCCGCTGGATGGATTAATGGCGGCGAAACTCTCTGCCAGCCCTTCCGACAGGATCGTACGCGCGCTAAGAATAATGCCCAGCGCGAAAAGCCCGACGGACATGGACAGCACGATCAACAGCGTGCGTGTCTTGTTCCCAAACAGGTCGTTGATAACCTTGTACCAGCGCGCCCTAAGCATGAAGACTTTCCTTTATTTGCGCATCAGCAATTTCGCCATCAACCAATGTGGCCGTCCGCGAACCACGTTTCGCAATGTCCTTATCGTGTGTAACCATTAAAACCGTCCTGCCTTCCTGGACCAGTCCTTCAAATATCCCCATGACCGCTGCCGCGGTAGCCGAGTCCAGACTGCCGGTGGGTTCATCGGCAACCAGAATCGCCGGGTCATTCGCCATGGCACGAGCGATCGCCAGCCGCTGCTGCTGACCTCCTGACAAAGCCGAAGGTTGTTTTTTCGCATGATCGGCTATATCCACTTGTTCCAATAAATTAAATGCTCGTTTACGCTGCTCCCACACAGAATAACGCCGCGCAAAGTCCATCGGCAGCATCACGTTTTGCAGCACAGTCAGAGTCGGCAGGAGCTCGAATGATTGAAAGACAACGCCCATCGTTCCACCCCTTAATCTGGCTGCCTTTTCAGTACCAAACCGGTGCATGGGAGAACCGCTAACCCATACTTCTCCTGATGTCAGGCGGTCCAATCCGGTGATGATGTTGACCAGCGTAGTTTTGCCACTGCCTGACTTTCCTGTCACGACCAGAAATTCACCTTGAAAGATCTGCAAGCTAACGCAATTCAATGCCATAACAGAACCAGCAAGGCTGTTGTAAACTTTCACGACTGAACGAAGTTCGATCAAAGGTGGTGATGGGTTATCGATTGACAAATTCATCCTGGATCCTCCCATCGACGAGACGAATCGTACGCTGGGCACGTGCTGCAAGTTCATTGTCATGTGTAACCATGAGAATGGTTTTGCCAGAATCAGCAAGGGTTTCAAAAAGTCGAAAGACCATCTCGGTGGATCTAGAATCCAAATTACCGGTCGGTTCATCAGCCGTCAGCAGGACGGGATTATTCGCCAGCGCGCGGGCGATTGCTACACACTGTTGTTGACCGCCGGAAAGGGTACCTGGTAGATTGTGGGCGTATTCTGCCATACCCACCAGTTCAAGCAAGTACATTGCCTGTTTTGGTCGTTCTCTTCGTGAATAGTGACTGCCGTAATCCATGGCGAGCAAAATATTCTCAACTGAGGTCAATGTGGGCAATAATTGAAAAAATTGGAAAATCACACCTACTGAACGGCCACGCCAGATGGCGATCTGTTCCTCGTTGAGCGCGTGAACCGCGGTCTGGTCAACAACAACCGTACCTGAAGTAGGTCTGTCAATTCCAGTTATGACGTTGATCAGGGTGGACTTACCGCTGCCGGATTTCCCAATGATGGAGACAAAGGCACCAGATTCCACCTGGAGATCAACACCTTTAAGGGCAGTGAAGGTTCCAGCCGAACTGTGATAGGTTTTTACCACTTCCTGCAGGTTCACCAGATGCTGACTAGATTTCTCAGCATTACTGCCAGACTCGATTATATTTGGGTGTGAATTTTCTTCCAACATGATTTTTACCTGTCCTATCCATATACGGATAAGAGCCTTGAAAGTTAAGAACCAGACAATACAGGATGATTTCTTATGGCAGCCGTAACCTATATCACCTGTACACTTCGGGATTAACACAATGCGGCAATCGCTCACCCTTCAAACCTGATATCAAATTTTGCGCGGCGAGGAGTGACATCAGATCCCTGGTCTTTTTGCTGGCGCTTCCCAAATGCGGCACGATAATACAATTTTCCAACTCCAACAGAGGACTGTCCATTGGTAGAGGCTCCGGGTCGGTGACATCCAACGCGGCAGCAAAGATCCGGTTGCATTTCAAAGCCTGGTACAAGCCGGTTTGGTCCAGCACTCCGCCCCGTGCAGTATTTACCAAAACTGCATTCGATTTCATCTTTGCCAGAAATTCCGAATTGACCAGATGTCTTGTTTTTTCAGTCAACGGCACATGGATTGACACAAAATCTGATTCCCCCAGCAAGGTATCCATATCGACAGGCTGTGCGCCATACACAGGCTGGGCGGACGGGTCATGGTAGATCACACGCAAGTCAAATCCCTGTGCGCGTCTGGCAACAGCCTGACCAATTCTGCCAAAACCAACGATACCCAGCGTTGAACCAGTAAAATCCGCACCGAGTAACAGGCTTGGCTGCCATGTGACCCATTTGCCTGCCCGTAAAAATCTCTCCGCCTCAGGGATGCGTCGCGCGGCAGACAGCATCAGTGCTAAGGCCTGGTCGGCTGTGGCATCTGTCAACACTCCTGGAGTGTTGCCCACGGGAATACCACGCGCGGTGGCGGCTGCAACGTCAATATGATCCACACCAACAGACATACTACTGATGACCTTCAACTGTGAGCCGATTGAATCCATCAGTTCACCGTCAATTTTTTCCGTCAGCAGACAAAGCAATCCATCCACACCATGTGAGTGCGCGATCAACTCACCACGTGAGGGCGGCAGGTCGGAAGTCCAAATATCGGGTAGGAAATGCTCCCTTATCAGAACCAGACCAGGGTCGGGGATGATACGGGTGATAAAAATTTTGGAGTCCATGTCCCAGAGTATAATCTGCACATGTCCAAAATCAAACAACCAAATTCACGTCATTGTTTTATCTGCGGATTGGAAAATCCGGTTGGGTTGCACTTGCATATTTACGAAACCGAGCCAGGCGCTGTTGAAAGCCAATACATTGCGCCTGAACATTTTCAGGGATATCCTGGCGTTCTACATGGCGGCATTGTCGCAGCGATCATCGATGAAGTTTCGGGACGGGCTCAGATGGGCAGTGACCCACTCAATCCTCGCTTTATGTTTACCGGCAAACTCGAGGTAAAGTATCGAAAAAATGTACCGATCGGAAAGATGTTGAAAATTCTCGGCAAGGCAGGCAAAACCAAACGCAATCTTGCGGAAGCATGGGCGGGTATTTACGACGCAGAGACTGACGAGTTGCTGGCAGAAGGATCAACAGTTTCCATCAATGTGCCAAATGAACAATTTGACACTTCGCAATTGGCTGAATTGGGTTGGAAAGTATATCCAGATTAACCTGTGGAGAATCTTCTGTTAATCCTAACCTATATCGCTGTGATCGCGTCGGCTATTTCTGGCGCACTGGAAGCACGTAAAAATGAAATGGACATCGTCGGCGCGACTACGATCGCGTTTGCTACGGCCTTTGGCGGCGGCACCATTCGTGACCTGTTGCTGGGGCGCACACCCGTTTTCTGGGTACTTGACCCGGGACTAACCATTGCCGCTTTTATCTTTGGTGCACTTTCCTACTATCGTCTTGACCGCCTGTCAAATAGGTTGTTCATCGTTGTAGATGCGATCGGTCTTGGTTTGTTCAGCATCCTCGGAGCAACATACACGCTTCAGCTTGAACTTTCTCCAATCGTGGCTGTACTGATGGGCGTGGTTACGGGTGTCTTTGGCGGCGTATTACGCGACCTGTTCTGTAACCGCATCCCGACCATATTCCGTCACAATACAGAACTCTATGCCACCTGTTCATTTGTTGGCACATGTGTTTTCATGCTGTTCATCTGGCTTAACGCAGACCATTTTCTGGCTTCAATCGCTGGCTCAAGCACCATTTTCATCATGCGCCTCGCCGCAGTCCGCTTTAAGGTGACCCTCCCTGCGCCGTAAAATCCATGCCGCAGGGAGACCAGTAGTTTATAATAGGCATACTTTCCACGGAGGCATATTATGATCACGATTTATCACCGTCCACGCACATTGGATGAAGCCCTGACGCTTCTCGCTCAACCTAATACTTTTCCCCTTGGGGGTGGAACGCTTCTTTCCCAGCCGACGGCTGACCCTGTCGAGGTGGTTGATCTTCAATCACTAGGCCTGGACTCCCTGACAAAAAAGGGGTATGACCTCGAAATCGGCGCAACCTGCACATTGCAAACCCTGCTCGAATCAGAGCATTGCCCTGCAGCCTTGAAAGTTGCCATCAAACTAGAAGCTCCGATCAATATTCGCAACTCTGCAACAGTCGCGGGGGCGCTTGTTTCAAGTGACGGACGCTCACCCTTTGCCACCGCCCTGCTGGCGCTTGATGCAAAGATAACCATGGTCAGTGACAAGTCTTCAGTGATCAGTGTAGGCGAATTCCTTCCCCTGCCTCGCCGTGGACTGATCACCTCGGTCGCCATTCCCCTCAACACCAAATTTTCCTTTGAATTCGTCTCCAAGACTCCTGCAGACAAACCCCTTGTCGCCGCCGCCCTTGCGCAATGGAACTCCGGTCGGACGCGCCTCTCACTTGGCGGATATGGTCAGAGTCCCCTACTGGCGATGGATGGACCCGAAGCTGAAGGTCTGGATTCCGCCGCCCGCAACGCTTATCACGAAGCGCAGGATGACTGGGCAAGTGCAGAATATAGGATGGATGTGGCAGCGACATTGGCAAAGAGATGTCTGGTTTAATGGCATAAGCCAGCAGAACTAGAAATTTTTTGTCCCACACACTGTATCTTCGTCGTTTCCAACCATGTTTGAATCCTTTTCAGCCTTATATTTCAGCGTTACCTGTCATACAGGCAACACTTACATTCAAAAACCAGCCAGTTTGGAGAAAAATGACCAAATCATTTAACCTTATCGAAGAAAAAAACATCCCCGAATTAAACGCCACCGCAAAACTCTATGTCCACAAACGCACTGGGGCGCGGGTGCTCTCAGTCGTCAATGACGACGAAAACAAAGTCTTTTCGATCAACTTTCGCACCACGCCAAAGGATTCAACGGGTGTGGCACATATTTTGGAACACTCTGTTTTGGGTGGCTCGGAAAAATATCCTGTTAAAGAACCGTTTGTGGAATTGCTGAAAGGCTCCCTGGCGACATTTGTTAATGCATTTACCTATCCTGACAAAACCTGTTACCCGGTTGCGAGTCAGAACCTGCAGGATTTTTACAACCTGATTGACGTATATATGGATGCGGTCATGCACCCACTCATCACCGAGGAAACATTAATGCAGGAAGGCTGGCATTACGAATTGGACGACCCCGCCAATCCATTGACATACAAAGGGGTGGTTTTCAACGAGATGAAGGGTGCATATTCCTCGCCCGATAATTTACTGGCACGCACCATTCAGCAATCGCTCTTTCCCAAACACGTGTATGGCATTGACTCAGGCGGAGATCCGCGCAACATTCCTGACCTGACCTACGCCGCGTTCAAGTCTTTCCACGAAACGTACTATCACCCATCCAATTCTTTCATCTTTTTTTATGGGGACGATGATCCTGAAAAACGACTCAAACTCATCGAAAGCTATTTTGCGCCTTACAAGAAACTCAAGGTCAAATCACAGGTACCGCTTGCCAAACCCTTCAAGAAACCAAAGAAGGTCGTCTACTCATATGACGCGGGGCAGGACAAAGATATCAGGAAGAAGCACTATTTCACGGTTAACTGGCTGCTGCCCGATACCTCTGACCCGGTCATCGATTTTAGCTTGCAAATCCTTGCCGGTATTTTAATTGCAACCCCTGCGTCCCCGTTGAAGAAGGCCTTGCTTGATTCGGGATTTGGTGAGGACCTGGCAGGCTTGGGCCTGGAAAATGAATTACGCCAGCATATTTTTTCAACCGGTTTAAAAGGCACACGTGCGGGCGACGCAGCCAAGATCGAGAAATTAATTTTTGACACACTCCAGGCGCTTGTCAGGGACGGTATTGACCCCGATATGACTGCTGCCGCCATCAATACACTTGAGTTCCGGTTGCGTGAGAACAACACCGGGTCATTTCCGCGCGGGATCTCAGTCATGCTGCGCGCCCTCGTCACCTGGCTGCACGAAGATGACCCTTTCAAATTACTCGCCTTCGAGGCGCCGCTCACTGAAATTAAATCCCGTCTCGCAGCAGACAGGAAATATTTTGAGAATTTAATTCAAATCCACCTGCTCGATAACCCACACCGTACAAGTTTACGTTTCAAACCTGACCCGGAGCTTGGCCGCCGTTTCGAGGAGGAGGAGAAAAACCGTCTGGCCGCCATTCGTGAAACAATGAGCGAGGAGCAGATACTTGGGTGCATCAAAACCGCCAAACACCTCAAGCAATTGCAAGAGGCGCCCAACTCACCTGAAGCACTGGGAACCATGCCCTTCCTTCAGCTTTCGGACCTGGAAAAAGAAAACAAGACCATCCCGATCGAGATAATTCAGATCCAGGATACGCCTGTGCTATATCATGACCTGTTTACAAATGGAATTGTTTATCTTGACCTTGGCTTTGACCTGCATGCCCTCCCCAAAGAACTACTGCCATTGACTGAAATTTTTGCCCGCGCCCTTTTGGAAATGGGAACCGACAAGGAAGATTACGTCAAACTCTCACAACGCATTGGAAAATATACAGGCGGTATCCACGGCAGCGCGCTCAGTACAACCACATTTGGGTCGCGGGAGAACGTGAGTAAATTATTCATGAGCGGCAAAGCTACAATGGGACGGGCCGCTGAATTGTTGAAAATCCTGAAAGACATCCTGCTCAGTACAAATTTCGACAACCGGGAAAGACTTAAACAGATCGTTCTCGAAGAAAAATCCGGACTTGAGTCATCCCTTGTCCCCAGTGGGCATGCCTACGCCAACCGTCGCGTGCGCGCGCAGTTCGGCGGCGCAGGCTGGGTAAACGACCAGATCGGCGGCATCGGCTATCTCTTTGCCCTGCGCAAACTTGCCAGCGACATCGACAAAAAATGGGACAGTGTATTGAACCGCCTTGAGGCCATGCGCAGCCTGTTGATCAACAGCAAATCCCTGATCTGCAATATTACAATTGACTCGGCAAACTGGAAGGTCTTCCAGCCGCATTTCGAGAACTTCATTTTTGGGCTGCCCGAAAAAGAAACTGACCTGAAACCATTCGAAGTCGAATTCCACATCGAGAAGGAAGGTCTGACCATCCCAGCACAGGTCAATTACGTCGGCAAAGCCGCAAACCTGTATGATCTGGGTTACGAACTCGACGGCTCATCGCATGTCATCCTAAACTACTTACGAACCACCTACTTGTGGGAAAAAATCCGCATCCTGGGCGGTGCCTATGGCGCTTTCTGTTCATTTGACAGTAACTCAGGCATATTGTCCTTCCTTTCATACCGCGACCCGAATCTTGATGCCACGCTCGAAAACTACAACAATGCAGCCGGCTATTTGAAGAATCTTGACGCTGCCTCCCTGTCTGGCAGTGAACTAACCAAAGCCATTATAGGCACGATCGGCGACATGGACTCATACCAACTGCCTGATGCAAAAGGCCACACCTCCATGATGCGCTATCTGACGGGTAAAACAGATGAGATGCGTCAAAAAGAACGCGACGAAGTCCTATCCACCAACGGCGAAGATTTCATCACCTTCGGTGATGTGCTGGAGAAACTCGCAAGATCAGAGGCGGTTGTGGCACTTGGGTCACAGTCTGCGATCGAAGGCGCAAAAGCCGGTTTTAAGGTGACAAAGGTTTTATAAGACGTCAAATATCCAAGGTTGTGAGTCAAAGGTCATAACCCAACTGCGGACTTTTAACCTTTGACAATTGTTAAGATCAAGGAGGCACAATGAACATCACACTTAAAATCAATGGGGTTGACCACGGTTTGGACATTGCACCATCTTCCACGCTTCTCGCTGCCCTGCGTGGATTGGGTTTTCATGGAGTCAAATTCGGCGATGAAGGCGGGTTGAGCGGGTCAGATACAATTTTATTAGACGGCAAACCTGTCAATGCCGGGTCAATTCTCGCTGCACAGGCGGAAGGCCATAACATTGCCACCATTGAAGCTCTCGGTGAACATCCCGAACAAGGCTGGAAGTTGTCCGGTGGACTGCACCCACTGCAAAAGGCGTTTATCGAAACAGGTGCCGTCCAATGTGGTTACTGCACGCCGGCGCAAATCCTCGCCGCAAAATCCCTGCTTGAAAAAAATCCCAACCCTAGCGAGGCGGAAGTCCGTGAGGCGATCTCAGGCGTGCTTTGCCGATGTACGGGTTATCTGAAACCTGTGCAGGCTGTCTTAAAAGCCGCGGCAGAAATGCGAGGTGATACACGCCTGGATTGGGATACCATTAATTGGGATTTTGGAACCCCCAAAGATGACTCCTCACAGAGTGACACTCCCACCCCGACCCTGACAGGCGTGCTGGTTCGACCCCGGGTGGTTGTGACCCCCGACAAGCAGAAATGGCAGACAGTGGGCAAGCCCGAAATCAAGGTGGATGCGATAAAACTCGCCCAGGGCAAACCCGCCTTCGCCGCAGACTTTGAAAAACGCGGGCTGCTTCATGCAAAAGTATTGCTTTCGCCACATGCGCACGCAATCATCAAAAAGATAGACACCAGCAAAGCCAAAGCCTTGCAGGGCGTGGCCGCCGTTTTGACTTGGCAGGATATTCCACGTGTGGTCTATTCCACGGCAGGACAATCGGATCCGATCCCTGGACCGCTGGACACATTCTCATTGGATTACAAGGTCAGGTTCGTTGGTGACCGTGTCGCATTCGTAGCGGCAGAGACCTCAGAAATTGCAGAGAAAGCGCTCTCGCTGATCGAAGTTGAGTATGATGTTCTGCCTGCCATCCTCGACTCACGAGAATCAATGTCCAGCAAAATCCAGATACACGATGAGCCTGAATTTGTCAACTTTGCAGATTCAAATCCCAAAAAGAACCTTGCCGCAGAAATTCGCATTGACATTGGCGACGTCGAAAAGGGTTTTGCCGAAGCCGATAACATTTTCGAAGCTGAATATGAAGTGCCAAAAGTTCAACAAGCGCACATCGAACCGCACGTGGTTGTAACCTATTGGGACGAGGACGACCGACTGGTGATCCGCACCTCTACCCAGGTTCCATTCCACGTCCGCAGGATGATGGCTCCCGTACTCGGTCTGCCTGTAAAACGAATCCGTGTCATCAAGCCACGCATCGGTGGCGGCTTCGGCGGCAAGCAGGAAGTATTAATTGAGGATGTTGCCGCACATCTGACGATCGCCACCAAACAACCTGTCATCTACGAATATACCCGCGAAGAGGAATTTATCGCCGCACGCTCCCGCCATCCGATGCGCGTGAAAATGAAGACAGGCGTAAAGAAAGACGGAACCATCACCGCCAATGCGATGTATGCCCTGTCCGACACTGGCGCAAACGGTGCACACGCATTAACGGTGACAGGGAACACTGGACACAAAGCCATGGCCTTATATGTTGGAGACGGCGAGTATCGCAAAGCACCCAATATCCGTTTTTATGCGGATATTGTCTACACTAACACCCCTCCCTCCGGCGCCTATCGTGGCTACGGTGTGCCGCAAGGCTATTGGCCTTTAGACCGTCACATGGAAAAGATCGCCCGCGCCATGGGCTTTGACCCGATCGATTTCCGCTTGAAAAACGCCATTCACGCTGGAGAGTACCATCCGTTTTCCACAGCATGGAATGAGGGACGCGAACCTCGTCCTGAGATTATCCACACAGTTGGGTTGGAACAATGTGTGGCACAAGGCAGAGCCGCCATCGATTGGGATGATAAGTATGGAAATGAAGAGTGGCGGCGGCTCGCTGCCCCAAATAAACGCAAAGGCATCGGCATCGCGCTTGCCATGCAAGGCACAGCCATTCCCTACCTTGACATGGGCGGCGCATCCATTAAGATGAACGATGACGGCTCATTCAATTTACTCATTGGGGCAACCGATCTTGGAACGGGTTCCGATACTGTCCTTGCGCAAATGGCGGCGGAAGTTCTGGGCGTTCCACTCGAAGACATGATCTGTTACTCATCCGACACTGACTTTACGCCGTTCGACAAAGGCGCGTATGCGTCATCCACCACGTATATCTCTGGTACGGCGGCAACAAAGGCAGCCCAAATCGTGGCGGAGAGGATCAAGATCCGCGCGGCGATGATGTTGAACATGGATAAACATGACGATATCATTCTGAAAGACCGCAAGGCTACCGCGCCCGACGGCAGATCTGTTTCCATGACAGAGATCGCGCTCGATTCTCTGCACAAGAATAACCAGGAGCAGATCATGGGTGTGGCTAGTTACGTCTCGCCTGTATCTCCGCCCCCGTTTGCGGCGCAGTTTGCAGAAGTCACGGTGGATGTAGAAACAGGCCAGGTTACAGTGGACAGGCTTGTTATGGCAGTAGATTCGGGTGTCATCGTCAATCCGCTCACCGCATCGGGTCAGATCGAAGGTGGTATGACCCAGGCTCTTGGCTATGCCGTTTGCGAAGAAATGCGCTACGATGAAAAAGGCCGTGCCCTCGAACGCGACTTTGACCGTTACCACCTCTTCCGCGCTGATGAAATGCCTGAATTGGAAACCATCTTTGTTGAAACGTTTGAACCAAGTCATCCTTTTGGTGTGAAAGCAGTTGCAGAGATCCCGATGGATGGAGTTGCTCCTGCGGTAGGCAATGCCGTCCTCGATGCCGTCGGCGCAAACGTGGACGACAACCCTGTCACACCCGAAAAAGTCTGGCGTGCACTTAGAAAGTAAAATAAAAAAATATGCGGTAGTCAGTGCTCACTGACTACCGCATATTTTTTATAAGGTGGGAAACCTTGAGTCAAAAATTCAATTGAAAATAAATTCAACAATCTCATCACTACCGTCACCGGCGGCCGCACACACAGGAGATCAATAAAAAGCCATTTGCGACCCGGCAAACGGCTTTAGGCATGAAATTAATGTCAGCACACGGCTGACCAGGATTTACGCCCCTCAGACACTGCCTGAGCCGCAAGAAGGCGTTGAACTCGACCCCAGTGAGAACGAACCCGCACCTGCCGCGGGCTTGGATGCAAACGTGGACATCTTTTTCTTCACCTTACTGCCGCCACACGTGGGACAAACCACTTCATCAATTTTACTGATGCTTAGGACAAGGTCTTCAAAAATTTCTTCACACTCGGTACAAACAAATTCAAAAATCGGCATGATCACTCCAGTATAAAATGGCTGTGGAAATTTGCAGGGCGATCGTGAGGCTTTTCACGACACCTACATGTTTTGATGCCTAAAACAGGGTAAAGTTACAACCAATATCGTAATATCAGCACCTCCCGCCCCATCAATACAACATGAAAAATTTTAGAACCATCTCAAACATCATCGAGCCTCAACTCGCTATGGAAGGTGCGGGCGTATTATTGCGCCGCTCGGTTTTTCCGCGCGCAAGTAACGAATTTGACCCTTTCCTGCTCTTCGACCACTTTGCATTTAATAATCCAATGGAAGGTCCCCTGCGCGGATTTCCCATGCACCCCCATCGCGGCATTGAAACCGTGACCTACATCCTGGACGGCTCTGTCAGTCATCGAGACAGCCTGGGTAACTCAGGGGTGATCGGTCCCGGCGACGTGCAGTGGATGACCAGCGGGCGCGGTATCCTCCACGAGGAAATGCCACGTCGGGGAGAAAGCGGAAACATCTTCGGCTTTCAACTTTGGGTCAATCTACCTGCAGCCCAAAAAATGAGCCAACCCCGCTACCAGGAAGTGAACTCGTCCACCATCCCCACCATCCAAAAAAACGGCGCGACGATCCGCCTTGTGGCAGGGGAATTGGATGGGGTATTCGGACCAGTAACCGAGATTGCAGCCTCCCCAATTTATATGGATGTCAAGCTGGAGCCTGCTTCGAAATTCATTTACCCCATCCCGGACGGATATACCTGCCTCGCCTATGTCTTTGAAGGCACGGGCGAATTCGCAGAACAGGTCGTGGAATCTGTCAGCATGGTCGTTTTTAATGATGACGGAAAACAAATCGAAATTACGAGCGAAACAGGAGTCCGCTTCATGTTGATCGCAGGCGCACCATTCAAGGAACCCATCGTACCCTACGGCCCATTTGTCATGAACACCGTTGAAGAAATCCAACAGACATTGGCTGAGTTACGCAACGGTACATTTATCAAATAAAAAAAGCAGGTGGCGGTCTCGTTTATAACCACCACCTGCTTTTTTATTATGGTTCCGAAATCCTCAAATTGTCAAATGAGACTGTCACATTGCCTTCATCAATTGTCCCAACCAGGAAACCGACAGTACCGGTGGTAAAGCGGGAATCCTGCACTTCACCCAGCAATTGGTCGTTCACATAAAATTTCATGCCCGGACCTACAGCAGAAACTTTTAAACGGTTGGTTTGAGCGCCTTGCCTGATGGCTGATGACTCGGCCCATTCAGCAAGGAATTCAGGGTCGGTATGATTTGCACCATCCACAGTAAATGCATAAAAGCCATCGCCGCTAACCATAAATGCGTAAAACTCATCAGACTGAAGCCCATAACGGAGGATCACTCCATAGGCATTGTTATTTGGGCCGCTAACCTGGGTTGCATCCGCCTCGAGGATAAAATCCGCGTATTCAATTTCGGTGCATTCCGTCCACCCAATATATGATGAGTTAGTTACCCGCATCAAAAATTGACCATTTTCCACAAAACGCTCCACATCGATGGTGGATTCTGTGTTGCAGGAATCAACGAATTCGCTCTCCTCAAAGACCACCCTGCTCGGAGTGGGTTGTGAAGCTAAGTTTGTGATCGTGGTACATGCCAGCATGGTTACAAGCAGAAGTATGGAAAAGAAGATCAGTTTTTGGGTTTTCATCTTTGCTCCTGTAAAAATAAAGGTCGAATGGACTTAATACTTAATTGCGGGGATTATACTGTACATATATTCCGTGACCATATCACATATAAAAGGGAAAAATCAACATGTCACAAGTACTATACGGACCGCAGCTTGGCAAAGAAGGAAAATTACGGGTGGGATGCAGCGCCACGATCTTTGACCAAAACAGGAATAAAGTATTACTTACCCGGCGCACAGACAATGGCCGCTGGTGTCTGCCGGGCGGCGCCATGGAATCAGGTGAAAGTGCCGCTCAAGCATGTGAACGTGAGGTGTGGGAGGAAACGGGCTTAAAAGTCCGCGTGATCCGCCTGATCGGAGTCTATAGCGACCCCGATCAATTGGTGATCTATTCCGATGGGAACAAAGCCTTTTTCGTTGTCTTAAGCTTTGAAGCAGAGGTCATAGAAGGTGAACCAGGATTAAGTGACGAAACCACAGCCTTTGGATATTTTTCACTGGAGGATATGGAAACCATGCAGATACATGCAAATCACAACCAACGCGTGAAAGATGCTCTGCTTGGCGGGGATGCAGTAATCAAATAAGAATCAACAACAATGAGAAAAATAGACGCGCCTCCAAACAGAGACCAGGGTGTTTACATTTACGAATTTACCGATGGAGGATCTGTGTTTAAAAATATTTCCGAAAAATTTTACCAATGGAGCAAAGGTTGGGTTATTTTTTTCCTGTTCCTGCTTGACATTTTCTTTTCAGTCTTCTTACTGCCCCTCATCCAGGGTGTGCTGCAGAATGGACAGGGCGGAATTCGAGCGCTTGACCTGATGCTCTTCGCAACTCCTAAAAAGATCTTCGGCATGATCGAAAATTATGGCGAAAATGGGCGCCTGTTTTATCGCAGTGTGGAACTTACAGTGGATATCATCTACCCCATTGTGTATCTGTTTTTCTTCGGACTGCTCATCTCCTGGCTTTTCCAACGCGGGTTTACGAACACCAGTCCCATGCGTAATTTCAACATCCTGCCACTGGGCGCATGGTTCTTTGATCTCCTTGAAAACATCGTCATTGTAATTCTGCTCTCAGCGCATCCCTCACAACCCACAGCGCTCGCATGGATTCTCTCTTTATTGTCCATGATCAAATGGATCTTTGCAGGCGCAAGCATGGTGTTGATCCTGGTTGGGCTTGTCATGACGATCAAGAATGGATTCAAAAAGCAGGAATGAACTAACAAAAAGACCGCCTTGCGAGACCGTCTTTTTATGATATTTCACCCTTGCATTTCCCTCCACCATACCCCCGTACATTCAGGCAAAATCTGCCATTTATTTTCCTTGACCTTATCCCCCAACTCATCACCGAAGAAAAAGCGGGAAAGATATTCGGCTTCGGATAGTGACTCAAATTTGTAATCCGTGCGAATCCACTTGTGTTGAAAACCAGTCTCAGCCAGCCAGGAATAATAGTTTTTGAGATGATCCAACTGTGTCGGTGCCTCGTTACCCGTACCAAGCGAATCGAACAGCACAATATGTCCGTTCGGTTTCAGTACGCGCTTCATCTCGGACATCCATTTTTCCAACTCTGTTCGCCAGGTTTCAGGATTCCACACGGCAAGATACGCCACGCTCCAGCCAGAGACTACCAAATCCGCAGACTGGTCAGCCACAGGCAGTTGACGGTGGTCAGCCACATCCACTTGCCAGTTGATTAATCCGCCTGCTCCAAGCTTTTTACGGCATACCCGCAGCATTTCTTCAGAAACATCAAATGCGCGGATATACTTGACCAATGGTGCCAGAAGACAAGCCAGTCGTCCTGTACCAGCACCGAGGTCGTAAACCACATAATTCTCCACGGACGTGATCTCATACAGCGCTTTCAGGATATTTCCCTGATAATCTTCGCGGGCGATCAACGCCTCATATTGGTCACCTTCAGTTTTGTAGATTTCTTCTTGTGTAGGCATACAACAATTATAATAGAGTCATGCTCACACTATCCCCCTCCGCCCAGAAGATCCAGAACCTGCTATGGGAACTTGGCTATAAGTACACCGTGATCGAACATGCCGAATCCACACGTACGGCACAGGAAGCCGCAGACCGCGCAGGCTGTGAACTTTCGCAGATCGTCAAATCACTTATATTTCGCGGGAAGACCAGTAACAAGCCGGTCCTGGTCCTGACCTGCGGGGCGAACCGTGTGGATGAAAAACGCATCAGCAAATATGCTGGTGAATCAATCGCCCGTGGTGACGCCGATTTTGTGCGGTCAGTTACCGGTTTTGCCATCGGCGGTGTTCCACCCATCGGACATAACCAGCCAATGGAAACCTATCTCGATGAGGACTTCCTTCCGTATCCAACCATCTGGGCTGCGGCTGGAACCCCGAATGCCATCTTTGAATTAACAATTGCCGACCTGCAAAAAATGACAGGCGGAACAATCGTACAGGTGAAATGATGCTGGAAGAAATTTACAACCACCTCCAATTAACTGATTCCCTGCACAGCAGTGGAATGCCGACCCCAAAACAGATACTATCCCTTGCAGAAAACGGTATACAAGTGGTGATTAACCTTGCCACCCTCCATTCAGAAGGATGGATGCCCGATGAGCAGGAACGCATCAAAGCACAAAATATTTCCTATTACAATATCCCGGTGGATTGGGATAACCCCACCACCGATGACTTGAATAAATTCATGGCAGTCATGGATAAACACAAAAGTGAAAAAATTCTCGTCCACTGCCAGGCAAATTACCGCGCCACAGGTTTTATTGCGCTATACCGGGTCATTTTTCTAGGCTGGTCACAGGAAAACGCCTTTAAAGATCTATATAAAATATGGAATCCCGTCGAATACCCCATCTGGCAAAAATTTATCGAGAGAAGCCTCCGGACACAGTCCTAATAAATCCGGCCAGGCAATAATCATTTCCAGGCCATTCACGCCTGTAATATAACAAAAATCTATCCTAAAAATACCGCGACGAGGAACCGCCCTGTATGGAAAAATATTTTGCGCTCCTTTATGAAGGTACATCCTTCGAACTCTTTGGCACACAGCACCTGACTGCACTGGCCATTATCACGGTCTTTTGTTTTTCATATTTATACTTCCGAACCATTTGGGGTGAAAAGGAAAGAAAGATCGTCCGCTGGGTATTTGCGATTGCGATCGTGCTCAATGAATCAAGCCTGCATATCTGGTCCCTGTATTGGGGCATTTGGGATGTTCAAACCATGCTCCCATTACACATGTGCGCCGTACTCATCTGGTCTTCCGCTTACATGCTCATCACTAAAAACTATACCATCTACGAAATGGTGTATTTCATCGGGCTTGGCGGCGCCATGCAAGCCGTCCTCACGCCAGCCGATGCCGCTGCATACAACTTTCCCCATTTTCGGATCATGCAGACCTTCATCGCGCACGGCCTGCTTATCAACATTGCCATCTACATGACCGTCGTTGAGGGCTTCCGCCCCACCTTGCAATCCTTTAAACGGGTCTTTATTTGGACAAATATCTATATGGTGATAATTTTCTTTCTTAACCTCGCCATCGGGAGCAACTATCTTTTCATCGCCTACAAACCGGATTTCCCCACTCTGCTCGACATGCTTGCCCCCTGGCCCTGGTACATCATTGAACTGGAGGTGATCGGGTTTGTTATTTTCTTCATCCTCTACATCCCTTTCCTCGTCAGAGACTGGCGTACAAAAGCACAAATACCATCATAATTTTTTTACATAGATTCCTCACACAGCCTCCTGCATTCATTGTACATCCTAGGTTGAGATAATGAAACTTAACTCGGCATTCCACTTGATAAATATCCCCGGAGGGAAGGAAGAATGAATAGAAATATCCTGGGGTTGGCAATAATATTTTTTTTGATATCGCTTGCTTGCGGGATAGTCACCCCACCCACGCCAATCCAGCCAGGCGTGGAAACAATTGTTGCCGCCACCTTCCAGGCACTCACAGCCGTGCCGCCCCCAACCCAGACAGCCCTCAGCGGCACGCTTGTTTCGGTCAACAACATCTCCTTCACCATTCCCGCCGAAATTGGCAGCGGGTCACAAGTAGAAACCATCGCCGCAGTTTCCCCGTCTGATGACATGCCGTGGTGGGGAATTGCCCCCAGCTATCACAAATATATAATTCAAGGTTATCCTCTATCTGGAACCTTTCATACGCAGACCATCTATGTGTATCCCATCAATGAGTATCTTCAGGTAAATGCAGAAATGGCAAAATTATTTGACGGACTCAAAACCATCCTCAATTCTCCAAGCCAGCCCCTGCCTGATAACCTGCCCTTCCTGCCCGCCTTCAATGCAGGGCAAATGTTTCACTCCAACGAACTAACCTTGAAATTCCAAAATGGACAGGGAATACGTTTCCTGACCCAATACGGACAGGCTCCCTACCCGGTCAATAATAACGGCTTGTTTTATACGTTTCAGGGGTTGACGGATGATGGTATGTATTATGTTGCAGCCATATTACCCGTCAACGCATCCTTCCTCCCGGCAGATGGAAGTCCCGATACACCTCTGCCTGCTGACGGCGTACCGTTTGACTGGGAAAATTTCGAAAACACGGACAAACACTTTGAACAGGCAAGGCAAAAACTAAACTCAACCGACGCTAATGCATTCACCCCTACGCTAACAAAACTGGACGAATTGATCCAATCCATAATGATCAAGTGAATCTTTTCCACGCAAGGTGTTGATTTCAAGTATTAATACCAAGGACAATTCAATCAAATTGGAGAAACCTATGAAAAAAATGGAAGCGCTTACCGGGGATGTTTACAACATTGATGTGTTTCAGGTCCTGTTGAATTACGAAATTTCACGTTCCCGTCGTTATCCATGCCCCCAAACCTTGATCCAGATAGAAATTACACCCAATGGTTTCAATGCGGATACGATCAGCACTGCACCTTTGATATTTTCAGCAGCACTCAACACCCATTTACGCTCTGCGGATATTCCGGCTCGGAATGGGAATCTTTTCACCATTCTGCTGCCCAACTCAGACAAACACGGTGCACAGGCGGTCTGTGAAAGACTGTTGTCGGTATTCAAAAACAAATTCGAGGACACCAATGGCCACTCTGTGACCTTCTCGCTGCATATTGGAGTCACTACGCATCCGGGTGGGCAAACCATCACCAGCACCGGATTGCTTGAAAAGGCGGAAGAAGGGTTGATGCAATCAAAACGAAAAGGACCTAATACCTTTGTCTTTATTGCGTAAAACAGATCGAATTTTTGGAGTATCAATGAATTTATCCACATCAAACATCAAAGATCCTAATTTTAAAAAAGTATCGCAAAAAATAGTCTCGGAAATGAAGCGTTTATCCATTCCGGGTGCAGCTGTGGGAATCTGGTACAAGAACAGGGAACACATTGCAGGATTCGGCGTGACCAGCATCGAGAATCCGCTTCCAGTGACGCCTGACACCCTTTTTCAAGTCGGGTCGATCAGCAAAACATTAACAGGCACCATGCTAATGCAACTTTCAGAGCACGGCAAAATTGACCTCGACGCCCCTGTGCGAAAATATCTTAGTGAGTTGAGGCTCCAAAACGAAAGTGTTGCAAAACAAGTCACGACACGCCACCTCCTGACACACACCGGCGGCTGGGTGGGAGATTACTTTAACGATTTTGGCAATGGTGATGATGCGCTCCAGCGTATGGTAAAGGATATTGCCAGGCTTCCACAGATCATGCCGCTTGGGAAAATTTGGTCATACAACAACGCCGGTTTTAATATTGCGTCACGCATAATAGAAGTAGTGACGGGAAAACCTTATGAACAAGCCGCGCAGGAAATGCTGTTCGATCCACTTGGTCTCGACATGACTTTCTTTTTCCCGAGCGACATACTCATCACCCACCGCTTTGTTGTTGGCCATTACAACAAAGGTAAAAATACACTGGTCGCACGTCCCTGGGCAATTGGCCGCGCAGGAAATGGCGTCGGCGGAGTGGTCAGCACGGTAAAAAACCTGCTCACGTATGCCCGCTTCCATATGGGGAACGGCAGCCGCATCATGCAACGCAAAACGCTCAAAGCCATGCGCGTTCCACAAATCAGCATGGGCAGGCGTGGCAGCATGGGTATCACCTGGTTCATAAGCCCAACCAGTGACCCTGTCCGCTTCAGCCACGGGGGGGCAACTCATGGTCAGCAAGCCACTTTCATGTTCATCCCTGATAAGGATTTTGCCATTTCCATTCTCACCAACAGCGACAGCGGCGGCGTTTTAAACACCAATGCAGTCACACTTGCTCTTGAGTTATATTGCGGCATCAAACCAACCCTGCCGCAAATACTCCACACACACGAAAACGAATTGAAGGAATTTGCAGGGTCCTATCGGATCGGCACAGAGGCTTTTGACTTGAAAATAAAGAACAAGGCGCTTATGCTTTATCCCATTCCACTGGGTGGATTCCCCAAACCAGACAGCCCTCCCGGTCCTGCCACCCCTCCCATGCGGATCGCGTTCTATGATAAAGATCAAGTCATCGGTCTGGATGAGCCGTTAAAGAATGCCCTTGGTGACTTCATCCGTGATGAAGAAGGGCGTGTGGAATTTTTGCGGATTAGCGGACGTGCTCACAAGAAGATCAAATAATTACAGCACGTAAAAATTTTGGAGCTCATCCTGATAATGCCGATCAACTCAGGAGCCGCATAATTAATTTCCTTGCAGTCAAGTTTCCTGAACCCTGTTTTATGAACTGCTGAATATGAGCAGAGGAAAACCATGAAAAAGATCTTAATGATAACCCTTGCATTTGGAGTGATCATTTCTTCATGCAATATGCCCACAAGCAATGCAATAGACCCGCAAATTGCCACTGCCGCCGCGTTGACCGTGCAGGCAGCCCTGGATGCAACAACTCCGATCGCAAGTTCAACCCTGGCAGCCAACCAGCCTGAGGTTACGAATACCCAGCCTGCTGTACCCAAGACAACCAGCACGTCAACTTTCTCCCAACCAATGGCAAGCGTTGGAGATGTGACCAACTGCCGCAAAGGCCCCGCAAAAAGCTATGAACGCGTTACGCAGATCATGCCGTTGGAGTCTGTAAAAATTATCGGCTTCTTCCCGCCAAATTATTGGGTCGTGACTACCAAGGACGGAGATTGCTGGTTGTCCGGCGAATTTGCGACCCCGTCAGGTAGTTTTGCGGCTGTACCGACCGTTACCGCACCACCCACGCCGCTGGGTGGCGCGCCTGATCCTGCCACCTTCTCCAAAAACGGATGGACATTTTTCTGTTACAGCGGGCAGGCAGATATTACCCTCAACTGGAACGACAACTCAAATAATGAAACAGGGTATCGTATCATGCGAAACGGTGAAGCGGTCACCGAATTACCAGCCAATTCGACTAATTTTTCCGAAACAATTCCCCTGTTGTCAGGGCAAAACGTGGGCTATCAGATCCAGGCATATAACCAGGCGGGCGAAACCAATAGTTCAACGGCAAGCATCACCTGCCCATAAATATTTCCTGCAGATAAATAACAAAAATCCCGTGCCCTTCGGGTCACGGGATTTTTTATACTTCACGCTTGTTTATTACTCTTCCCCCAACTGTTCCTTCGCTTTTTTCGTCTGCTTGCCACGCTCATCAGTCGCAAGGATACGCTTACGGATGCGGTAGCTCTCAGGAGTTACCTCAAGCAATTCATCATCTGAAAGATACTCAACCGCTTCATCCAAACTCATGGAACGGGGCGGCGTCAGGCGAATTTCCATATCGCCTCCGGATGCACGCATATTGGTAAGGTGTTTCTTCTTACAGACATTGATCGGAATATCCTGGCCGCGTGCATTTTCACCAACCACCATGCCTTCATAGACTTGCACACCAGGACCAATGAATAACACCCCACGCTCTTCCGCACTCTTCAGTGAGTATGCAGTGGTCACACCAGCTTCCCAGGCAACAATGGATCCCCTTGTGCGTGAAGTTATGGGACCTGCCAATTCGTCATAGCCATTAAAGATCGTGTGCATCACGCCTTCCCCGCGGGTGGAGGTGAGGAACTGATACCGGAACCCAAGCAAGCCGCGTGTCGGGACAATGTAAACGATACGCGTCATTCCCTGGCCGGCATCATGCATTTCGGTCATTTTGCCGCGTCTGCTTCCAAGCATTTCCACCACAACACCGACGGTTTCATTACTGGTTTCAACATGCACTTCTTCATATGGTTCAAGCAAGGCGCCATCATCAGCCTTATGATAGATAACCTCGGGTCTGGATACCTGGAATTCATATCCTTCCCGGCGCATGGTTTCAATAAGAATACCCAGGTGCAATTCACCGCGCCCTGAGACCAAAAAATTTTCAGCAGAATCAGTATCTTCCACACGCAAAGAAACATTGGTGCGAAGTTCTGTGTATAAACGCTCACGCAGTTTGCGTGAAGTTCCCCAGGTACCCTCTCTACCGGTAAATGGAGATGTATTCACGCCAAATGTCATGCGGACCGTTGGTTCTTCCACTTTAATGGTCGGCAGGGCAACAGGAGTTGTCGGGTCGGCAAGTGTCTCGCCGATGGCAATACCTTCAAGACCAGCCAATGAAATAATATCGCCCGCTTTTACTTCATCAATTTCCACCTTATTCAAACCTTTGAAGGTATAAAGATAACGCGCACTTTCAGGCAGGATCGTTCCATCCAATTTCATCCGGGCCATTTTTTGACCCGCCTTAATCGTGCCGGCAAAGACACGCCCAATGGCAGTCACCCCTCGATAATCATCATACCCAAGCATGGTAACCAACAACTGTAAAGGCGCTTCAGGGTCCACTTTTGGCGGGGGAATGTGCTTAAGGATGGTATCGAACATGGGCTGAAGGTCAGGACCTAGTTCTGCTGTAAGACCAGCCCGACCGGCAGTAGCCTGGGCATAAATGACAGGAAAATCCGCCTGATCTTCACTTGCACCAAGTTCAATGAACAAGTCAAAGGTCTCATTCAGTACACGCGCCGGCTCGGCATCCTTGCGGTCCACTTTGTTGATGACCACGATCGCTTTGTGCCCCATCTCCAGCGCCTTCTTTAATACGAAGCGGGTTTGAGGCATGGGGCCTTCCGCTGCATCCACAAGAAGCAGAACACCATCCACCATGTTCATTACCCGCTCCACTTCGCCGCCAAAATCAGCATGTCCGGGCGTATCGACAATATTGATCTTGATCGGCTGTTTGGTAACAGGATCGACCAGTGATATGGCAGTGTTTTTGGCAAGAATCGTAATGCCGCGCTCCCGTTCAAGGTCATTCGAATCCATCACACGTTCCTCAACATGTTGATTTTCACGAAAGGTATGTGATTGAGCAAGTAATCCATCCACAAGAGTGGTCTTGCCATGATCAACATGCGCGATAATGGCAATATTTCTGAGGTCAGTTCTTTCGATTAGCATTTTTACACCTGGTTTCATTTGTCTTTACAATGACAAGTAGTTGATACACACACAAAAACCCCCGACGGGGAAAGCCGAGGGCTTGTAGTCAAAAGATCGGCGTGCGGAATGTATATTATCAGAGAGTGGTGGATTTGGGTAGGGCAACAGGAAAATCGAAGTATTAAAAAGGATACATCCATCCCAAATCAGGGAAAACGCATGATAAAAATGTCATCAAATTGGCATACGAAAACAGACAATTCACATTAAAATCAGGAGCAATGGAAATATACCCATATTATATTGGTTACATCGTTATCCTGCTTGCAAGCAGTGTGGTCGGATTCCTGTTACTGATACGAATTTGGGGACTACGATCCATTCCAGGCACCTACGGATTACTGCTGGCTGTTGGTTGCGCTACACAATGGTCACTGGCATACATCATGGAAATTTTAAGCACCAACCTGGCTCAAAAAATCGTGTGGGCAAAAGTTCAATATTTTGGCATTTCCTACGCAGCGGTGGGCATGTTTGTATTCGCCATGCATTACAGCGGAAAGGGCGGCTGGTTAACCCGCACACGAACGTGGGTTCTTGCATTCAGCGCCGGCTCTTTCGTCCTTCTGGCCATAACCAATGAATGGCATCATCTGATCTGGTCAACAATTCAACTGACCAATGGCCTGCCGTTTGGTCCCCTGGCTCTTGGGCACGAACCATTTTTTTATTTCCTGGTAATTTTCCAATATCTCCTGGTGGCAGCTATAACGATATTGTTTTTCCAAACCGCCACACGCTCACAAAACCTGTACCAAAGTCAATCGCGCACCATGCTGATGGGGATGGCATTCCCATGGGCTGCTAATTTTATGTATATTACAGGCTTGAATCCATTTCCATCCCTGGACTTAACCCCCATTGCGCTTTCGCTTGCCAATCTGTTCCTTTCCTTTAGTTTCCTGCGCTATCGCTTTATGGATCTAAAACCCATCGCGCTTGATTCGGTATTCAATGCCATGCAGGATGGCGTGGTAGTGTTGGACGGCAAGGAACGCATAGTGGATATCAATCCGGTTGCCACGTTCATCTTTCAAGATACAGGCGCCATGCTTGGACGTGATATCAAATCTCTGCTCCCCGATTGGGAGGAATGGCAGACAGTTAACCCGCCAGGGGAAATAAACCGGGAGTTTTCAGTTGAACTTGCCGGGGATACCCTGACTTTCAAAATGCGGACCACATCAGTGTTTGATCACCAGGGGAAACGCAACGGGCGCATCCTGTTGATAAGTGACATTACTGAACAACAGCAAGCTCAGGAACAATTGACGGAGGCAAGCCGTTTAAAAAGTCAATTGCTGGCAAATCTTGGACACGACCTTCGCTCACCACTGGGAGCGATCATCGGCTATGCAGAAATGTTGAAAGATGGTTCATTTGGCCCAATGAGCGAACAACAGGTTAAGGCTTCATCAGAAATTCTTGATGGTGCAAACCAACTTCTTTCATTCATTAACAATCTCGTTGGTCAGGCGCAAATCGAGACTGGCAAGATCATTCTGCGGGAATACCCTTTTGATGTGGGCGAAGTGATCGGTCCGCTGCTTTCCACGTTAAATTTTCATGCACAAAAAAAGGGGTTAATGCTTGTTGAATATATTGACCCGGCCCTGCCTCAGAAATTAATCGGTGATCAATTCTGGCTGCGACAGATCGTGATGAACCTCGTGCATAATTCGGTAAAATTCACCGAAAAGGGTTCTGTGACCGTCCGGTTTATCAGGTGTGAAACGGCGCTTTGGGCGATCCAGGTTATTGACACCGGAATTGGAATCCCCCCTGAAGCACAAAAACGGGTATTTGAAGCATTTGCGCAGGTAAACAGCCCGGAAAACTCAAAACAAGGCGGGTTTGGTTTGGGACTTTCCATTGTTGCAAAGTTAACTTCGATTATGAACGGAAATATCGATCTGGAAAGTGAGGCGGGTAAAGGCTGTACTTTTACTGTTACCCTTCCACTAAAAGAAGTTTAACATTAGAAGACTTATGACGCAGAAAAACTAACAGCAGTCTATAACCTTCCCGCCCTGCCTGCCTTCTTCAGATCACGATAGTTCCACCAAACCTGCCAGATGCGTAATGCCGCCTCGGCCTGGATCCTGAGTGACATTTTTGATTTCCCCCAGCGTCGATCGGAGAAATAAATGGGCGACTCACCGATCTTGAATTCTATACAATGCGCCAGATAAGCCATTTCCACCAGAAACACATAGCCATTGGATCGAATACGTTCAAATGGAAGCTGCTGCAGGGTCTCACGCCGCCACATGCGATACCCCGTAGTAACATCGTGCAAAGGCAGACCTAAAATGGTACGGGCATAATAATTGCCGAAGGCTGAAAGACTTTTCCGCCAGAAAGGCCAGCGTTCATCCACAGAGCCGCCCTCTACATAACGGGAACCAAGCACAACATCATTGGACTTCAACAATTCCGACATTTTGATCAACGCAGATGGCGCATGCGAAAAGTCCGCATCCATCTGAACTATGACCTGAGCGTCGCCTTCCAATACTTTTTGAAATCCATTTAAATAAGCAGACCTCAGCCCCAATTTGTCTGGACGATGAAGAACACTCACACGACCTGGATATGCACCAGCCAGTTCATTTGCAACACGACCTGTACCATCGGGACTGTTATCGTCGACAACCAGCACACATAAATCTAGTGGAAGCGATAACAAAGCAGATACCAGATTAGGCAGGTTCTCCGCCTCGTTATAAGTGGGTATCACAACTGTAATACGCAAAACTCTCCTATTTCTTTAGACGCATCAATTCGGTCTTAATTTGCTCCACCTCAGTGAACCTATCCTTAAAGGATGTAAGCGCGGTTAAATTCAATTTAAGGCCAAATTTACTTCCTGCCATCACCTCGCGGTTCCTGGCAGGATAAAAATATTCCATCGCTTGCTCGAGCCGAACGCGAAGTTTACCACTCATTGCAGCCAGATTTGAAGAGTTAAGAACAAGGATAAAATCAGTACCATCCAGATGGCCCAAAAACTCATCCGGACTGATGGCTTCATGCATGGTATTCACGATCATCATGCTAATGGCACGCAAAACATCATCAGCTGCCACAAAACCATACGTCTCCCGAAAGGAATCCATGTTGTCAATCGAAACAAGCAATAGAGCGATACCATCCCTGCCAAGAGTCTCGGAGAGTTTCTCATCCACCAGGGCGCCTTCCGGTAAGGCCGTAACAATGTTGTTTAATGATCCACGGCTGGCGCGTTTTAGCGCATTCTTAACACGCAGACGCAATTCCTGCAAATCAAATGGCTTGGTTATATAATCATCTGCGCCGATTTCCAAACCCAGCAAACGGTCAGAACGACTTCGTTTTTCAGTAAGGAAGATTATGGGAATTTCGGCGGTACGGCGATCCCCACGCACACGACTGGCTACCTCGTAGCCGTCGATATCGGGAAGGCGGATATCAAGAATGATAAGATCTGGATGAACGGTTTGGCACGAACGGACCCCATCTTTGCCCCAATTCACAGTAAAGACTTCATAACCCTGATCGCAAAAAAAGGCGTTCAGCATCTCAGCCACGTCCAGATCGTCTTCGACGACAAGTATTTTAGGCTTGATGTCTGTCACGCCAACCCTTCGTCATCTCTTTTTTATGAAATTGGTTCTTTTTGGACGATAAACTCACAAACATCATCGCCGACAGCGACGCACTTCGATTCATTTACACGGAATTCATTGCCGCCGGATACCCACTTCAGGCTTTCCTGTAACAAACCGGTGGAAATAAAACAAACCGGTTTGTCTGCGCCTGTCCGTCCCCAGCAGCATGGGCACTTGTGGATCGTCCAGATCCATTCGGTATCTTTTTCTTCCACTGTGGTCAGTTGATCACTCAACTGGGTGAATATCTTTGCGAATGCGGGCAGGCCGATCCTCAATTTGGATTGAAGGGGCAAAACAACAAATGCCAGATCTGCCGCGCCAGCCAGTGCGCCAAAATTCTTCAATGCATCAGAAAATGTTGCGCGTCCCGCCCGAAGTGCAAGGCCGCGCCCGCCGCGCGGACCATACATTTCCTCCAAGGCAGAACCCAAGGCAGAAAGCTCGGCAAAATCAAAACCTTTATCCAGATTATCCAGAGGATAATTTTCGATGTAATTATTTAAACCTGCCAGATTTAAGATGGCATTCAAGCCATTCTTTCCCATCACTTCTTCCAAAGACTTGATGGTAATCATGCCAAATTTATTGGGGTAGTACAAGCCACTTTTTTCAAGGGGGGACATAAAAACTCCGCTAAATCAACTTTGCCAGATCTTCGGTGGCGCGACGCATATCAAGGAAGATCAGTCCAAGTTTGGCTTGTTCGCGTACCAACACGGTAAGTACAGCTTCCTCACCGACAGACATCAGAACAACATACCCCTTTAAACCTTTAATATAAACCTGCTCCAGGGTACCGCGTCCCAATTCGCTTGCAATACGTTCTCCCAATGAAAGCATAGCCGCAGACATGGCTGACACACGGTCTTCCTCTACGCCCTGTGGAAGAGCAGATGCAATACTAAGCCCATCCACACTAACCACTGCTGAGGCTTCAATATCAGGTGACGAAGCCTGAAGTTCACGCAGGCGATCTACCATTAGTTGCGACCGATTTTTTGACAAACCAACCCTCCTAAAGGGAAGTTAAACGCCCGTTTTCTCAGGGCGCTAATATCATTATAGTACAACTATTTTAGAACATGGTTTTCATTGTGTCAAGCTGGATATATTATAGCTTACAAAACAGTAAGTTATCCACATGCTATAATTTGGCCTTATGACGAAAATTATCACCTTATTTTTCATCCTCAGCACCCTTTTTGCCGACCCTCAAGCCGCACACGCGCAGGAATCCACGCCTCCTGCTGAACCCGAAAGCGGCAGCGTGATCTGTGAGCCCGGGGTTTACCTGTTCCAACCAGATGAATGCCTGCCCCTGGGTCCTTCGAGCTATCTAACCGACCTTGCCCGCCAAGGCATACTGATTCCGCCGCGTCCGTTGCCCGCCTCCAAACCGGATCCAAACCTCAACCTGCTCCCTTATAAATATTTCCGATTGGATAATGATTATGTTCCGATCTACAGTTCACCAGGCGAAAAAGGTCCCAGCGCCCAGCAATTCCTGCCTGGTTTCGTTTATATCTCCTACCTTGATCGCGTTGATCAGGGTGGGGTTTACTACCTGATGCCAAACGGCGGATGGATTCCCGGTAAAGGTGCGCGTGTCGGGGAGATATCCAATTTTCAAGGTCTTGTATTCAATGGTGCGCCGCGTACATCGTTTGGTTGGGCGTTTGAACAAATTCCAGTCACAAATGCACCGGGGTACAATTCTAAAAAAACGGGAAGGGAGATAAACCTATTTGAAATCGTACCCATCTATAATGTGCAAACATTTGAAAATACTGATTGGTATTTGATCGGACCCGACCAATGGGTGGAGGGACGAAAAGTGGCACAAGTGACCGTAAACACAACCCCTCCGCAAGGTGTGACAACCAACCGCTGGATTGATGTGGATCTGGCGGAGCAAACCCTTGCCGTTTACGAAAACAACAAACTCGTTTTTGCAACAGTCATTGCCAGCGGAGCAGAACCCTACTGGACGCGTCCCGGGGTCTATCAAATATTTCAGAAAAAAGAATCTGAGACCATGCGCAATAACGATCCCACCGATTTTTATTATCTCGATAATGTTCCCTGGACCATGTACTTTGACGGCGCGCGCGCGTTACATGGCGCATACTGGCGGACGCGCTTTGGTTACCCTCAATCGCACGGATGCGTGAACTTGTCCATTGGCGATTCACATTGGCTATTTAATTGGGCTGTTGAAGGAGATTGGGTATCCATCCATGATCGCACTGGTCAAACCCCCGCTGACCCCTCATTTTATACTGGCGGCGCCTATTGACATTGAGATACCATCATGATAAACTATCGCCCGCTTAGTTAATTGGTCCCGTGGTGTAGCGGCCTAACATGCGGCCCTGTCAAGGCCGAGATCGCGGGTTCGAATCCCGTCGGGACCGCAAAGCGTAACTATTACAGCAGTGACAAAAAACCGACTGACGATGAGAAAACTCATCGGAAGTCGGTTTTTTGTATTCCGGCTCCTGGAGGTTTTATGCCTGCCGGAAAACCAGATTCAGATCAAGAACAACTTTTTAGCATTGAACTTTTAACCATTCAGCAAGTCGCTGATTGGGCAAAAGTGAGTCCAAAAACTATCTACCGCTGGATCGAGATGGGACAAATCCCAGTGGTGA
>JFJP01024001.1_pt1 | contig 100880 bp, 94 predicted proteins | sample 431651 | NCBI WGS metagenome assembly JFJP01 (sample SAMN02602958, study PRJNA72255) | Microbial mat metagenome, whole genome shotgun sequencing project. | biome: fresh water; feature: sink hole; material: water; isolation source: purple microbial (photo- and chemosynthetic) mats found in...
GCCTCACCTGTATCTTTTTCACTGACAAATGTGAGCCCCAATTTTTTTTCTATCTCTGCAACTATTTCAAGATTTAGATTTGGTGTTCGCTTGGTTTCTAGTGAGTTTTCGTCTGGGTATAAATATAATGGATAAATATACCCCCACTCTTTAGTTTGTAATGAAATTGCTCCACTTTCCATAATCGTATCAGTCACTAATATATGCTGAAAATTAAATGTGCTTTGTTGTCTAACTGTAATTAAACCATAATTGTTGTTTTGAAAAAAATGCTTCATTGTACTGATTCTAGGTCTACCAACAAAGCCCCCTGATTTTTCTGTCATATAAATATATCTTTCATCAAATGGTCTATAATTAATTTTATATATTGCACCAGCATTATTTATTAAATCATGTTTTGCATTTTTAACACTCCATCCACTTGTGTCTTTGGTTTTATATTTTTGTTTTATAGAATCTTCATCCAAGTTAATAAAATCATAAACAACCATTTTAAGACTATTTATATCTGTTGAAATGGTTAGATTATCATTTTTTGTTTGTATTCCAGAATTTGAATTAATAAAAATATTATTTATAGAAAAACCATCTATATATTTCTCTTCTGAAGCATAATTTCTCGAAACAAAAAAGTAATTAGGTTCTGAATATTCTAATTTATTCCATTTGATACTTTTCAAATTATTTTCACTCAAAAACTCATATTTAAACTCTCTTTTTCCATATAAATCATAGTGATAGAGATCTGCTAGTTTTTTTGTGGATTGCTTCACTTTGTTCGCAATGACTGTATCGTTTGTCACTGCGAGACCTTTAGGTCGTGGCAGTCCATTTTTTCTCTTTACAAAAATATTGATACTTACACCTTGCATGATGTCAAAAACATTTTCATCTTTGCTACCATCAGGACAAACTTCTTTCTTCTTGCTATTGCCATGCAAATCTAAAATATAGATAGTATCAAAACTCTCTAAAAGTGATTTTCTCATTTGTCTATGCGTAATGCCATCTATAAAAGAGTTGTTTGAGATATAGGCTAAAATCCCCTCTCCGTTTTTTTCTATGTAGTGTTGCCCATATCTTATAAATTTTATATAGTCATCATCAAGATTTATTTTTCTCTCATTCAAATCTTTTTTATAATCTTTTATAAGTTTTTGTATCCACTCACCTTTATTGCTAGAACTCACACTATACGGCGGATTTCCCATCACAACCATTACGGGAGTCTCTTTTTTGACACGGTCTCTTCTAGGGAGTTTGTCAAAAAGATATTGAGTCTTTTTTGGTTTATAGGTTTGTAGCCTGTCTCCATCAAAAGCAAATCGAGTTTGAGATGAGCCATTGCATACGAAGCCATGAGAAGTTCAAAGCCATTGAGTCGTGGGATGAGATGCTCTTCTACATAACTGCTCCATGAGCCAAAAAAATCTTTTTTGATAAACTTGATAGTCTCTGCCAAAAATGTTCCCGTGCCTGTGGCTGGGTCTAAGATTTGTACTTTGTGAACTTCTAACTCTTTTTGTTTTCGTTGTCCCGATTTTGTAAAACCACTCTCTATATCATCTACTTTGATTTTGATTTTGCTCTCATCACTCAGCCCATCTTCAAGTCCAAATTCATTTTTGAGCACTTCATCACAAGCACGAACTATAAAGTTTACTACAGGCTCTGGAGTGTACCAAACACCTCTGGCTTTTCTTAGTGCTGGATTGTACTCTCCTAAAAATGTCTCATAAAAATGTATGACTGGATCGTTTAGTCCTGATTTTTGTCCATAATCGACAAAGAGTTTTTCTATATTTGTAGCCAAAAAAATCTCTGCTAAACTATCAATGATCCAAATAAGCCTATCATCACAATCCGCACCACCGATATAATTAAAAAGTCCTCGCAAAAAAGGATTTGATTTTGGGATGAGATACTGCGCCTCTTGTCTTGAAAAATCATGAAGAGTTTTATCATGAAGCCTTGCCGTAAACATACCATAAGCAATAGTTTGAGCATAAATATCTGCAAAACTTTGAGGGGTGATGTCTGCTATAAGCGTTTGCCTGAAAACATCTAGTTGCCCTCGCAAACTGTTGTTTGCCTCACTTTGTTCATCACTCAAAATCGCTTTTTCGATGACACTCTCAAGAAGCCTTGCTTTTCCCGCCATCATTTTGGCTAGTTTGCTTGAACTTGTGATGGACTGAGTTACAAAGGTTGTAAAACTAAGAATATTATTTATAAAAAGAGAAAAATTTTCAGGTTGCGGCACGATTTGATTGTTGTGTATTTTTGCTATTTGTACTTTATTGGTAAGCTCCCCATTTTTATAAAACCAAAAATCCAAATAATCGGTAATAATCAGGTTGTCAAGGGCATTTTTGTACCGTTCAAACTGCTCTTTGTACTCTTTGCTCTCAAGTGGCTTGTCAATGTCTTTTGCCTCGATGTAGCCGATGGGAATATCTTTTTTCGTGATGCTATAATCAGGCGCACCAACATTTATGATTCTAGCGGGTTCGTTTGTGACAACTATATCTTTGTCGTTTATGATTACATTTAAAAGATGCTGCAAATCACCTCTGTAACTATGTTCTCTTGCATTTCCAGTTTGAAAAAGTCTGTTTACATTGTTGAGATAGTTTGTGATTGAAGTCATATTTTAAAACCTTTTTTATTTTTAATGCAACTGATACAATTTTTTTCTTTCGCTTGAGCCTGCAATGTTAAGCTGTTTTCTGTATTTGGCGATGGTGCGTCTGACCATGATTACTCTCATTTTTTACCAAACCTCGTAAAAAATCTTTGATGGCGGCGTTAGAGACATCCTCGTCTATGGCGGTGGTAAAAAACTCTTTCATCGCTAAAGTGCCTCTCTCACAGGCTATGTATTTGTTGGCTATGGCGCGTGAAATGGTGGAGGGATTGTGTCCGAACTCATCTGCCAAAGTTTTGAGTGTCAGCGGCATGATGGCACCGCCTGTAAAAAACGCATACTGATACTCAACTATCATGAGCCCGACTTTATAGAGGGTTGCTTTTCGCATGTCAAGAGCATCAACGAGACTTTTTGCCTCTTTGATTTTTTGCGATATAAAGTCATGCTCGACACCGTAGTTTGTGTCTATGACGATGGTCGGGTAATAGGCATCGTTGAGTTTGACTTCTATTGCGTCATCTTCGTTAAAATAAATCATCAAATCGGGAATAATTTGCGCTGATTCTTCTTGAAACTCTATGGAAGGAGGGTTTTTAAAAGTTCCTAGAACGTGCATAACCTCACTGAAATGCTCTTCATTTGAATAGCTGTGAATCCCCTGCAAATCATTTATAACAGTTGTTGCGAGGCTATATGCCGCGTCGCTTATGTCTGAGTTGTCAAGCTGAAACATGAATGACTCCGCCAAATCTTTTGCGCCGATACCTACAGGCTCGACATGAGCAAACCGTAAACGGACCTTTTCAAACTCATCCAAACGCAGAGCATTTTGCTCACAAAACTTTTCGCTCTCACCCTCATAATAGCCATTTTCATCTAGGTTTGAGATGACAAAAGTAGCTATTTTTTGAGACAATGGAGTAGGGAAAAGCGGTTTACCGATTTGTTCGTCCAAAACCTCATAGAGTGATTTGTTTTGAATGGTGAGTGCTTCTATGTGTTCGGTTCTGGAGTTGCTCACCGAGCTTGATATAATTTTTCTAGGAATCTTTTTTTCAAAATCTTCTTCATAACCTGAGGTAACTTCTATAACGGGATTTGACTCGACAAAAGGTGCCATCGCCGCACCCAAATCACTGAGACTTGAGTGCAAAATAGGGAGCCAATTTCGCAGAGTGTTAGAGAGTTTATGCTTATTTTCTACACTCTGAGTTTGTTTTAAGGCTGCCATGATTTATAGTTTAAATTCCTCACCTAGATAGTGCGTGCGAACATCGGGATTTTGCCCTATTTCGTCACTCGTTCCACTTGCTAAAAGCTCACCTGACTTGATAACGTACGCTCGATCGCAAACAGCCAAAGTCTCGCGAACATTATGATCTGTTATCAAGATACCGATGCCATAGGACGCAAGCTGTTTTATGACGGTTTGGATATCCATCACCGCGATAGGGTCAACCCCTGCAAAAGGCTCATCAAGCAGTAAAAACTTCGGTGCATTTACCAGAGCTCTGGCTATCTCAACACGACGGCGTTCCCCGCCGCTGAGACTGATACCCTTTCGAAATCGGATAGGTTCAATGTTGAACATATCAAGCAGTTGCAATATGCGTGCTTCTTGCGCCTCTTCCCCTTTTATGTTGACCTGAGCCGCCACCATGAGGTTATCTTCAACGCTTAAATCTTTAAAAATTGACGCTTCTTGCGGCAAATATCCGATTCCTTTTAAAGCGCGCTGATGCAAAGGCATTTTTGAAATATTTTCCCCATCAAAAAAAACCTCGCCGCCGCTGGCTTCAACGAGTCCGCATATCATGTAAAAGGTTGTCGTTTTTCCTGCTCCGTTTGGTCCAAGAAGCCCGACAACTTCGCCACTTGAGACTTCAAGGCTCATGTTTTTTACGATCTCTAAATCTTTGATTTTTTTCTTGAGATTGAGTGCTTTAAGCGTGTGCATGTTTTACCTTATATGTTCTAAGTTCATCTGAAGTTTTTTCTATTGTTATCACAAGCGTTTCGATTGCCGCCGAGCTTAAGATGCTCTCTAAAGCGTCATCGCCCCACTCCACAAAATGAAGCCCCTCTTTGTCTAACTCTTCAAGCATGCCAAGTGCTATGAAATGTTCGAGTCCGTGGTTGTAAATGTCATAGTGAAAAATCTTCTCCCCATAACACTGCTGAAGCGAGAAAGTCGGCGAAGTGACATCATCACTCACCCCAAGTTGTTTGACCATCTCTTTGACCAGAGTTGTCTTTCCGCTTGCCAAATCCCCTTTTAAAAGAACAACTCCGTTTGCAAACTCTTTTAAAGTCTCTTTGACTAACATTGGAATCTCTTCAAGTTTGAGTGTATAATTTTTCATAATTTGTTTGAAATCTCTATAATCTGTCTGAGTTTCTTTTTGCCACGTTGATTTCGCAAGGCTTCTTTTGCCATCTCTAAACCCTCTTGTATGTCGCGGGCGACGCCATCGACCATCAAAGCCGCAGCGGTATTTATGAGGACGATATCTTTTTGTGCATCGGTAGCATTGTTATCAAAAATATTAAGTAATATCTGCGTGTTGTGTTTGGCATCTCCGCCCATTATCGCCTCAAGCGGCGCTTTTTTTATGCCATAGTTTTGTGGGTCGATGATGAACTCTTCGACTTTGCCCTCATGAAGGCGTGAAGCGTAGGTAATGTCACTAAGGCTTATCTCATCCATCCCCTCTTTGGAGCTGACAACCAAAGTTGAAGTGGCACCGTTCATCTTTAGAGCCTCCGCTATTTTAGGGACAAAAGCTTTATGAAAGACACCTAAAAGAGATTTTTTCACCCCTGCTGGATTTGTAAGCGGTCCTAGGATATTGAAAATAGTTTTCTCGGGTATGGATTTACGAACAGGCATAATGAATTTCATGGCGGGATGATGGTTTTGTGCGAACATAAAAGTAAAGCCCGTCTCTTCAAGAAGTCTTGCACTTTTTTCTAAGTCCAAATCAAGTCTGACACCCAAACGCTCAAACATATCAGCACTGCCTGACTTCGAGGTCACCGAGCGGCTTCCATGTTTTGCCACCACACAGCCACAAGCAGAGACTAAAATGGCAACCGTTGAAGAGATATTGAAGCTCCCTATTTTATCTCCACCAGTGCCGACAATATCGATGGCACGAAGTCGTAGCTCCTCAGAGATAGGCAAAGCAATGGCGTATGAGCGCATCACCTCAGCTGCCGCCGCAATAGCCTCCACAGAAGTGTGTTCATCAAGTTTTAAACTCACTAAAAACTCTCTCATCTGCGCGTCACTCATAGCATGGTTAAAAAGTGAAGTAAACGAAAGTTTTGCCTCATCATAAGTCATACAAGCTCCTTGATATACTCAGATTGCAAACTCTTGGGCGTTGATTTAGCCGTAGGGATTTGCAGCACTTCATAGCGCTTAGGGCTCTCAAGAAAGTTGATAGTTATGAGACTTCCCACTTCAACATTTTTGCTAGCCTTTGCGACCACACCATTTATCAAAACAACATGATTACTAATCATGTCCTGCGCAACTGAGCGTCTTTTTGTGATATTGACTGCATTTAAAAATTTATCTATTCTCATCTCTTTACTTTTTATTGATATTAAACATTAAAACGAACGCGTCCGCTTTAGTGCCTAACGTCAATTTTAAATTAATTTTGGTTATTGTAGAGTAAAAAAACTGAAAGGAATGTAAGAGAGTCCAAAAGTGGAACATTTTTTGCGTTAAAATTCTATTCGTATATAGCTTATCAAATTTTGTTATAATGCTTTTTAAAAAATATTTGGATAAATAATTTGAATCTATTGATTGTTGAAGATGATGTTCTAACCGCTAAGCAGCTCTTGCAGCTCTTAAAAAGCGAAAAGTATCTATGTGATGTAGCAAATGGCTATGTTCAGGCACAAGAATTTATTGACAAAAACAACTATGCACTTATTTTGCTCGATTGGAATTTGGGCGATGGAGATGGACTTATTCTTCTTCAGGAGATTCGTAACCTTGAAATAAGAACACCCGTCTTAATGCTCTCCGCAAATGGTGAGATAGATGATAGAGTTGCTGTTTTAGATAGTGGAGCGGATGACTATCTTTGTAAACCTTACTCTGCTATAGAACTTCTAGCACGCATACGAGCCATCCTCAGACGCGAAACTCTCCAAAAGAGTTCTCTTATCACGATAGGAGATGTTACGCTTGACACTCTTTCAAGAGAAATTTTGACTGAAAATGAAAAAGTAGCCTTAACAACATCAGAGTTTGATTTACTTGAACTCTTTATGCAAAATCCAAATCAAATCCTCACAAGATACCAACTCAGCGAACATATCAACAAAGACAACTACTCTATAAAACATAGTAATCTTGTAGATGTACACATTAAAAATTTACGAAAAAAACTTGGCAAAAGAGAGTTTATTCTCAATGTTCGCGGAATTGGATACAAAATAAATAAATCTTCATAATATCTTCATAAAGCAATACTACAATTTGTCCAAATAAACAAAAGGACTCTACCATGAAAAAGTATTATCTGCTTAGTCTTATAGTAGCCATGACTCTTTTTAGCGGTTGCCAAACAACCGATGAAAACACATCTCAAGAGAGTGAATATCAAAGTGATACCAGCGATAGCAATCATGATAGCTATGACAATAGTGACTCAGACACATCTCAAGAGAGCGAATATCAAAGTGATAGTAACAATGACGATGATAACGATGATAACGATGATGAAAATGATGATAATATTGGTAGTACAAATATTTCTTACCACAATCAAGGATCAAATTGTCTCAGTTGCCATGGTCTCAACAGTGGAGGAGAGGATCCATTTACTTCGGGTGGTACTATATTTACAAAAATTGATGCACAGAGTAATGATGGGACAAGCTATGCAAATGCTTATAGACTCAGACTCTTGCTTGAAAATACAAATCAAACCATAACCTATAGCTCAGGAAGAGGAACAGCCAACAGCAACAGTGAATTCAATGCAGGTGGCGTCAATAATTATACGGCTCAAGTTATAGATGAGCAGGGAAACATGGTCAATCAATCCCTTGCAAATTCGCATAACCTTGCTCGTTTAGATTGCAATAGTTGTCATACAGCAAGCGGAACAAGTGGTGCTCCAGGGAGAATCGTGTCGTATGATTACTATGCAAGTTTGTCGACACAAACTCCAACTCCAACTCCAACACCTGTGCCAGAGCCAACTCCAACTCCAATACCAGAACCAGTAACAACACCAGTAACAACACCAGTGACTTCATCCCTCTCGTTTGCAACTGATGTTATGCCAATTTTAACAACATCTTGCCAAGCATGTCATGGAACTGCTAGAGTATTTCAGGTTAGTACAGCATCAGCAACATATACAAATATACAGAGTTTTAGTGGATTCAATACCTTAAACCCTACAAGTTCTTACCTGCTTCAAAAAGGGAGCGGACAAGTAGGTCATGGTGGAGGAACAATTCTTGGTACTACTTCAGCAGGGTATATAACCATCAGAGATTGGATAGCTGCTGGTGCAGTGAATAATTAAGGCACCCTATGAAAGAAAAATTTCTACTCACCTCGCTTGTAACTCTACTACTCTTTTTAAGTGGTTGCCAAGTAGAGGATTCTCAAGAGAGCGTTCCATCAACTGTTGATCAAGGATGGCACAATCAAGGCAAAGATTGTCTTGCCTGCCATAACTTGGATTTACAAAATGAGAAGCATTTACTCTTTGGAGGAACTCTCTACAAGGATCAAAATATTACAAATCAAGATGACATAAACAGTGTTTGCGGTGGCGACCTCGTTGTGAATTTTTACGATAGCAGTTTTACTTTGAAATACTCGTCTAAAGATTATATGGACCCTCACTCAAAAGGGACTCAAGGAAAGGGAAATATTTTTATATTACAAAGATTATTAAACTCAAATTATGGGAACTTTTATGTACAAGTGGCAGATACAAATGGCAATGTTTTAGCTGTATCAACAACACTCCATAATTTTTCTGCACAAATGTATGATGTCAATAACCCCTCAGATATGACCAATAGAATCTCATGTAATGCTTGTCACCAAATAGGTGGGACTGCATCGCCATTGTATGTAAACAATACAATAAATAAAAATTTATGCCAATAAACTAAGGAGAAAAAATGAAAAAGTTAATAATGATGGTATTACTTTATGTAAATATCTTCGCAGCAAACCAAGCAGGGACTCCAGCTAAAAATTTTGAGCTTCCCAATCTTTATGAGTTGGATAAAACCATATCTTTTGAATCCTACAAAGGAAAAGTCGTCCTACTGAATCTTTGGGCAAGTTGGTGCAATGGGTGTCAAGAGGAGATGCCTCTTTTTGTCATGCTACAAAATGAGTATAAAAATAAAAAGTTTAAACTCCTCCTCTCAAGCATTGATAAAGTGCCACAAAATTCTATAGATTTTTTAAAGAGTGTAGATGCAAAAAGGGTCTTAGAGTGTGTGTACGATGAACAAAAAAGTTTAGCAAAATTTTATAAAGCTGCTGGTATGCCCTCCTCTTATCTTATCGATAAAAAAGGGAATGTTGTCGCTGTTTTTACGGGCAGTATTGATGAGGAGAAGTTACTCCTTTTAAAATCTCAAATCAACACTTTACTGGAACAATAGTCGTGAAAACTCTCATACTTATAGTGATAGTTCTCTTTTTAAATGGCTGTTCTGAGCATTTAGTGCGTGTGATGCCTTATGAAAAAGAGTACCTTGCATTAGACATCATGAAGCTCTCTCCTATCGAAGCACGAGCAGAGCAAGAGGGACATATATTTTTAATTCGTGAGGCAAGTGCCGGCGGAGAGAGTTCATTTCAAGGAGGATGCGGATGCAGATAAAAAATTTCTTCATGCTGTTTGCATCTTTGGTTTTGCTTGAGATTACATCATTTGCATCCAATCTAAAAGATTCACTCTCAATCGGTTTTAATACTTATAGCGATAATGCTGATGTACAAGTTTATTCACCTGAATTTGCACTCTTTAAAACACTCTCATCACAGTGGATGGTAGGGCTAAAAATGAGGATAGATGCAATTTCAGCCGCAAGTATAAAAAACGGGAGCAGTGCAAGTCATGTTGATGTTGTAACAGGAGCATCACCGTCTGACAAACCGTATGATGATATCCGATACGCGCCAACGCTTATGGCAACGTATGATGATGGAGAGAATCTTCTCTCGTTTGGCGCGTATTACTCCAATGAGATAGATTATGAAGGCAAGGCAGTATTTGTAAACTATGTCAAACAGCTTAATGAACAAAACACAGCTTTGGGCATTGGTGTTTCGCAATCGTTTGATACTTGGAAACCTGTTTTTAAGAGAGATTTGCCAAATGATTTTAGAAATGAAAACAAGATTGATATATCAATCAATCAGCTTATTTCACCGACCTTCTCTGTTCAAGCGGTCTACTCGCATATGGTTAGTGAAGGCTTTTTATCATCACCGTACCATTTTGTAGCGCAAGATAGTTTTTCAAGATTTGAAAATTATCCGAGCCAGCGCACAGGAGATGCGTATGCCCTCAAAGGTGTTACTATGTTCAATGAAAATAACACTATGAATTTGGCGTATAGATACTATAGTGATGATTGGGATATCTCTTCTCAGACACTTAACGGTGAATTTTTACATCGTTTCACAAAAGATGTCACGAGTGGCTTACGAGCGCGATACTATACACAGACACAAGCAAATTTTGCAAAAGATGTCGGCAATTATAGTGTCACTGATACTTATTTTGCAGTAGATTACCGTATGAGTGGATTTGATTCCTATACTATCGGCATCCCATTTATTTACAATCTCCATGATGGTTCAAAACTAACGGCGAGTATTGATTATTATCAAACATCTGACAACGCACATATTGCTGATTGGTATGGAGTGAGCAGGTTAAATGCGATTTTTACAACACTTACTTATAATCTGGATTATTAATGGTTCTCTTTGACAAAGCGCTCAAAGCTACAGTGATGACAACAGAACTCTTTATAAGAGCAAATGTTTCAAAAAAAATTCTCTATGAGTGCTTGGAGATAGCAAGAGCTTTTGAGCGAACTTATTCTGCTTATAAAGAGGATTCCCTAGTAAGTAAAATAAACAAGTTCTCTGGCATTCAAGGCGTTTCTTGCTCGCATGAGGAGTTAGATATATTTAGAAAAGCTCTTCATATAGCAGAACTCTCCAACGGTGCTTTTGATCCAACTATTGGGGCTCTTACGCAAGGGCTCTATGGCTTTGGCACAAATGCACAAAAACTGCCAAACACACATGAGCTTTGCTTGAGTAAAGCATTGGTGAATTATCGCTTTATGCAAATAAATAATAGTGAAATTTATCTTCAGGAAAAAGGGATGCGACTTGATTTAGGTGGTATCGGCAAAGGATACGTAGCTGATAAAATCATAGCGCATCTTGTAAAAAACAATGCCTCACGGGGTTTAGTTTCAGTTGGCGGAGAGATATGTAGCTTTGGCAAAAAATACAATATTGCCATCAGAAACCCTTTTGCTTTAAACAATATCGGTGTTATCAAGAGTTCAAAAGGCTTTCTGAGCATCTCAACGAGTGGCGATTATGAGAGATTTATCGGCTCAAAAGAAAACCACCATATACTCGATACCACGAGTGCAAAGGCAAACCATTACTACAGTAGTGTAACCATCATCAAAAATGGCAGTGATGTCACAACACTTGATGGGATAGCGACTATCGTTTTCAACTCCCCTGTAAGTCAATTGCGAGAGTTTGCTAAAAAGTTTGGTGTTGCCATTATTGCCATCACCCCGCTTCAAGAGATTTTATTTGAGAACTTTGCCCATATAGATATTGAGAGTTTTGAAATTTATCCTTTTCAATCCAACGAGGCACCACTATGAAAAATGCTTTGTCGTTGCCTTATTATTGCCTCGTCATGATGGTTATTGCGAACAAAGCGAAGCAATCTGATAATTTTAGTTTTTACATTTAAAGCAACTTCATGAGTGTTTAAAAGAGTTCTTGCTACTATCATTTTACTTTAAACAAAGAGGTCAATTTGTACAAAAAAATTTTTCTCCTTATTTGTCTCTCTCTTAGCCTTCGTGCTGAAGAATACTCATTAGGAGAGGGAGTACAGGTCGGTTCTCTCCCTTTATATCTTGGTGGCTACTTTTCACTTGACTATCAAAGTAAAAAAAATACAGAGAGATATCGAGTTGATGATATTGCTTTTATTGGTTATGGAAATTATGAAAAATTCTCCTATTTAGCTGAGTTTGAGTTTAAAGAGTTTTATGTCCAAACCCAATCACAAAACAATACCTTTGTTACGCAAGATACAACACTTCATGCTGAGAGAGTGTATATAGATTATACGTTCAATGAAAACTTCATAGGGTGTGTTGGAAAATATAGTTCTCCGATTGGTTTTTGGAATATGTTACCTGTAAATGTACTCAGAGAGACAACTTCTAGCCCCTTTACCTCTTCTATAATTTTTCCACAATTCACAACAGGTTTGAGTGCCTCTTATAACTCTTATGGGGAAAATGATTTAAAGATTGACCTTTTAGTGCAAAAAAATCAAGATTTAGATGCAGGCTACAACAACTATGAGATCAATGAACATTATGGAATTGGCATAACATATACAAAAGAGAATCTGAGTCTTAAATTTAACGCAGGTGTTTTCAATCTTGTTCATTACAATCTTAACAACGACAATGAAGAAAATGATTGGGATGAAGATGAAGAGAATGACGACGATAACGATGATGATGATAGAAGTGAATTAGAAAAACCACAAAGATATTATGCTTTAGCATCACTAAAATATGATCATGACAATTTTCAAATTATGAGCGAGTTAGGAACGCAAGCTTCACGTAAAGAGTTTACAACAGAATATGCTGGCTATATTCAAGGTCTGTACCGCTTTAGTGACAAACACAGCGTGATCCTTCGAGGAGAATCTTACAAAGAAAATGTACTAGACACCACAGACGATATCGCAATTGTCGGCTATACCTATAGACCAATGTATCCAATCGCGATAAAAACAGAGTATCAATTTCATTCGCAATCTCAAAATGATAACTTCTTAGTATCATTTTCAATGATGTTCTAATGAAAGTATCATTGAAAACACTCTCGCTAGTATTGTTTCTGTTTACACTTCCTCTTTGCGGTGGCGAGTACGCTGTTATCGCAAATAAAGAGATGAAGCCTCTTTCTCTTGGTGAAATTAGAGCTATTTTTTTGAAAAAGACACCTTACATCAATGATTTTAAGGCAGTGCCCGTAAATCTTGGTACTCGTGATGCAATACGCACGAGTTTTGAGGAAAATATTTTAAAGATGAACCTTTTACAGCTCAAATCCTACTGGACAACACAGCATTATCTTGGTCATAGGCCACCAATTACCATGAAATCTGCAAACACAGTGAAAGCATTTGTCCAAAAAGTGGATGGAGCCATTGGTTATATTAACATAGAGAGTGTAGACGAAAATGTCAACATTCTTTACAGATGGAGTGATTAATGGCAAAAATACTTTTATGCGATGATGAACTCATGAATAGAAAAGTAGCTTCTAAAATACTCATAAAAGAGGGGTTTGAAGTCGTTGAGGCACATAATGGGCAAGAGGCTATTGAGATTTTACAAACAACCCATATAGACCTGATTTTAATGGATTTAATGATGCCTGTCATGGATGGTTATGAAGCAACGCAAGTTATAAAATCAGATGAAAAAATAGCTGCTATCCCTCTTATTATTATCTCTGCCATATCAGACCAAGATGCTATAAAAAAGGGATTGAATCTAGGAGCGAACGACTATATAACAAAGCCTTTTGACATTGCAGAGTTTATCTTGCAAGTCAGAAAAAAACTCTCCAATGTTTAAGTTTTTTCAAAAATCACTGCGTATAAAACTTCTCTTGAGTTTCATAGGGCTGGGAGTTTTACCCTTTATTATTTTACTTGTTTTTACGCTTGCTCTTGGAGAGAAAAAAATTCTCAACAACATTATAACAGAGCAGTATGCAAGGGCAGATGTGGCTATTAACCTTATCGCAGCACATTTGTACTCAATCAAAAATGATGTAATTTTCTTGAGTTCCTTAGAGACTATGGATGATATTTTAGCGGATGACATTGACAAGCGAATCTCTATTTTATTGGAAAAAAAGGTAGATGATTTTGACCTAGATATAGATATGTTTGTTATCAATAACCATGATATTATTATCGCCTCATCAAGTTTAAACAATCTCAATACGCAATTTATACCTGCCCAAAAACTAGAACAAACAGATGGGTATTATATTTTAAACGCCCGATTGTATCTTTACTCTGCTATCTATGCATCTTTTGAAAAAGACAAAAAGATAGGCTACTTACTTTTAAACTATAATCTGCAAAATCTTCAATCTTATTTGACACAACAAAAAGGGATTCACTCTTATATCATAGATCAAAAAAGTCTGATAAAAATCGGCGAAGATGTCCAACTACAGCTCAATTTTACAAAAGATAAAGCAAGTAAAATCACAAATGAAGATGTGATTGTTTATAAAAAGTTCACCTCTATTATTGACAATTTTTATCTTGTTTATGCAGTTGATAAAGAGATAGCGCTCACAATACTCTATGATTTTGTTCGATTTATGCTCTATTTTTCAGGAGTCATTCTTCTTATTGTAATCTTCGTCTCACTTGGCTACTCAAAAGGTATTGTAGAGCCTATCGAGAAGCTCACGCAAGTGACAGACACCATTACAAAAAATCAAGACTACTCTGCAAAATTAACAATAGATTCAAAAGATGAGATTGCTACACTCACCCACTCGTTTAACAAAATGCTTGAAACTACGTCCACCGCTTTAGAGAATTTAGAAACAGAAAACAGGCTCCGTTTAAAACGCTTTGTTCAACTTATAAAAGTTTTTAACACGATAATTCAAACGAAAGATGAAGACGAGTGCATAAACACCTCCATAAACGAAATCAAAAAACTCACAGAACAAGACAATCTCCATTTTCACAAAGAGCTACAAGAGAACTCCATAGAAATTTATGTAACAAATTTTGAAAAAGAGTCTAAAGAGTATTTTGGTTCTATTTCACTTGCATTAAATAAGTTACAAGATGAAAATGAGAAAAATTTCTATAACTCTATAGCTTCAATGATTGCACTTCAGCTTGATAGAATACGTCTTATAGACACAACTACAGCCGCTTCAAAAGCAAAATCAGCTTTTATTTCCAATATGTCGCATGAACTGAGAACGCCTCTTAATTCTATTATAGGTTTTTCACAATTTCTTATCACATATGAAACACTGACAGAGGATCAGCAAGACACAGTTGGAAATATTGAATCTTCTGCACAGTATCTTCTTAGTATGATTAACGAGATACTTGATATTGCAAAGATAGAAGCTGGCAAGATGGAGGCTCATGTAGAGAGTGTCCATCTTGAAGAGATTATGTATCATTCTTATAATATGCTCAAACCCTTAGCTGATGATAAAAATCTAGACTTTAAACTTATCACTGACAAATACACACTTGAGGAAATTTCAACAGATCCAAAAATGTTTCAACAAATCACACTCAATCTTCTCTCAAATGCCATTAAATTTACGCAAGAAGGTTCAATCACCTTAGAACTTTACTCTCAAAACTCAAAAGCTTATGTAAAAGTAAGTGACACCGGAATAGGCATCTCAAAAGAGGATATAGCAAAACTCTTTCACGACTTTACACAAGTAAAAAATGTGATGCAAAAAAAGCATAAAGGGACAGGACTTGGACTCTCTTTAAGTAAGAAAATGGCTCATATTTTAGGTGGAGATATTGAACTTCTTAGCAATGGACAAGGAGAGGGAACTTGCTGTATTTTTTATATAATGGCATAAGTTCCTAAAATCATTTTTAGAGTTCCCGCAACGGTTCTCCAAAATAATAGCCTTGTGACAAATCGACGTTAAGTTCACTTACTTTTTCAAAAACATTTTTAGAGTACACGAACTCTGCCACTGTTTTTATGTTCATTTTCTTTGCAAACTCAACGATTGTTTGCGTAATCATTTGGGAATTCACATCTGTATCAATGTTTTTTATCATGGAGCCGTCAATTTTTATGAAATCGACTTTAAGCTTCATGAGGTATTCAAAGTTTGAGTAGCCAGTTCCAAAATCATCTATCGAGATGGTGCAGCCGTACTTTTTAACATGGTCTATAAACTCTATGACCTGCTCAAAATTTTCTATCCCCTCGGACTCTAAAATTTCAAAACCTATTTTACTCCTCTTTGTTAATGATGTCTTCAAAAGAGATATTGATGCTAACGCAGTAAGGAGAATTCTTAAACGTCTCAAATGTTTTTTCTACCATAATCTTTGTAAGCTGGTGGTAAAGTTTATTTTTCTTTGCCAACTCTAAAAAGAAAATTGGTGAAATCAAAAGATTTTGTTTATCGAGCATACGTATCAAGGCTTCATATTTTACGATTTTTTGCGTTTTTGTGTCGACTATAGGTTGAAACACAGGGATGATTTTGTCGTGTTCTATAGCATACTTCAAACGTTTACTCCATTGGAAGTTTTTTTCATATTCTGCTGACATCGCCATTGATTCATCGTATAGCAAGTAGTTTACTTTGCTTTTTTTTGCTAATCTTAGGGCTACGTTTGCATTTGCAAGTAGCATGACCGCACCATATGCCGAACCTATAGTTACACTTATATTGATGTTCCCCTTTTGACTTAGCGTAAAACTTTTTTGCGAAATTTTCTCACTTATCATGGAAGCAAACGCATTGTACTCTTGGGGTGTTTTGCTCGATTCACATACATAAGCAAATTCATCCGAATGTAATCTATACAACATTCCGCTATTTGGCATAATGTCTTGGAGTAAAAGAGCGAAATCCTTCAAAACAGAGTCCCCTGTTTCATCGCCATATAAGTCATTGATCTCTTGAAATGCGTCAATATTTATAATCATCAAAAATAAATTCACCTGCTTTTCAAGTTTTTCAGTCAACCTTCTTCTGTTTTGCAAACCTGTTAACGAGTCATAATAAAATTGGTACTCTATAGAATCGAGCATGGTATTAAATATATCTTTTATGGAGTCTATTTCTTCTATATCATCATCCACTTCTACCCGTTTTGTCATATCTTGAGAGTTGATAATGTTTTGTATGGAAGATGAAAAATTTTTGATGGGTTTGATGAGAAACTTGTCAAATTCTATAAAAATCGCTATAAATATTATGAAGGAAAAAAGAATAATAAAAAGTATAAAAAAGTTAACCATTTCACCCAAAGACACTTTTAAATCATGAATCGGATAAGAGACTTCAATCACACCCAAAACAGCATCTTTTTTTGCATTTGTATGGCATTGCAAACACTCTTGGGACGCTATTACTGGATAATGGTACTCAATGGAATTGTTCTTTATTGTGAGTATCTCTTCTCCAGTCATAGCGCTTTTTACATCTTGATTTGTCTCTCTAGCACTCTTGTCTTTTGGTATTTCACCATACAAAGCAGCCACTAATTCACTTCTATAAACAGCGATGTGCATCTCTTTGTCGATGCTATTGAGTCGATAGATAATGTCATTTAAATCATCTTTTGTCCAACCGCGTTTCATAGCAGAATAGAGTGTCTCAAAAACAAGTTTACTCGTTTTTTTCGCATCTAATTCAGACAAACGCTCTATAGAATTTTGTTTCATATATTGACTGTAAAAATAAGCACTCACAAGCATGACTACAAGAGTGATTAAGATTATTTTTGCAGTAATTTTTGTATAGGTTGTTTTATTTTTCAAAATTTTCTTCTTTGTCGTAAAAGTTTAAAGTAGGATATTATCAAATAATTGAATATATAATCCTTAACTTTTTAGCTGATAGATTTATCAAACACTCATCAAACACTTCTGTTTTATAATTCGCATTATAGATAAAAGGGTATCACATTGAGTAGCACTAAACATATTACGATTACACAGAACGTTAAACAAAAAATAAAAGATTTAAATATCGTTTTTCCTTCCCATTACGCCAAATTATATGTTGAAGAAGCAAATATTTTCCATATGGAGTTAAACCCAAATGAACTTCTAAACTCCGATATGCTCAGTGAAAAAGTTGTCCATCATGTTATCACGCTCTCTTCATGCACACAAAAAGCTATTGAAGCCATTGAGATGGAAGATAAAACAGCATTAAGCGCTATTTTGCTTGAGACAAAAGTACTTCGTGACGAGATTGAGGAACTTCGTAAAATAGTCTATGAAGATAGTCTCACAAAGAGTTATAACAGAAAATGGTTTGAAGACCATTATTTATGCAGCGATGGCGCAACCCTTTGTAAAGATGGTGTTTTCGTCATGATAGACTTAAATAAATTTAAAATAATTAACGATACCTATGGACACACAGTGGGCGACAAAGTTTTATCACACATAGCTGCAAAACTCAAAGATTTAGGAGAAAATATTATCCGTTTTGGCGGGGATGAATTTTTAATTGTGCTCGATTCTTCTATATCTATCAAAAAGCTCAAAGCAAAAATCGAAGAGATACTCCTTAAGCTTGACACCACCTCTTTTAGAGTGGGCGGTGCAAATTTTAAAACCAGTTTTTCCTACGGTATTTCATCATTTCTGCAAGGCTCTGCCTTAGAGATAAGCCTTAATGAAGCTGACACAGAGATGTATAAAAATAAAAGAACGACAAAATAATTGGGCAAAGAAGTTGTGAAATTCCATCATGCAAATACACAACAACTAGAAGCACTTGTTTTTACTATAGAGATACGCGATGCTTACACGCAAGGGCACTCCAAACGTGTCGCGCAGTACGCGGTGCATCTTGCAACTTGGATGCAAATGAATGCACTTTTTTTAGAAAATATTTACACGGTCGGGATGTTGCATGACCTAGGAAAAATAGGTATTCCAGATGAAATTTTATTAAAACCAGGCAGGCTCAATGAGATAGAATACAATCTTATCAAGCTCCACAGCACCCTCTCTGAAAAAATCATTCAAAAAATAAAGTTTTTTGAAGAACTTCTTCCAGCAGTGCGACATCACCATGAAAATTTCGATGGAAGCGGCTATCCAGATGGCTTAGTAGGAGACGAGATACCTCTCATGTCTCGTATCATAGCGATTGTTGATGTTTTTGATGCACTCACCACACGAAGAATCTATCGAGATTTGATACCACTTGAAAAAGCGATGAAAATTATGGACGAAGAGTTAAAACGAGAGAAATTTGACCCAACTATTTATGATATTTTCAAGAAAAACATAACACAGCTGGGCGTTTTAGATTTAAACTATCTCTCAGAGTTTAATTATCCTGAGCTTGAAGAGAGACGCAACTCGTTTCATTTTAAAAATCCTCTTACAAATTTATTGAATAAAGATGCTCTTCTTACTTTGTTACGCAAGGGTGCAAGTAAAGACGAGTCGGCATTTTTAGCAGAGATAAACATACGCAGTTTTAGTGAATATAACAAAACCTATGGACTTGCAAAAGGGGATAGACTCCTTAAAAAAGTAAGTAGTTTTTTGCTAAAAAAGCTCGGAAGTTCTCAAGAGTTTCAAGCTCCCCAGAGTCATAAAATCTACCTTTTTCATGGATATGCTGACAAATTCTACCTTTTAGAGTTTGGTTTTAGAGATGTTTACCTCAAGCTTCGTCTTGAGAAAGTCATCAAAGAAGCACAAGAAGAGATAGCCACACCTTTATACTTTAAAGCCCTTCTTGAGGGGCAAAAAATCTCAAGTAACATAGAAGACAAAGTTGGTTATCTCTTATGAAGCGCCTCTTAAGCTGTAAAGTCTCCAATCCAATCGAACTGCTTTATGCAAAAACGTGTTTGAAAAATCTTTTCAAGTCTCATCATGCAACCGATAAAGTTTTTTTGGAGCTTGCCACTATGGAGCTTGGAACAAATCTTCTCAAATACGGCAGTGGCGGATACTTATGGTTTTTACTCCTAAAAGAGACACTCTCCATTGCCTCTGTTGATTATGGAGTAGGTATCCAAAACATAAACACTGCAAAACAAAAAGGGTATTCATCCAAAGAGGAAAAATCTTTGGGTTTAGGACTCTCTACGTTGTGCGCTCATGAAGCTTATCAGCTTGACATCATCTCTTTTTCTAAGCATAACAACGATGCATATACAGGAAGTGTGTGTGTTTTATTTGAAAAAGCTTCTGCTTTAGGAGCTATGTGCTCGCTAAGTTTTTCTCTTTATGACTCACACTACAATGGAGATTTTTTTGTTCAAAAAGGGCGCTATCTTTTTTTTGGTGACGTCTCTGGACATGGCAAAAAAGCTGCTAGTGCGGCAAAAGAGATTGTGAACTATTTTTATGAAACCACTTTTTCTGCTGTTGCGGTTGCGTACTATTTTAAAGCTTTGCATCACTACATCATGGAAAAATATCTTCGAAGTTTTGTCGGTTGTATCGTCGAAATGACTGAAAAGAGTTGGTCTGTTTATGGAGTTGGCAATATCGCCCTTCTCTCAAATCAAAGCGGCAAATATGAGCTTTTATCTCTTCCCGATGGCATTATCGGCGAAACCTTTAGACATATCTCCTCTTTACATTTTGACAGAGGATCTCATTCTCATCTTATTTTGATGAGCGATGGGATAGAGGTAAAAATAGCTTTGGATATTGTCCAAAAAATGGACACTGTTGCCAAAGAGTCTCTCATGATAGCCATCCTCCATTTTGCAGGAGTTCATGATGACAAAACGATTGCGATTTTATCTTAAACCCAAAAGGAAAAAACCATGACACAAGAAATAAAACAACAAATACAGGATGTTATTACAAACAATTCTGCTCAACTTGTAGAAGAGTGGAGTCAATTTTTCAGCGAACATGAAAAAGAGGTGCAAAGTCGTTATTATGATGATTTTTTAGGTTTTTTTGAGGAGTGTTTAGAAGATAATTTCAACATAAAAAGTGATTCGGCACAAACTATGGCAATGTTTCTTACAAAATTATATGAGATTTTAGGTGAAGAGTTTTTTTTCAATTTTAAAGATTCTGTTTACACTTGCTATATGAAATTTCCACTCTTTTCCATACTTGATAAAAAGGGAGAGTTTCACTACCCTATCGTCCAAGCTCTGACTGCTTTTTTTGAGTCTATGACCTCTCGCATGATTATCAACATCGTACAAAAAAATAGGGAACTCGTCCGCTCGACAAGTTATGAACTTGAAGAGAGAGAAGCTCCCATGAGTGAAATATTTGAGAGAGTTTTAATGGTTACACTTGTTGGAACGCTTGATTCTAACCGTATTTTAAAGATAATTGATAAGGTGTTAAAACAGCTTGAAGAGGGAAATATAGACCATGTTATTGTAGAAATCAACGCTATTTATGACATGAACAGCGAAATAGCCCAGCAGATTATCAAGCTCAACAATGCGATACATTTTATGGGTTCAAATTCATACATAAGTGGAGTCAATGCAAATATTGCAAAAAGTCTGACGCATCTAGGGATTTCTCTTGGCGATGTAAAAACCTTCAGAACAACAAAAGCTGCTATGAAAAGCATTCAATTCATCAAAAGTAACGAAAACACAGATGCTTGATTTCATTGCCGCAGGGGCACTCTTTGATGCACAAAGTAAAAGTTTACTCGAATCTACCGTGGCGTTTAGGACACTTTTTGGAGAAAATATTTCTCTTGATGCTTTTTTCTTGGAGCTTCATATTGATGCAAATATCAAAACTTTTCCTTTTGCAGAGTGGACAACAATTCGGGGTGTAAACTATTTTTTAACCTTGCGTTTGATGGAAGATAAATTTGCCATTATTCTCTACAACGACCCACTTTTAGAAGAGTTATACACTACCCTTGTCAATGAATCTCTTTATGACACACTCACCAAAGGGATGCGAAAAAGTCATGGAGAGAGTCGCATCTATGATATTTTGACACTTTACACAAGACACGCTGAACACACTTTTTCCATACTCATTTACGACATAGACTATTTTAAAAAAGTCAATGATACGTATGGGCATTTAGCGGGAGATTTTATACTCAAAGAGCTCTCAAAACGGGTAAAAAGTACTTTAAGAACAACCGATGTATTTATACGTTTTGGAGGAGAAGAGTTTTTGATTTTGCTGCCCATGACTAAAGTGTCAGGTTCGATGCTCACTGCAAATCGTATCCTTGAGATAGCCTCCAAAGAGCCTTTTGTTTTTCAAAACCAAAAAATAAGTCTCACAGTGAGCATCGGAATCACTTCGCCTCTCAAAAGTGACTCTCTTGACGTTTTGCTTGAGAGAGCTGACAAGGCACTCTACAAAGCAAAGGCTTCTGGTCGTAATCGTATAGAGTATCTTTAAATTAGTGGTGCAGTAAAATAAATATCTCTATAAGTTGAGGGTCAAGTTGATCTTGCATCTCTTTTTTCATCAGCAACATAGCTTGAAAACTAGAATAATTTTTTCTAAAAGTTCTCTGCGTAGTGAGTGCGTCAAAGACATCACACATCCCAATGATACGGGCAATCATGGGGATTTTTCTCCCTTTAATCTGATCAGGATAACCTGAGCCGTCCATTCTCTCATGGTGAAATTGTACGCCATGAAGAACACTTTGGCTTGTGATGCCATTTTTGCGTAAAATCTCACATCCCATAGTGGAGTGTTGCTTAACATTTTCAAACTCATATTCTTCTAAAGAAGAGGGCTTTTCAAGGATTTCTGACTTAATTCGTAATTTTCCTATGTCATGAACAAGTGCGGCATAAATAAGGGCGATACTTTTTTCGTCTCGAAATCTAAGTTTATTTGCGACTATAGCAGCGAAAAAAGCAACGTTTGTGCTGTGTTCATGCGTAGTGTATTTTGGAGAGATAAATTTTATAATTGTAGGAAATATATTGAGATAGGTTGAAGTTATAGCGGCGATACTCTCGACACAGGCATCTATAGCGTCATTTTCAAAGAGTTCATTTTTTGATTCAAAAACATAACGCATATATGCTGCTGTTGTTGTGTAAACAAAAGAAAATTTCTCCTCCATTGTTGCATAGTGAGCTACCCGTTCTTTCATCAATAAGGCATTTTCCACAGGATTTATAGTTTCTTCATAATCATCTAAAAGAGAAACTATCTCTTCATTTGACCTATTGTTATAAGACATATTCATATTAACAACTCTATTTTTGAAATATTTTTAAAATTGTAATAAAGAAGTGTTTGATTGTTGTTGTACGAGACAATACTTATTTATATTGCTCAACACTCATTAAACACTTCATCTTTATAATAACACTTTTTTATCTATCTCAAAATAAAAGGGAGAGTATGTTATGTTAAAACCTGCTGTAAACAACACGGAAAAAACATTACATGAAAACGATTTCATCGTTTCAAAAACAGATATTAGCGGCAAAATTATATACGGAAATAAGTATTTCATAAAAATATCTGGTTATGATGAATCAGAACTTTTAGGAAAGCCCCACTCCATACTTCGCCATCCCGATATGCCAAAAGTTATTTTTAAACTCTTATGGGAGCGGATAAAAAATAAACAAGAAATTTTTGCTTATGTAAAAAATCTTTGCAAAGATGGCTCTTACTACTGGGTTTTTGCCAATGTTACAGCAACAACAGATGCAAATGGCAACATTCGTGATTTTCACTCCGTAAGAAGAAAACCAAGTAAGGAAGCGACAAAAGTGATACCGAGTTTATACACAACACTTTTAGCAGAGGAACACGCAAAGGGAATCGAAGCCTCATCTGAACTGCTCAAAAAAATTCTACATGATAAAGGAGTAAGTTATGATACGTTTATTCTCTCTCTTCAGCAGTAAAAGCGGGTGTGAAAAGATTTTCAATGATGCTTTGATTCGCCAAATTCGTGATGTTTTACTCAAAGCTGGCAACGGAAATCTCTCAGACAGAATCACAGGCATCTCTGAGCATCATCCACTCCAAGGGGTTGCATGGGGGATTAATGATATGCTGGACCAAGTGGAGCAGATGATGCGCGACATCAGAACAAGTATCGAGCAAGCAAACCAAGGTTCAAGTGAGAGAATCATCTTTCAAAATGGATACAAAGGCGATTTTTCTGCCTCATGCCCAAGCCTCAATGAAGCTGTAAAATCAATCTGTGAAGCCTTTAAAGGGAAAATGCGAAGTGAGCTTTCCATGGAGTTTGAAAAAGTAAGCGGAGGCGTTTCAAAAAGCTTAAAAATCATTCAAGAAAATATACAAGGTAATACCTCCTACGCCAATCACATCATCAACGCTTCAAAAGAAACAGCTGAGGAATCATTTAAAAGCCAAGAAAATGTTCAAAACATCCTAAAAGATTTTAACCATCTTCAAGAGCTTATAGCAGCCTCCAACACTACCATCACCTCACTCAGTCAAAGGACACAAGACATTCACGGCGTCTCAAACCTTATCAAAGATATTGCAGACCAAACAAACCTTCTTGCTCTCAATGCTGCAATTGAGGCCGCTAGAGCAGGAGAACACGGGCGTGGATTTGCAGTCGTTGCCGATGAGGTGAGAAAACTGGCGGAGCGAACACAAAAGGCAACACAAGATATTGCTTTGGCACTCAAAGCACTCAAAGATGAGGCAAATGAGATTAACTCCAACTCTCAAGATATAACCCAAATCACAACGCGTTCTCAATCTGACATGATGAAATTTAAAGAAAAACTGAGCGGTTTTTCCAAAACTGCACAAGAGACAGCCGAGTTTTCAAGAGTCATTACAGACTCACTTTTTACAACGCTCGTCAAAGTAGATCATATCGTCTTCAAACATACTGCCTACTCTACTTTGCTCAGCCAAGATCCAATAAGAGCGGCAACATTTGGCGACCATACACATTGCAGGATGGGCAAGTGGTACTACGAAGGAGAGGGTAAAAGTAGATTTGCAAAAACAAATGCCTATAGAAAAATGGAAGTCCCTCATGCAAAAGTACATCAAACGATTTTAGAAATATTGCCTTGTATACAAAAACAAGATTGTTTAAATGGACAAAACAAAGAGATGATTATTCATAAAATCAGCATCATGGAAGAAAACAGTAGTGTACTTTTTGAGCTTTTAGATAAAATGGTGCAAGAAGTAAAAGAAAAAACATTACACACTCGATGAAAAAAATACTTTTTTATAAGAAATCTCCTATTAACCAAAGGAAATAGCTTGGAATATCTATTATTGATAGTTCTTATATTTTTAACTGTACTGATTTTTTATTATAAAAATTTATATAAAAAAGAGAAGCGAGAGAAAAAAATTATTTCACAAGAGTTTGATCTCCTACATAAACAGCAGACCTTTTTTGTACGAAAAATAATTCATGAAATGAATACGCCTTTGAGTGCTATTGAACTGCATTTATCTGTTTTGCTCAAAGAACACTGCAGTAAAAAAAATGTAGAAATGATTAAAAGTTCTGCGAGAATGCTTGCGACCATTTATGAAGATATTGCTTTTCATGCAGGCAAAGAAAGAATCTGCTATCCCCCGCAGTGGATAAATATAGAGGAGTTTGTGGCAGACAGAATGCTCTACTTTGACACCATGGCAAGTGTGAAAAACATCTTTCTCGAGATGCAGGCTGACCACGGTTTTTATATCCACATAAGTAAAACAGAGTTGCAAAGACTCGTTGACAATACCCTCTCAAACGCTATAAAATACTCTACAAATGTTTCTCCAATCATTGAAATTATAATTTCACACGAGGATGGCGATTTGAATCTTATCTTTAAAGATACGGGTTTGGGCATGAGCCAAGAAGAGATTGACAACCTGTTTGAAACCTATTATAGGGCGAGCAACAATATTCAAGGTTTAGGTCTTGGACTGAGCATCATCAAAGAAATTTGTGATGATTATAATATAGCCATCGATATCCAAAGTATCAAAAAACAAGGAAGCATCTTTACCTACAAAATTCCAAAAGAGATGGTTACGACTGAGCCAAAAAGCAGTACTAAAAAATGAGAGCTCTTGTCTTGGAAGATGATTTTAGCACCTCGTATGCAATCGTAAGCGAGCTTGAGCGGCTCGAGTTTATAGTTGATCAATGTTTTGATGGAGAGTGTGCCCTAAACGCTATTTACGCCAAAGAGCATGACATTTACATCCTTGACATCAATGTTCCAAACTTAGACGGCTATGAAGTTTTGAAGTATATTATCAGCAAACATCCAAATGCAGCAACGATTATGATCTCTACCCATGTTGAAATCGAGTTTCTTAAAAAAGCTTTTACTGTTGGGTGCAACGATTACTTAAAAAAACCCTTCGAGATGGAAGAGTTGCTCCTTCGCATCAAAAACATAGTACGCCTCAATAACACTCAAGGGAACAAAGAGATACTCAACTTATCTCAAGGCTACACTTACTCACTTACTGCAAGCGAACTTTTTTATCATGGCTTACCCATAGAACTCACTAAAATCGAGTCCCTATTATTACGCATCTTAGTGCAAAATATTGGCAATATCGTAAGCTCAGAGAGGATAAAAAACTACGTTTGGGACAACGAAGAGATTTCGCCTGTAACTATACGTTATTGGATTTACCGCCTCATCAAAAAGTTTAAAAGCGGCATGATAGTAAACGCAAGAGGAGAAGGCTACCGCCTCAGAAAACTTGACACCAGTGAAGATATATAACCTATACCAATTTTCTTGAAGTATAAAATCTATCGTTTCACTCTTTTGGAAGTGTGGCTTGCAAACTCTCTTTAGGAAGTGTGGCTTTAGCCTCACCTTTAGGCTTTAATGATAATAAAGTGAGGCTGAAGCCCTTTAGGCTTTAATGATAATAAAGTGAGGCTGAAGCCACACATCCAAAAATAAGGAAGTGTGGCTTGCAAACTCTCTTTAGGAAGTGTGGCTTTAGCCTCACCTTTAGGCTTTAATGATAATAAAATAAGTTGGTTCCACAATGCTGAGTTGTTTTTTTAGAGATTTTCTTCACCCTCTACAAACTCTTTCGCCTCTAAAAGCAAAGCCTCCTCATCATGAAAAAAAGTGACCTCCGCATGGCTCTCATCAAAATCTTGAAATTCTATCTTTGAATCTTTGAGGGTTTTGGATGCTTTTGCCCCAAGTCTTTTAAGATTTTCAACACGTCCGAGTATATTTCCGCTCCCCTCGCTGAGCTGTTTGTGCGCAGTTTCATATGTTGTTGAGAGTGTTTTTATCTGATTGCCGACTCTGCTGAAATTTTCGGCGAAACCGACCATTTTATCGTAGAGTTTTCCCGCCTCATCGAAGAGTTTTACTGTGAGAGAATTCGACTGCTCACTTTGCCAGTAAAGGTAAATGGTTCGCAGCGAAACGGTTAAAGTAGAAGGATTGACGATGGCGATGTGTTTTTTAAGCGCGTATTCGTAGAGTGCCGGGTCTCTTTGAACCGCAAGCGCAAACGCCCCTTCAATAGGGACAAACATGAAGACATACTGCAGAGTTCCTATTTTATAATGCGCATAATCTTTTGAATCGAGTGTGTCTATATGGTTTTTAAAAGAGACAACCATGTTGTTGATGCAAAGGACTCTTTCTTCCTCAGTTTCGGCTCGAATGTAACTGTCGTAATCATTTAAAGAGACTTTGGAGTCAATAATCATAGTTCGCTCTTGAGGAAGCTTTATGACAACATCGGGGCGTTTACTGCTACCCTGTTCGTCTTTGTAGCTTTGTTGTGTATGGTAATGGACATCTTTGAGCAAACCCGAATACTCCAAAACACTCTCCAAAATCATCTCGCCCCAACTCCCTTGCGTTTGTTTTTTCCCTTTTAAAGCCTTTGTCAAATTTTCAGCTTCTTTGGAAATATTCATACCTGCTTTTGTAACTTGTTCTATCTCTTTAGAGAGTTCAGCAAATTTTTTAACACTGCTCTCTTGAGAGTCTTCTATCTTCTTTTTGAAAGCGTCAATGTTTTCTTTAAAAGGTTTCAAAATTGAATCAAGTGATTTGAGCGATGTTTCATCAAACTTTTTGAGTTTACTCTCAAGGTTGTTTTGCATGATTTCATTGAGTTTTAACTCTAGTTTTTTCCCCTGCTCTTCAAATTCCACTTTGAGCTTTTCATTGTTTTCTTGTTGTGCATGAAGGCTTGAGAGAAGCTCGGCATTTTTTGCTCTCACCTGAGCATTATTTTCAGTGAGCAGATCTATTTTAGCTTTAGACCCGCTCAACTCTTCGTTTAGCTTTTGCAAACGCAGTTCTAAGTCTCCATACTTTGCACGAGAGACTTCGATATCTTTTTCAAGTCTGGAAAACTCGATATTTTTTTGTCCAATACTCATAAGAGCATCTGAGAGCTTTTGACTAAGCTCGACCTCTTTAAGAGATAACTCACTTATTTTTTGGTTCAAAAAAGGGATGGCAGCAACCTGTTCCCTCTTACCATGAAGCTCCGCCAACAACCCTTCATCGGCACTTCCAAGCTGTTGCAAACTTTTTTTAAGCCAAATAATCGAGCCAATAATTACCATCGATACCGCACCTGCAATTATTACGTTGGTTGGATCCATTTTTAGCCTTTTTTATTAAATTGGGTTGTCTTGATGATTTTCTCCATATTGCAAAGCTACTTTTAAATTGTTATTTTTACATTATAGCATATCTGTTTAATCTAAAATATTTCCCTCTCACTTACACCCCAGTAGTGTATATTGGGTGACTATTTAATTTTTAAAATATACGTCTAAAACTTTTATCTATTTATTACAAAAACTGCGTTACAATAAAAGGTAAAAATTTTCAATAGCACTACAAATGGGGTTAGTATGCAATATATAAGAGAAGATTTAAAACTAAACGCCCATGCATCTCAATTAGTTGATTGTCTTAGCAAACTTATTAATAAGAGCTATTTCTCAACTGCTAAAGATAAAGTTGCGGATGTTTTTTTATGAAAAGTTTTATAAATAGTATCTTACTCAAGTCTATACAAGATACAAAAGGGGGGATATTTGTTGTTGACAATCATGGCTTAATCATTTATGCCAATGATTATGTCCTCTCTGTGCTTGGTTATAGTTTTGAAGAAATTACAAGCAAATATGTGTGGCAGATAGACCCTATGCAAGATACAAAAGATAGTTTTGAAGATATAAGAGATAATAAAAAACTAGAGTTTCGCACCTTGCACCTCCATAAAAATGGTACACACGTTCCAGTGGAAGCATCCATAACTTTTCACATGATTGAAAGCAACATCTATATGGTTGCGTATGTAAAAGAGATTAGCCAAATACTAGACCAAGAGTATAAACTCGAGCTTTTTCACGATATGCTCGATAATTCTCATGACATGATTTTTATCATAAGACTGAGTGATGGGCATGTAGATTATGTAAATCAAACAACTATAGAGATTTTAGGATACAGCCTAGATGAGATAAATACTCTAGGAGTAGAGTCATTTAGAAGACCTTTAAAAAAGGGTGAACCATTTTTTGAACATTTACAAGAGCTTAAAGAAAAAGGAAAGCTTATTGACTATGCTATTTTGACTAAAAAAGATGGTTCAGAATTTCCTGTCGAAGCAAATGTAAAATTTGTTACAAAAAATAATGTTGATTATAATATAGCGATAGTGAGAGATATAACAGCAAGATTTAAGCTAGAGCATCAACTCAACGAGTCAAATAAAATTCTAGAGCACAATGTAGAAGAAAAAACAAAAGAACTCTTAAAAAATGTTGCTTATCTTAAGAGTTATAAATTGGCTATCAATGAATCAAGTATCGTCTCTCGCTCTGATATGTATGGAAATATCACCTATGTAAATGATAATTTTTGCGAAGTCTCAGGGTACACAAGAGAGGAAGTTTTAGGCAAACCTCATAGTTTTATAAGACATCCAGATACAAACAGCAAACTCTTTAAAGAGCTACGGGAGACGATTAGGTCAAAAAAAGTGTGGAAAGGAATCTTACAAAACAGAGGAAAAACTTCCGATTATTGGGTTGATAGTTCTATTTTGCCTATTTTGGATGAGAGTGAAAATATCGCAGAATTTATCGCCATACGTCATGATATCACGAAAATCATTGAGTCAGAAAAAGAACTCAAAGAGATAGTAAACAGAGATATTTTAACAGGTTTAGCAAACAGATATAAGCTAAATGTCGACCTAAAAAATAGCACCAATCCGGCACTAGCCATCATAAATATAGATAATTTTTCCCAAGTAAATGATTTTTACGGTCATGATATAGGCGATGAGATTATAAAAAAGTTGGGCTTTGAAATTTTACGTGTCATGGATTCTGATTGCTGTATACTCTATCATCTTCAAGGGGATGAGTATGTTATTTTCAATCCAGAGAGTGAAAAAGAATATTTTATATTTATGGTTAAAGATATAGTTGAAAAAATTTCCTCTACTTCGCTTGCTATATATGATGAGGATTTAGTTTTAAATTTTACAACTGCCCTCTCATTTGAGTGCTCTGATAAAATTTTGACAACAGCAGATATGGCACTTAAAGTCGCAAGAAAAAAGGATATCAATTTTCTCATCTATTCAGATGAAATATCACTCAGCAGTGAGTATGAAAACAATATAAAGTGGACAAAAAAGATTAAATTTGCCCTTGAACATGACAAAATTATTCCTGTATTTCAACCTATTGTGAGTAATTTTGGTGAGGGACGTCAAAAATATGAAGCATTAGTGAGATTAGAAGACGAAGAGAAGCTTATCTCCCCTTATTTCTTTTTAGAAATATCTAAAAAAACAAAATACTATACAAGCATCACAAAAACCATGATCAAAAAAACGTTTGAGATGTTTAAAGACAAAAATATAGAATTTTCTATCAATCTTACAATTCAAGATATTTTAAACAAGCAAATCAAAGAGTTTATTTTTGAGATGATTCAAAGTTATAACATTGGTGATTGCGTTATATTTGAGATAGTCGAATCAGAATCCATCCAAAATTTTCAAGATGTCATAGGCTTTATCAATGAGGTAAGACGCTTTGGCTGTAAAATTGCCATAGATGATTTTGGGACAGGATATAGTAATTTTGAGTATCTTTTAAAAATAAAAGCAGACTATATAAAAATAGATGGAAGCCTCATCAAAAACATAGATAATGACTTAGATGTACAAATTGTTGTCTCAACTATAGTCGATTTTGCAAAAAAGATGGGTACAAAAACAGTCGCTGAATTCGTAGAAAACAAAGCTATTTATGAAAAAATAGTTGAACTTGGGGTTGATTACTCACAAGGGTATTATTTTAGTGCACCTCAAGATTTAAGACTTAAGAGCTGATGGACTCTCTTTAACTCTTAAACTGACCGCATACATAACTTTTTGTAGCGGGGACATATCTTCGTATATTTTGTAAAGAGTATCTATGAGCTCTTGAGCGTTTTCTATGAGGATTGGCGGTAAGATTTTATACGCTGCCATCCCTTTATAGAGACTCAGTTCTGCAGCTGGCATATGGGTAGTAAAACCTTTTGGGTAGCGTTTATACCCTTTTTCCAAAAGAGTGTATCCTTGAGCTGTGATATTTTTCAAGATTTCATTCAACGCAATTCTTTTGTCCTCATCGCCGATATAGTCTCTAAAGGCATCAAGCATTGGTTTTTCAAACCATCGCACACCCGCAGCAACAACCAATTCATCGGGTGAAAAATGGAGATAAAAACAAGAACTTTGGAGTCTTTTTCTCTTTCCTTGCCAAAAAATAATCCCTATACGACTTTTGATAGGCTCTTTATTGAGACCCATGCGGCGCGTATCTCTGTAGATTCTAAAGAGTGAATGGTTTGTTTTTGGGATGGCTTGGATGGTGGGCTCAAGCGCTTGGAGATGCTCGCCCATCTCCACGACAAAAAGCCGAGATGGGTTTAAAATAAGCGCTTCATACTCTTTTTTATGGAGTTCAAACCACTCTTTGTTGTTATTTTCTCGAATCGATTGCAAAAAAGGTAAAGTTTTTTTACTAAAACCTTCAAACTCCACAACCAACTCTTTATGCAAGTTTTCTGTTTCTAAACGCCAATGCTATCACTAAAAATACGACAAGATACGTAATAGGGACAAAGTCTGGAATCGGTAAAGGATCCCCTTTTGCATAAGAATGAAGACCTTTTAGATAATAATTGACCCCGAAATACGTCATGAGAACCGAAGTAAAAGATACAAGTGAAATAACACTAAAATTAAAATCACTATAGAGTGATTTGATAAATCTGAGGTGAAGCACCACAGCATAAACTAAAATAGTTACAAGTGCCCAAGTCTCTTTTGGATCCCAACCCCAGTATCTTCCCCAAGATTCATTTGCCCAAACGCCGCCTAAGAAGTTACCGACAGTTAAAAGGACAAGTCCAGCCATCAAACTCATCTCATTGATGGCGTTTAACTCTTTTATGGAGAGGCTGATATGTTTTTCATTGTTGGAAGTTTTGAGTATGAAAAGTATCAGTGTGATAAACCCTAGCAATGCGCCAAGCCCTAAAAAGCCATAACTCGCCGTAATCATGGAGACGTGAATACTCAACCAATAGGAGTTTAAAACAGGGACAAGATTTGTAACCTGCGGGTCCATCCAGTTTAAATGTGCTACAAAAAGGATAAGCCCCGCTAAAATACCTGTCGATGCCATCGTCATGGAAGAGCGTTTTGAAAAAATAAATCCAGCTAAAACTGCTGCCCAACCGATATAAATCATCGACTCATATCCATTGGACCACGGAGCATGACCAGAGATGTACCATCTGTTTGCAAGCCCTAGTGTATGGGCTAAAAAGAGTGCTATCAAAATACCCAAAGTAATCTTGGTATAGAGAGCAATCTTGAAATTTGGTTTGAGAATTTTCACAAAACTTAAAATCAAAAGGACAAATCCTAAGATAAAATAGAGGGGATAAATTCTCTCAAATATTTTTGCTTCATTATAAAAAACTTCTGCAGCAATTCTGTTTTGGCTTGGATAAACAGACGCACCGTAAAACTTTTGATACTCTGAGATTTTAGCTAAAGCAGCGTCTGCACTCTTCCAATTTCCACTCCCAATTGCATTGTCAATCTCTGTGAAATACTCAATTGCAATGCTTCTGAGTTTCTCCCCATTTTCAATAGAAAAGGTTTGAAGTGCTTCTATAGTTGCATACCATTTATTATTCACATCGTTTGGTTTTGGCCAAATTTTTATAAGTTCTGCGGTGTAAACCATATACGATATATTGACACGCTCATCAATTTTGAGCACCTCTTTATCAAATAAATCTCGATTTTTTGCCTCTTTTCTCACTGCCTTTTCTACTGCATCTGCGAGTTTATACCCTCTCATCTCATCTGGAAATTCAAAAAACTGTGTAAAAGAAGCATATTTTGCATCTTCTTTGATATTTATAAGTTTATTGATCTCTTTGTTTTTTGTGTAAATGAGTTTTATATCTCTATAAATATCGGGTCGAATCATCATCCCAAGAACTACTTGATTGGCACTTAAAGAATCATGACCCACACTCACACTCGCACCTCTATGGATTTTTGCGAGTATCTCAGTTGAGAGAGTGTCCAATGGTTTCATTCTTCCACCGCTATCTTGAACAACAAGTTGCCCAAACTTTTTGGCATGTGCTTTGTCAAAAGAGAGGATTGTTTTTAAATCCTGATTTAACTCTTCTGCATGAGAGGGTGTAAAACTAAAGACGAGGACAAAAGCCGCTAAAAAACTCACTAGTTTTTGCTCACTTGCTACTTTAGCTTTGTTAGCCAGCTGCGAAAATCTATGTTTTTTCGAGACAAGCGACCAAAACATCCCTAACGCTAAAAGAAAGTATCCTATGTAAGTAGGGATTGTTCCAGGATCGTTGTTAACTGAGAGAACGGTCCCTTTTTCATCTTGATCAAAAGAGGATTGAAAAAATCTATAGCCACGGTGTTCAAGAATATTGTTCATAAAAATCCTATATGGTTTTTCAAGATTCTGCTCTGTATCGATCAAGACAACCTCACTTGCATACGATGCTGGACTCATGGAACCAGGATATCTATCAAGCTGAAAATCTAAAAGTTTTATCTCAAAAGGGAGCTGCAACTCTTTAGAGCCATACGAAAGGGTTACTTCTACCCCATTGAGAGTTGTTTTATACTCTTTTGCAAGTTCCCTCTCTTGAGAGAGAACAACAACCTCTTGTGACTCAGAGTCGACACTTATTTTAAAGCGAAGAAAATCTTTGTCAGGTTGCATCGTTGAAGCATTGGGATTTGAAACCATTTGCGTAGTCGCATGAGCCATAAAAGAGCGTAGAACAAAACTGCTCTCCCCTGCTGTAAAAAGAGTTCTAGTCGTCAAAGGCTCTTTGTCATTTGACGCTAGGATTCCCTTAGAACCATCATCCATCTTCAAAAAAGAAAAATCTAAATCATGTTTCATAAAAAGAGCATCATCCACAACATAAAGTGTAACAACGGGTTTAGAAAAAGTTTTTGTAGAGTTAAAATCCAAAATAAAATCAGCAGTTTCAAAGAACTCACCCATTTTTAACTGTATCGGCTGACCTTGTCCATTGGCAGTCACCATCATAGTCGCCAGTGCATATCCATTTTGTTTATCTTCAACAACCTGCTCTATCGCATCAGCGATATATTCTACTAAGGTAACACGCACTTTTTTCCCTTCTATGTCTAAAGAAGAAGATAAATCATTTGTACTTTTTTTAGATAAAAAGGAGATTTGTTCTGTTGTTGCATTTGTCTGTGGAGTCGTTGCTGTAAGTGTAAAAAAAGTGTCACGACTTGTAAGCGTTGAAGCACTTTCACCCTCTCGAATATGCATATTTCCCTCAAAGCCAAAAAAGCGGGTAATGGAAGCTCCGATAATAATGACGATAAATGCCATATGAAAAATAAAAATCGGTGCTTTTTTCACAGTGTACATTTTATGTTTATAGATATTTAACGCGAGGTTGAGGGTTAAAAGTCCAAGCAAAATTTCAAACCAAAGCGCATTATAAATCTCTGCTTTGGCTGTCGTTGTTCCATAATCATTTTCTATAAACGTAGCGTAACCGATGACTAATGCAAAAAAAAGCATCATGAGAGCCATCGTTTTCATTGAACTTAAAATCGATACTAATTGTTTCATGAGAAGAATTCCTTCATTTTAAAAAAAGCCATTCTATTGCAAATTAATTAATAGAAGGTTAAATATTTTTACTATAAAGAAATTTTCACTTACTCACTTACTAGTTTGTCCAAATAAGTAAAGAGCTCTTGCGAAGCTTTTTCAGCTTCTGCAAAGAGTTGAAGCATTTGTTCTCGTGAAGCACGGTCATCTTTATTGAGAAGCATCATGGCTTTCATCACATTTTCATGCACTTTTTTATGTGGTGCGAGTAAATTTGAAAAGAGAGGTTTTTTACCAAAATTGACTTTGCCCTCACCCGCATACCATTTGCCAAGATTACAGTTTTCATGATTGCCAAGAGAAGCATCAGATTTGCCCTCAAGTGCCGCAGAATAGGCGTTATTTTTATAAATCATGTGATCTAATTTTGCCATATTTGCAAAGAGTTCATGCCCTATAAAGGTGTTGTCTTTTGTAATCTGTTGCGCATTTGTGACCAACTGGTGCAATACATTTTTAAATGCATCGAGCTTATTTTGGGATGAAATTGCATGCATTTGTATTGACTCACTATTTTCTGCCATGCTGATAGAGTTTTGCTTGAGAATACTTATATTTGCTTCAACTTCACTTGTTGCCTTTTGGGTTCTCTCTGCGAGCTTTCTTACTTCATCGGCAACAACGGCAAAACCACGTCCGTGTTCGCCTGCACGGGCTGCTTCTATGGCAGCGTTGAGCGCTAGGAGATTTGTTTGGTCTGAGATATCTTTGATAAGTGAGATAACATTATAAATCTCTTCTACATTTGAGCTTAATTGTTCTGAAGAGATTCTCGATTCACTGATCATTTGTGTGATATTTGAAATTGTACTTATGATCTCATCAGTCGATGCAGTGACGTCTCCTATGACATTTTCTGTTGTAGCATTGAGAGCGTTCACATCTTTGACGCTATCGAGATTTATCTCCATACTTGCACGAAGATTGTTTGAGTTGAGGATAGAACCTTTAATCATACTATCTGCTAACATAAGAGTTGTTTTATTTTTGTCCAAATTTTTCTCAACTTCTATGGTCGATTCCATTGCTTTGTCGGCTTCTGATTTGACAGCGTTTGACAAGGCCTCCACCTTATCCAAGAAGGTGTTAAAACTTGCACTTGCGTGACCTAGTTCATCCCATGAAGTAACAGGGAGTCTTCTTGAGAGGTCTGCATCTCCTTGAGCAAGCTTAGAAGCAACTTCATCAAGATGGACAATAGGGTCTGTGATACTTCGCTTAATAACAAACATAATGAAAAGAAGAATAAAAATATCAAGAAATGCCATAATATATACTTGTCTAAGCAAAGAGTCTTCAGATTTAATGATAATACTCTCAACATTGGCGATTTTATTACCCACAAGTGCATAGCCAATAATTTTTTCAGAATAATCTTTAATAGGGAGAGAGACTACAAAATAATTTTTTGTTCTTTGGAAGTTTTGGGTATCCGCAATATTTACATTGGCTAAATCATTAAAAAAATCTTTGTTAATCACTTTTTCATTAACTGCAAGGATATAATCACCTGACTTAGGCGCAGATGTTAGCTCTGAGGCAATGGGGAGATACTCATTTTTCATAACCATGACCATCTCGACTCCATGAACATCGCGTGCGTTTTCAACTATTGAATTTAAACCTTGCATAAACTCTACGGAACCTAAGTATTGACCCTCTCTAATTATCGGTGCAATGCCGCGTAAACTCAGTCCTGCAACGCCAATTTCTATAGCTACTATCGGTTTTTTGTTTGCTTTTACTTGTACAACTGCTGCTCTAAAAGAACTCAAATCATCCCCAAATTTTTCTGGTGACCATCCTCTTAAAAAACTGTGGATATTTGCATCATGGATGTGTACTTTTACATTTTTATAATTTGTATGCTCTTTAAAGTCTTTAGAGACTTCATTAAGACCTGCTATCGCCAACTCTCTGTTGTTTTCTTTCAGAGCTTGCACTACATCATAATTTTTAGAGATATTGATGGCATTTGTCAAACCAATACTCTCTTTACACTCCATAGATTCACCATAGAGTGAACGAAGTGTTTGTGATTGGGTTTTATAAACATCTTCTTTCATCTCTTTGATAGAGATAAAATAATTGACCATAATGACTATGAAACCAATAACGATAGATAAAACAAGAGGGATATGAACCTTGTTACTAATGGAGAGATTTTTCATAACGCGTGACCTTTTAAAATAAATTGCAATGATTTTATCATGAAATATCCATATGTCTTTATAAAATAACACTTTTTTGTACAAAAATTTTCATTTTATCGTCAAGGTGATTTCTTTGGTAACTCTTTTTTTAGCTTGCTTTATTTGTGTTTATCGTAGAGATTTATGACACTTCTTTTAAACCAAAGATTGTTTTGTTGTTACCTCACAAGAATTGTCATTGCGAGCAAAGCAAAGCAATCTAAAAGAGGGTTTATGAAAGAAGTCTCTTGAAGGAGAAAATAAGGATTTTCTTATCCTAAATTACAAATATATTTGTTGTGTTCTTGATTCCACGTGAAGTTGTTGGAGATTTTTTTGAAAGCTTTGAGCACTATAGTCTCATGACAATCATTTGCATAAATAGTTATAGGTGTATGGTGATATCTGTTGTAAGATTGAATCGGATGGAGCAACTTTTGTTTCAAAGAGATGACTATTTTTCCATCATAAGGCTCAAAAGGGAGAACAGATAAGATGGTTTTGTTTTTAACTTGGCATCTAAAATAGCAACTAATATAAAATCTGTCTACATGGACATACTCTAAAAGCGATACAACATTTTCATGTGTCATAATCATAATAACTCCTTTGCGATGATTTTAAAAACTATTTTAACATTTTAGCCATTATATTACTTTATACATTTTCCCTGAAGCTATAAAGCAGTTGTATGATTTCATGAGAATTTGCAGCAAATTCATACGGATGCATTTTTCTATTTAAAAATTCACTAAACCCTTCCAGCGATTTTTTATCTTGATCACTAAGATATTTAAACCCCATCGACCAGTGATAAAAAGTACGCTCTTGAATCTCTGTGTTGTCTATCTCAAAACAGTTTCGATGTCTTTGATCTTGAACTATTTTATTATAAAGCGCTTCAACATCTTTTCTTGCACCTTCTAAAATTTGAAAAAAATTGCCGTTTGCATAAAGTAACATCCCCGTGATATTTTTTTCTTTATTTTTTTCTCTGCTTTTTTCTAATATCTCAAGAAGTTCGTCCTGGCTCATCTCTTTTTTAGCACTACTTACATACGCTAAGCGAATCATTTAGTTTGCTCCTATCTATAAGTTCTTATAACTTTTTCCCTTAAGTTTTGCCATACCAATAACAGTAGAATCTCATGGCTATTTTACTAAAATTTACTCAATGCTATACCTAAAAAGTATATTTTTTGCTGTTTCAAATTTATTATTTTACAAACTTTTTATCTTTTTAAGTTTGACAATCGATATATATTGCAGTATTATTATCGGCATTGTAGTAGAACAAAAGTTGCATTTTATTACATAGCGCTATATATATTTAGACATAAAGGAAACTTATCATGAAAAAAACCATAACTACGGCTTTACTTTTATCAATCTTAGGGGGAAGTCTTTGGGCTGAGACCATTAAGGTGTTTGCGGCCTCAAGTACAAAACTCGCCATGAGTGAAATCGTACAAAATTTTAAGGTACAAAATCCAGACGATACCATTTTAATAACCTTTAGCAGTACGGGAAAAGCGTATGCACAACTTGCAAATGGGTTTAATTATGACATTTTTATGGCGGCAGATAGTATATATCCTGCAAAAATACTCAGTGATGGCAACGCAGTAGGTGCTCCTGAGATCTATGCACGAGGCGCTATCGCACTTTATAGCAATAATCCAGCACTCATCAAACAAGGGATAAACGCCCTTAAAAATGAGAATGTAAAACATATCTCTCTAGCAAATCCTAAGCTTGCTCCTTATGGCGTAGCAGCAATGCAAATCATCAAAAACTGTGCTCTAGAAGATGTTGCTTCTAAACTCGTCTTAGGTGACAACATCGCGCAAAGTGTTCAGTTTGTTGACAGCGGTGCAGCCGACATAGGACTTGTTGCATTTTCACTGATTAAATCCACCAAACAAAACAGCCACTATGCCCTCATTGACCCCACAAAATACACTCCACTTGAGCAAGCTTTTGTGATAACTAAATATGCAAAAGATAAACCGCTAGCCCTAAAATTTAGCAAATTCATCCTCTCTAAAGCCTCTCAATCGGTCTTTGTCAAATATGGCTTTGAGACAAAATAGATGAATATACTCAATGCAAATATCACAAAAATAACAAAATCAGACAGTTTTGTCCTGCTTGAGCTGGTATGTGAAAAGAGCATATTTACCTCTTTGGTGCTTGAGAGCCTTGAGAGCGATGACTATGCCCTTGGTGAAAATGTCAATATCCTCTTTAAAGAGACAGAGGTCATGATAGCGACACCCGAGTCAAAAGTGAGTGCAAGAAACTCTTTTATCTCCCCCATTTTAGATATACAAACGGGTGTGTTGCTTTGCAATGTTGCTTTTAGTTTTGGCTCTCTCTGTATCCATGCTATCATCACAAAAAACGCACTTGAAGATTTAGAGTGCAAAAAAGGGGAGCATTTCAGATGGTTTGTCAAATCAAATGAAGTGAGCATCCAAAAAATTCAAGAGGCTTAAAAATGGATACAGAATTTTTACAGACTATGACGCTCACATTCAAATTAGCGTTTATTACAACGACACTGTTGCTCTTTATCGGGATTCCTTTGGGGTATTTTTTATCACAAACTTCTTCACGCTTTAAACCTGCGATAGAAGCAATTGTCTCTATGCCCTTAGTGTTGCCTCCATCCGTGCTTGGGTTTTACCTGCTTTTGGCATTTAGTCCCAATAATAGTTTTGGTGCTTGGCTTGATGCAAATTTTGAACTGCGGTTGGTTTTTAGTTTTGAAGGTCTTGTCCTCGCCTCAATCCTTTTTAGTCTCCCCTTCATGGTTCACCCTATCCAAAGTGGCTTTACTGCACTGAGCAAATCGCTTAAAGAAGCTTCGTATATTTTAGGAAAAAGCAAATGGCAAACTCTTTGGTTCGTCCTTTTACCAAACATTCGCCCCTCACTTTTAACCGCCTCTGTCATCACATTTGCTCACACAGTTGGAGAATTTGGAGTCGTTCTCATGATAGGCGGCAACATCGCAGGAGAGACAAAAGTAGCCAGTATCGCTATATATGACGAGGTAGAATCGCTCAACTACTCTCTCGCAAACCAATACGCTCTTACCCTTTTTATCATCTCTTTTGCAATTTTACTTTTTGTATATGCAGTGAACAAATCTATGATGAAAAGCGATTTTTAGCGCATAAAATCAGTAAATAACAAAATGGCTACAAAGAGCTGTGTGAAAAATCTACAAAGGGGGAAATGCATTTTGGATATTTCTAAAATCTTTATTGATTAATTATTATTTTGATATGATATGTTACTAACTGATGTTATAAATATTTTAGGAGTTAAATTTTGCCAAACTATGTAGACGCTATCGTCCAAAGAGGACATTGCTGTCGTATCAACACAATTTTACTTATCCAAAACTCTGAACTGTTTCAAAATCATATAAAAAATAATATTTATGAAACAATGGCTCTTCATTGTGACACTGCAAATAACGAAAAAGAAGCGCTTAAACTGCTACAAACGAATAAATATGATTTGATTATTACAGAGATTTATCTCCCTGATGGAAGTGAAAATCTCATAAATTATCTCCTCAAAAATAGACAATACATTATCATCATGGCAAATTCAAAAGAGGAAATTTATCATGAAGCCATAGCCAATTTGGAAATTGTAGATTATGTTTATAAGACTGATGAAAAAAGTATCGTCAATTATTTACTCCATGCTATCGCTAGACTCCAAGCCAATGCCCAGTCAAGAGTTGCTATTTGTGATGATTCTATGACTTCTCGAGCTATTTTGCGCCAACGCATCATGAGTCAAAATCTTGGATATATTGAGTTTGAAGACGGGCAACAGGCATATGAATACATCATAAAGAAAAACCTTCACATTGATTTGCTCGTCACCGATGTTATTATGCCCAACATGGATGGACTCAATCTCATTCGCCATATTCGCCATAAATATGACGCAAACGAACTCCCTATATTAGCACTCTCTGGTTCTAACAAAATCTCCCTTATCCCACAGCTACTTAAACTTGGGGCAAATGATTATGTTAACAAACCCATAAATAGCGAAGAGTTTCTCACCCGTGTGAATATTTTGCTTGACCACTCAAGACTTTTTAAAGAAAATCAAGAACTTATAAAAGAGTTGAGAACTATTGCAACAACGGACTTTCTCACAAAGCTACACAATAGAAACTATTTTTATACAGCTATCAAAAATTTTCAACTCTCTGCAAAAAAAACCAATCAATATTATGGAATTATTATGACTGATATTGATTTATTCAAAAAAGTCAATGACACATATGGGCATGAAATCGGGGACGTTGTTTTAAAAGAGATTGCAAAAATGATAAAAAAATGTGCAAAAGAGTCGGATATTGTCTCAAGATGGGGTGGTGAAGAGTTCCTAGTTTGTGTTGCAAATACAAGTATGCACGAGCTAATTTATTTGGCTCAAATGATAAAAGATATGATTCAAGAGACCCCTATTGCCATTGAAAATCGTTCTTTATTTTTATATCTAACTGCCTCATTCGGTGTTGCTTTATCTGATGAGACAAATTTTGAACACATTGAACAAATCATCTCTCAAGCTGACCAAAGACTCTACAAGGCAAAAGAGAGCGGAAGAAATATGGTAGTTTTTTCCTAACGCAAAACCCTTAACTACTCAAGAAATCTTTTAAACTCACAAGAGGATTTTTCCCCTCCAACATCTCGTAGACCTCTTTTGCTATAGGAAGGTAGAGATTTTTTTCTTTCATGATTTTATGAAGCGCGTATGCTGTTCCTATCCCCTCGGCTACTTCGCCAAGCTCTTGGAGTATCTCATTTTTACTTTTTCCCTGTGCAATGCCAAGTCCTACACGAAAGTTACGGCTCATCGTAGAAGAGGCCGTTAAAAACAAATCTCCTGCACCGCTGAGTCCGACAAAACTCTCCTCTTTGGCACCATACTCAAGACCAAATCTTTGCATCTCGACAAGCCCACGGGCTATGAGTGAAGCGGCAGCATTTTTCCCAAGCCCCAAACCTTCACAAATTCCTGCAGCTATGGCGATAACATTTTTATACGCACCTGCAACTTCAGCACCCACGACATCGCTAGAACGGTATGTTTTTATAAAAGAGGGAAAAAAAGAGGCAAATTTTGCACTTACTTTTTCATTGTGTGCATTGATGACAAGTGCGGTAGGAAGGCTTTTCATGACCTCCGTGGCAAAAGAGGGACCTGACAAAAAAGCTATATTTGCATCAGGAACATATTGAGCGTAGATATCATTTAAAAACTTTCCGCTTGAAGCCTCAATACCTTTAGCTGCAACCAAGATTTTTTGATTATGAAAGACAAAATTCTCCTCCAACCACAAAGAAATACTTTGCGCAGGAATAGCTATCACCAAATACTCACACTTTAAAATCTCCTCTAAAGAGACAAAATTTTCAATCTCTCTGGGCGTTCTTGAGTGAATAAAAACCTTATTGTTTTGTGAGAGGACAAAATAGAGCGCTAAGCCCCATTTACCTGCTCCAATTATACCAATGGACATCATCTCTCCTTCCCAATATTTTTTCAAATTCTTGTATATCTGCTTCATAACCTACGATAACAAAAATATCACCCTCTCTGACTTTATGATGCTTTATTTTAGAGGCGTAAATAAACTCATTTTTTCCATCCTTTTGTATGATAGAGAGCGGTATGATGCCATATTTTATATTCCAATCAAGCTCAAAAACCTCATGACCTATATAAGCGTTTGTCCCATTCATCTCAATTTGAGTAATCTTGAGTTTACCGCTTTCAAATAAAATAGCATGAAATACCTCTTTTACGATAGGTTTTTCCATCATCTCAGAAATCATCTCTGCTGTAGTTTGCACAAGAGGAATCACTTTATTTGCCCCTGCCATTTGCAATTTATTTGTAGTATCTTTATTATTTGAGAGGGCTATGATGTTCAAATCACTAAAAAGAGAGCGTAGAGAAATAGTTAAAAATATATTTTCAGCACTATCTTCAAGAACGCAAAAAGCGATGGAGTTTTCTAAATCAACAGTACGTGCTACATCATCCCATTTATCACTCAAATCAAACCCTTGTACTTCAAAATCTGTTTTATTTTTAGCACGATCAAGCTCTGCATGAAGACTATAAATAAGTATATTTTCGTAGGTGTCACGGATATTTTTGGCTATCTCAAGCGCATAATCGTTATATCCAAAAATTAAAACCATTTTTTTCTTCATATTTTGCCCTTTTTATGAAGATACTTATCAAACTCTTTGATAAACGTAGTTTTGCCAATAATTAAAAGATAATCACCGCTCTCGAGCAACATATCATCCAATGGATTGAAAAAAAATCGTTTTTTCTCTTTTTTATAGATTCCTAGTAAAACAATTCGAAAACGAGAAACACCCATTTTTCCAACATAAATATTGTTTTGACTTACCCTCTCATCGATAAATATCTCTTGGACTTCAACTCCATAATAATCATTTCGCAAAGCATGAATCACTTCAAAAGCAACAGGTCTTCCTATGAGCTCTTTGGCAATCATGCCCACTAATCCTTTTGGATAGAGAATCTCATTGACGCCTGCGAAATTGAGTTTATTTCTATTGGTGTCATCCATCAGTAAAGAGACGATGTTGACCTCTTTGTTGATAGAGCGTACGGTGAGTGTCGTGTAAACATTTTCAACATCACTCTCTCTTAAACACAGTACAGATTTTACCTGCGTCGTTAAATCTAATCCGATTTTTCTGTAACTCTCTACGCTTCCTGGGTCATAGTTGAGCGCAACAAGACCATCTTTTTTTGCGTGCTCGATTCTTTGCTCATCTTCATCAAGAACAATGATATTATTTGTCCCGTTTTTGAGCTTTTTTGCCACCTCCTGAGCAACATTTTCATATCCACAGATGAGATAAAATCGTTTCAATTTTCTTATATCTTCTAGAGTTTTCACCTCACGAATCTCATCGAGCTTTTCAGTTAGAGCAGAAACTACGATGGAAGTGGTAAATGCCAACACCGAAATACCTGCAACTATAACAAACATAGCAACTAATCGCCCCTCGGTAGTCACTGCCGTTACATCGCCATACCCAACAGTAGAGATGGTAACAATAGACCAGTAAAGTGCGTCAAAAAGGGTATTTACTGGAGAAGCTGGATTGTTTGCCTCCATGATATAAACAAGGATGGAAGAGACAAAAATAACAATCGACGCAAACATCAAAAGGATAATAAATTCAAATTTTTTGGTTGATAAAACAGAAGCAAAAATCTGAAAACTCGTTGTATATCGAAAGAGTTTAAAAACTCTAAAAAGGACAAAAATACGAAGAAGTCGGAGCTCATGAAAGAAAGGCAAAATTGCAAGTAAATCTATGACTGCTCGAAAAGAGAGGATGTAATGGAATTTTATTTTAAAGACTTTATAAAGAGCACGAAAGAGGCTAAACGTTCGCCCAAGCATCATGTCATGCTCGCTTTTATTGATCAGTATCTCACTCACACTGCTACTGACCCAAAGCCTGAGTATATACTCTATAAAAAATATAATGGAAATAATATACACATTAAAAAATGTAATATTTTTAGGTACAGGATGTTTTACTTCAGCTATGAGAATAACAACACTTAAAAGTATCAGTGCCATCATAAAAAAATCAAAATATTTTTTATATTTATAACTGCTATTTTCTAAAACATCATAAATAAAACGTTTTTTCTTCTGATATGCATTGGATGTGCTTAAAAAGTAGGCAGCATCGACAACCCAGCGAGAAAAAAAGTTCATTATCCCAACTTAGCTTTCAACAACTCATTGACAGTTTGGGGGTTTGCACTCCCTTTACTCTCTTTCATGACTTGACCAACAAAGAAGCCAAAGAGCTTCTCTTTCCCACTTCTATACTCCTGCGCCTTCTCACCATTTGCAGCAATTACAGCATCACAAATAGCTTCAATAGCTCCAGTATCGCTCACTTGTTGGAGTCCGAGTGTCGCTATTGCACAGTCAACATCCTCCTCTTTCTCCATCAAATAGTCAAGCACCTCTTTGGCAGCTTTTCCACTGATGGTACCATCCTCTATCCGTTTAACTAAAAATCCAAGTTTTTGAGCACTTACAGGAGAATTTGTAATGTTTATCTCACCTTTAAGGCGACCTTGAAGTTCAGTAGTAAGCCATGTAAGGGCATTTTTAGCAGTTATTCCACATGCCATCATGTTCTCAAAAAAATGAGCCATCTCAAGTGAGGAAGTTACAATGCTTGCACTGTAATCGTTCAATCCGTACGCTTGAGCAAACCTTGCCATTTTTTCATCTGGAAGTTCTGGAATATGGCTATATTTTTCTAACATGGCATCACTGATGGTGACTTTTAAAAGATCAGGCTCGGGAAAATAACGGTAATCTGCCGCCTCTTCTTTGCCACGCATGGAGCGCGTCTCTTGTTTTGTTTGGTCAAAAAGTCGCGTCTCTTGGACTATCTCTTGTGCATAGATTCCATCTTCCCACGCTTCACTCTGGCGGGCAACTTCAAGTTCTATTGCTCTTTGGATAAATTTGAAAGAGTTAATATTTTTTATCTCAACGCGAGTATAGAGTTTTTTATCCCCTTTTGGACGGATAGAGACATTGACATCAACACGAAAAGAGCCCTCTTGCATATTTGCATCGCCGATATCAAGGTAACGGATAATGGAGTGGAGTTTTTTAAGGTACAGAACAACCTCTTCACCGTTGCTCAAATCAGGCTCTGAGACTATCTCCAAAAGAGGTGTTCCTGCACGGTTGAGATCAACTTTTGAGATATCGCCCTCATGGATATTTTTCCCTGCATCTGCTTCGATATGGGCACGGTTTATACGGATAATCTTGTGCGTGCCATCTTCAAAGTCTATTTTTAAAGTTCCATGTTCGACAACGGGAGTATACAGTTGCGTAATCTGATATGCTGATGGACTATCTGGATAAAAATAGGACTTTCTATCAAAATAGGATGTTTGATTGATCGTCGCATTGATGGCAGTTCCAAGCATGATGGACTTATGGAGCACCTCTTTGTTAAAAACAGGCAAAGCTCCAGGAAGTGCTAAACAAGTTGGACAAGTGTTTGTATTTTGTGCATGGTTAAAACTCGTAGGACACGAGCAAAATAGTTTGGTTTTTGTATTGAGTTGGACATGAACTTCAAGCCCGATTACGACTTCAAACATAAGATTCCTTAAATTTTTAAAAATGATAACTTCATACTATCAAAATAATCTTTTATATCTGATAAAAGAGTTAAGGATTTTTTAGTTAGACTTGTGGGATTATTTTATAAGTAAACAAAGGGTCAAAATGGGATTAAGTATCGGACTAGTGGGACTTCCAAACGTAGGTAAATCAACAACTTTTAACGCACTCACAAAAGCACAAAATGCGGAAGCTGCAAACTACCCTTTTTGTACCATCGAACCAAATAAAGCCGTTGTTCCAGTTCCAGATAAACGACTCTTTGAACTTGCAAAAATCGTTCATCCTGAACGCATTCAGTATTCAGTGGTTGACTTTGTAGATATTGCAGGTTTGGTAAAAGGGGCTTCAAAGGGCGAAGGCTTGGGAAATAAGTTCCTCTCTACCATTCGTGAAACTGAGGTAATTTTGCAAATAGTTCGTTGTTTTGATGATGAAAATATTATTCACAATGAGGGAAATATTGACCCTTTACGAGATGTCGATATTATCGAAGGTGAGCTTATTTTGGCAGATATTGAAGTTTTACAAAACAGAATTGAGAGACTCAAAAAACAGTCCAAATTTGATAAAAATGCTACAGCTGTTTTGGTTATCGCTGAAGAAGTTTTAGAATTTTTAGCCGATGGAAATCTCGCTCGCAACTACGCAAAAGTAGATACTGAAGAGTATGCGCAACTCAACAACGAAGTAAGATTTCTAACAAATAAAGAGATTATGTATGGTGCTAATGTCGATGAAGAGGGACTTCTTGAAGATAACGATTATGTTGTAAGACTCCGTGCGCATGCCAAAAAAAGCAACTGTGAAATCATAAAGCTTTGTGCGAAAATCGAAGAAGAGCTCATCGGTCTTGAAGAGGAAGAAGCGCAAGAGTTTTTAAGAGACCTTGGAGTAACCGAATCAGGATTAGAGCAAATCATCCATAAAGGTTTTGATAAACTTGGACTCATGAGCTACTTTACAGCAGGGGTCAAAGAGGTTCGTGCTTGGACGATTCGTAAAAATACCACCGCACCAAAAGCCGCGGCTGTCATCCACAATGACTTTGAAAAAGGTTTTATCCGCGCAGAAGTTATCGCCTATAACGATTTTATCACGCTAGGTGGTGAAGCAAAAGCAAAAGAAGCTGGAAAAATGAGACTCGAAGGAAAAGAGTATATCGTGCAAGATGGTGATATCATGCACTTTAGATTTAACGTTTAAAACAAAATTTATATCAAAAAAAAAGGGGTTGAGTATGAAACTGAAGTATGTTGGTCCAAAACCGATTATTTCTTATAAGGGGATAGATTTTGACAATAACAAAGAGGATAAGTTTGCTTATCTTAATATCGTTGTGCAACTTTTAAAAGCTGTTGACCACGACTATTTTGAAGAAAAAACTTATACCTATGAAGCAGATGCTTCAAGACTTACTGCCGATGAGCTCTTGAGCGAACTGAAAAAATATTGCCCAAAAATAGAACACTTAATGGAGTCTCAAAATCATCAAATTGAAGATGAGATACTCCATGACATAAAAAGAGCTCGTGAAAATCTCCTCTTAAAAGATGAAGAGAGAACCGTTTTGGAAAGTAATATTCATTTGATGCATGACTATCTCATCCAACGCTCAATCAACAAAACTGTCTACTATTGTGCGGTGGATGCTTTGGCTTCTTTCTTTCAAAAAGGGAATCTTGACTACATGGTTACACCCATGTTTCAGAAATTTTTTCATGTTTTGCACTCTGTTCAAGGAAGTATCAAAAGACAAAAATTTGGCTTAGATACCAAACTTGAAATTTTTGAAAAAGATACAAAATTATTTTGTAAACTTACAGTCAAAAAACTCTAGTGTTAGAGTTTTTTAAACAGCGTCCATTTTCATCATCGATTGCACCATCGTCTCTTTGAGTCTTTTGAGTGCAATATCGAAGTAATCAAGACTTTGTTCGCTTAATTTTATAGACTCTAACTCGTTTTTTTTCAAAATTCCTACATATTTTTCTCTTAAAACATCCTCTAAATTATCTTTAGCAAGCTCATTAAGTGCCTCTGCCATGAGAATCTGCAACTTTGCAATATGTGTACTTTTGATTTGATTTGCCGAGCGAACTTTCATCCATAACTGCTCAAAACTCTGAATCGCCACCCCATGACTATGGAGTATCAAAGCACTTTGCAAAACATCTAAAACGATTTTATTATGATTCTTAGTATCAGGGAGTGTATCGACTAACTCCAAAAAAGTATCTGCGATTTCTTCAAAAATATATTTTTTAACATCTTGAAAATAATCCAATGCCAAAGAGTAAATAAATTGTGTTTTTTGTTTCTCCTGCATCTGTTTTAAAGCATCATCTTTGGAATATCTTAATGTTTGCGTTGCAAAACTGACCCATTCATTTGCTATTTGGTTAAATATAGCTTTTGTAATTGTCCCTAATTTAAAGTCATCAAAACGCTCTAAATATAAAAAGTTGAGCTCTTTTTTTAATTTTTCTCTCACAATGATGGTAGCGATAAGTTCCATGACTTCTATAAAATCTGCTTCACACGAAATTCCTAAAACTTCTAGCTCAAAGAGTTCTCTCTCACAAAAGAGTTGTGCAACAAATTCTTCTTTTTGCGCAAGTGTTTTAGCCATTGTTGAGTGTTGCTACCGTTTGTCCAAAAGCAACTTTGTCGCCAGCTTTCATCCTCAATTCAAGCATCCCTTTTTGAGCAAGGATAACGATGGTAGAGCCCATCTCAAAACAACCAAAATCGTCCCCTTTATTGAGATATAAATTTTCAAATGCGTATACTTGTTCGTGCTCTACATCCGCATTGGTTTGTATTTTTGGCTCAAAAGAGACTTGCATGACGCCAACATTTAAAGCACTGACAAGAATGATAAAAAATCTTTGTTTTGAGGTTGTCTCACACATAAGAACAACTCTTTCATTTTCTGCAAAGAGATGAAAACGCTTTTTAAGTGAAGGGATATTGACAGGATAAAATTTTCCTGGAATATGAACAGCTTTCAAAACTTTTACATTTGTGGGCATATGGTAACGATGGTAATCTTTTGGAGAGAGATAAAAATTGATAAAAGTACCTTCATGGACTCTATTTTTTTCCTCTTGAGAAAAATTCTCACCTAGAACTGCATCACTTTTGTATCGCATCCCTTTTATTTGCAAAGCATACTCTTCTTCAAGATTGCCGCACTCGGTGATAAGAGAGTCACATGGAGCGATAAAATCATCCCCATCAAGTGAATAGACTCTCTCTTGCTTTAACTTTCTTGTAAAAAGAGCATTGAGACTACGATAAGTGCTTGAGGGGTGAAACTCAGACATATTTAGCCCCATAAGGTTTACATACCCACTGTTGATGATTTTTTGAATCGATTTTGGAAACTCTTTTGAGGCAAATTTTCCAAAATTTTGCGAGATAAGCGATGTTATATGTTTATTCATTTTATACTCCAAGTTTATTGTATTTTTCTTTTTGCTATCTCTTCTATGAGCACAGTTGCGTAAGAGCCTTTGGGAAGTGTGAAATTCATCTCATACTGAGCCTCCATCGAGTTGTATCGCCCCTCGATTTGGGTTGGATAAACCCAAGCGTATCTTCTGGCACCTTCCGCATTTATCTCTTGAAAAAAATCTTTTTCAATAGTCCCTGCTATACCTGAGGCGACTTTAACTTTTGTCCCGCTGAGCAAACCTGTAACAGAAATTTGACGCTCTAAAAATCTCTGAGAATCCTCTTCTGCGCCATCAAAATCAAAAAGCCTGCCATATGGATAGTGTTCCATAATGTCACCACTTATCATTTTAAAAGGGTGTTTTTGTAGCTTAAGTTTTGCTACTTCATCGTTTGGCAAATTTAAAATCGACTCTAACTCTTCGATTGTAAAATTTTGCACAAGGGTATTGATCTCAAGCCTTCTACTGAGCCATAAATTAAACAAGTGGCTCTGATAGGCACTGATAAGCAATTTTCGTATCTTAGGATTACGCTCTTTTTTCTCACCTTTTGCGATTTTTTCTCCATCAAAATGGTTGTCTCCATCATTTCCAAAACGCTGATACCCAAAATAGTTTGGCATTCCAAAATCAGCAATATTTTTCAATGCTTCGTCTATTTTTTTTGCAGCAGTTGGAGTAACTTTTTTCACTTTTATGTAAAATCTGTTCCCCTGAAGATGCCCGATTTTAATTTTATTGTCATGATAGGTTTTTGAAACTATCTTTACATCGGGATGTTCAAATCTCTCAAGCGCCTCTTCATACTTCTTATGGATAGAAATATACTGCTTTGTCATGGCATGTTTGTCTTTAAGCCCCGCATACCCAATCTCTTTATTTTGAATCCCTAAATATTTTGCCAAAACACTCACAAGCTCAAGTGTTGACATATTTTTTTTTCTCACTAAAAGGACAAGATGCTCCCCTTCGCCTGAAAATTCATACAAAGGTATCTCTTCGACCACAAAATCTCGCGGGCTTTGCTTAAAATGAAACTCTATACTTGAGTGACCTAGCGAATAAAATCTATCCATATTGTTGTTTCCTAGTTATTATTGATGTTACACACTAAAACGAACACGTCCGCTTTAGTGGCCCAGACACAAGCAGCTACAACCTCATGAAGCTACGAAAACAAGCGAAGTGCTTTTGGCAAAGCGAAAATGTTTCTTTAGTAAAACAAAGTTTTTCGAGAATTACAGAGTATTTTTTAAAACTCAGTTAAAATGATTCTCTTTACACCTATTGCGATACTTTTTTCTTGCAGCAGTTGCGAAAAAAGTGAGTGGCGTTCTACTTTGTTTGGCTCTTTTTACAATGGTCTTTTTAAATCTTTTATCAAAAGCGACTAACATTTCATACTCTTCACCGCTGCAGCCTAGCGATTTTGGTATCTTTTTATGAAATCTAAAGCCAGTTTTATTAGCTTGTGAGAGTTTATTCAAATCCGAAAAAAGTCCATCAGAGATATCCATACCAGAACTTAAAAACCTTGCAGATTTCTCTATAAATTTGTCTCTTAGGATAATATTTAGAAATTTAGACTTTTTATGAAGAGAACCTAAGTTAAATAATCTCTTTAAATCTTTTAAAGAATTGCCAATTTTTCCCGTAAAGGCGAGTAAATATCCCTCTCTGATACCGCTTCTTAAGAGTGGTTTTTTTGTCGTAGAGACAATAGTCACTGAAATATCAAGTTTAGTGTTACAAATAGTATCTCCACCAATAATTTCAATATTAAATTTTTTTGCAGTATCTTGAAATCCAGATGCAAGCGCTCTCATTTGAGCTTTTGAGATATCTTTTGGCATAGCAACACTTAAGAGTGCGTATTTTGGGGCTGCATTCATAGCGATGGCATCAGAGATATTGACGTGCATCGCCTTGGTAGCTATTTGATAGTGGCTCATCCATTTTGTTTTGAAGTGGACATTTTCAAAAAAAGCATCTTTTGAGTAAACACTCGAGCCTACTAAAGCTCCATCATCACCAATACGGGTACTTTTAAACTGGGATATAAAATAATTTTCTAAGTTCAAACGCCTCTTCCCTTTGTTACATCAGCTAAAGGCATCTCGAAAAGCCCTTAAGTATATATTAATCACTCAAGCTATAAAATGGCGACAATTATACCATTTTTAGGAAAATAATATGAAAAGTTCCATAAAAGCTCTCTTTGATAATTTGATTTTACTTTTGTTTATAGCAACATTTGTAAGTGGAATTTTGACCCTCGCTTTATTTGTGCAAAACAGCTCAAATTTTAAGATAGATAATCTTAACAACCAAAAAGTAATGATTGATTCACTCACAAAACTACAAAAAGAGGACTTAGAAATCGCCCTCATACAGCTTAATGGAAAAGGGACACAACTTCATCATGAAATAGAAAAACTTAAAAATCATTATGCCTATGATTTTTTAAATATCTATTTGCTCGGCAATTCTGATAAATATTTTGCAGAGCTACAGACCTTGAGTACACTGACTAAATCGTTTAATGATGAGGCAAAAATTTACTACACAGAGACAAATCCAGAGACAAAACAACACGATTTTGATGAAACATTTAATAAACTCATCGCTCACATAAATCATATGTTACTCCAAGAACTTACCTTTAATCAGGAAAAATCGTATTTGCTTCAAAAAGTTTCTCTTGTGATTTTTCTAATCCTTTTATATACTACTTTTTGGAACAGAAAAAAACTGCTTCAGATACATAAAGATATCCTTTTCTTATATTCAATTGACAATAATAAAAAAAATTATGTCATTTTCACACAAGAAGTAGATGCTATTGCGATGAGAATGAAAAGAAAACCCACAACTAGCGATAATCCGTCCATGATAGACCCTGTCACGGAAATCAATAACAACAAAGGTCTTGTACACTCGTATGCAGAAAAAAAAGGGATGAAAGATACCAATTTTACTTCAGTAACGATTTTTGAAGTAGATAATTTTTCCAAAACAAATAGAGCATTTGCGCAAGACTTTACACAAGCAATTCTCAAAAAAATCGCATTCACCATGACGCTTCATGAACAAGCCACAGATGTAATTGCAAGAACAGATTACAATCAATTTACCCTTGTTTTCTCACGTGCTTCTAAAGAGCAACTCTATAAAGATATGGACACTATTCGTCAAAGTATTTCTGAGATTAAATTTAAAAATACTGAAACAGACTCTCTGCAAATCACTGTAACTGGTGGATTTATCATTAAAACAAATCATATAAGTCTTGAAGAAGCTATTCGCCAAGCAAAAGAAGTTTTAGATTTTGCAAAATCTACAAGTTACAATAAAATTGCACAATTATCAGACCTCGCACAAAAGCATCTTTAACTAAGACAGAGGCAATAAGCAAAGCACTTATGCCTCAAATAGTAACAAACTCAAACTTCATTTCAATAAAACTTTTTTTTATTCCTTACAAAGAGATATAACGCTACAATCATCCCTATTTTATATTTATTTAATAAGGAAAGTTGATGAGTATTCCAATTTATACTTACGATGCTATTATTGTTGGGGCAGGTCTTGCAGGATGTGCTGCAGCAAGAGAGCTCCAAAATGCAGGAAAAAAAGTTGCTGTTATTACAAAACTTCACCCTCTTAGAAGTCACTCTGGTGCCGCACAGGGTGGTGTAAATGCAGCATTTAGTGATAAAGACAGTGTTGAACTCCATGAATTTGACACTGTAAAAGGGTCTGACTATTTAGCCGATCAAGATGCAGTTGAATTTATGTGCCAAAAGGCTCCTGAGACAATACGCTGGATAGAGAGAATGGGCGCTGCTTTTAGCAGAACACCCGATGGTAAAATCGCACAACGCCCCTTTGGCGGACAATCTTCTCCACGTGCATGTTTTGCAAAAGACAGAACAGGACTTACGCTTCTTCAAACTATTTACGAACAAGCACACCGTGCAGGTGTGAAGTTTTGGGATGAGTGGTACGCAGCTGATTTACTCTACAAAGATGGGAAAGTCTCTGGCATTGTTGCTTTTAATATTCGTGATATGCAAATTGTAATTTTTAACTCAAAATCAGTGATGTTTGCAACAGGCGGCTATGCAAGAAGTTACAAAATCAACTCCAACGCCCATGCAAATACAGGCGATGGTCTCTCCATAGTGGCTCGTCATGGTCTTCCGCTTGAAGATATGGAATTTGTTCAGTTTCACCCATCAGGTCTTTCAGGAAATGGTGTTTTGATATCCGAAGCTGCTCGCGGTGAAGGTGGCAGACTTTTCAACTCTTTAGGGGAGCGATTTATGGAAAAATATGCACCTAATGCTATGGAACTTGCATCGCGAGATGTAGTGTCGCGTGCCATTTTGAATGAAATCAGACAAGGTCGTGGTGTCGGTCCTAGAAAAGATGCTGTCTACATCGATGTGACACATTTAGGCAAAGAACTTATTATGCAAAAACTTCCTGAACTTCGTGACTTGGCAATCACCTTTTTGGGTCTGGACATGATTAAAGAGCCTATTCTCATCTCTGCGACTGCGCACTACTCTATGGGTGGTATTCCAGTAAATATTGCTGGAAATGTTCGCAAAAACAATAGCGAATTTGTTGAAGGTTTTTATGCAGCTGGTGAGTGTTCATGTGTTTCTGTTCATGGAGCAAACCGTCTAGGTGCGAACTCTGTTTTGGAAGCGCTTCTTTTTGGTCGCTTTGTTGGTAAAACAATGGTTGCAGAAGTGGATGCCATCGAACTTCGGGTGGCTTCACAGGAAGATGCAGCCAGAGCCGTCGCTGAAATCAATTTTATTTTAACCAATAACGGCGATGAGACAGTTACAAATCTTCGCGAGGAACTTCAACAGTGCATGACGGCAAATGCTGGTGCATTTAGAACAGCAGAAACGCTTGAAATCGCCATCAAAAAAATCAAAGAATTACATAAAAGATTTAAACATATTCGCATCAAAGATAAATCAAAAGTGTTCAATACAGAGCTCCAAGAGGCGATTGAACTAGGACATATGCTTGATTATTCTGCTTTTATTGTTGAGAGTGCACTTCCTAGAAAAGAGAGCCGTGGTGCTCACTACAGAGAAGATTTTGAAAGTCGTGACGATGAAAACTTCTTAAAGCATACAATGGCTTATATGGATGAAAATGGTGATATTTCACTTGAGTACATGGATGTCGTTTTAGGCAAACATGAGCTTAAAGCTAGAAACTACTAAAAGGAATATTTATGAGTACACATGTTATTACTACACAAAAAGTAAATTTTAAAGTATTTCGTTTTAATGCCGACGAAGATTATCTTCCTTACTACGAAGATTACAATATGGAAGTAACCTCTGAAGAGGTTGTTCTTGATATATTAAACAGAATTAAATGGGATTATGATGGAAGTTTCTCTTACCGTCGCAGTTGCCGTCATGGTATCTGTGGGGCTTGTGCTATTAAAGTAAACGGTCGTTCAACGCTTGCCTGTAAAGAGAATATGAACAACATGATTGCACTTTTTGGAAATGAGTTAGTTCTTGAACCACTCAGCATTAAGCGTGCTGTAAAAGATTTAATCATAGACAAACGTGATTTCTGGGAAAAACATGATGCAATTCACCCTTATCTTATTTCAGACGTTCAAGAGCATCCAGAACATGAGCACCTTGTAACTCCTGAAGAAGCAGAAGAATTACTTGAAGCAGATTTATGTATTCAATGCGGTGCTTGTCACTATGCTTGTCCTGTGGTTGAAATAAATGAAGACTTTTTTGGTCCTGCTGCGTTTGCAAAAGCATACCGTTTTGAAGCAGATGTTCGTGACGATGCACATACAGAGAGACTCTTAGAACTCCATGAAGAAAAGCAAGGTCTTTGGGACTGCGTGAAGTGTTTTGAGTGTGCTGAGGCTTGTCCTAAAGATGTAAATCCTATAGACAAAATTACAAAACTTCACCAAATGTTATTTAAAGAGGGAGTGGCGACTTCCAATGTTGCCACGCGCCATGCAGTTGGTTTTAAACACTCTATCGCTAAAAATGGTGTCCTTGATGAGGGCGGATTAGTTTTATACTCGGAAGGTCTCGGAATTGTCAAGCATGTTCCTGTCGCACTAAGGATGTTTGCAAAGGGTAAAATTGTTCCACCATGGGGCATTGTAAAATCGCAAAATCTTGATGAAATACAAAAACTTGTAAAATCTTCATCAACAGCAAAGTTCTAGGGAGTTAAGAGATGAAAAAATTAAAATATGCACTTTTTACAGGTTGTACTGCCAAACAAAGTACACCTGAACAATATATGTCTACATATGCCGTTGCAGACAAGCTTGGAATCGAACTTGTAGAATTAGTAGAAGCTTCATGCTGTGGTGCTTCTCACCTACAAGATTATGATGACTTTTTGTCTTTAGTTTTAAACGCTAGAAATATTGCCTACGCTGAAAAACATGGCTTAACAATGGTTACGATTTGTAATACTTGCCAACTCAATACTGCCATGACAAAACACAGACTTGACAAAGATGCAAAGCTCAAAGAAAAAGTCAATGAAAAACTTAAAGAAGTTGGTTTAGAATACAAAGGGACATCTTTGGTAACACATTTTCTTTATGCAATTATTGACGATTTTGGACTTGACAAAATCAAAGAGATGGTCGTGACACCGCTAAGCCAATTCAATATAGCTCCATTTTATGGCTGCCACAATATCCGCCCTTCTGAGCTTCAAAATGAATCCCACAAAAAAGCAGAGAGTGCGTACCGTCCAACTTCACTGGATGATCTTATCATCGCATGTGGCGGTCAAAATGTAGATTATGAAGCAAAAAATAAATGCTGCGGTTTCCATGTGGAACTCCAAGCACCTCGCACTGCATCGATTTTAACAGGCAATGCAATCGCGGGAGCCATGGACGCAAATGCTGACTGGATGGTCACACCTTGCCCTCTTTGTCATCTTAAACTCGATACGCAAACACACCATGCTTCACAAGCTATCGGTCGTGAAGTTGCACTTCCTGTTTTACACATGCAACAAATGTTAGGTCTTGCTCTTGGATGTTCTTCAGAGCAACTAGGCTTAAAACATCACCTTGAAAAGGTCAATTTTATTTCATAAGTTGTAGGGACATTTGTCCCTGCCACTAAAATAGACGAATTCGTTTTAGTGGATAAAAGGATTGAACATCAAAAAGATACTTATACTCTACTCCACAGTCGATAATCATACACTCAAAATTTGCTCTCAAATACAAGATAAAATTCGCAAGTGTGGACATGACGTTCTTCTCCATACTATTAATATTGATGACAAACTGGATTTAAACATTTTTGACACCATTATTATTGGAGCAAGCATCCGCTATGGAAAACATAACGAAAATGTTTACCATTTTATTGCAAAACATCAAAAACTCCTTGAGAGTAAAGCCAATGCCTTTTTCTCAGTCAATGTTGTAGCAAGAAAACCAGAAAAAAATCAACCACACACAAACCCTTATTTAGTTAAATTTTTAAAACAAATTGCTTGGAAACCAAAAATCTTAGCGGTATTTGCGGGAATGCTCGATTATCAAAAATACGGCATTTTCGATAGGCAAATGATACGATTTATTATGTGGATGACAAAAGGACCGACTGACCCAAAAACTGTAATAGAATTTACAAATTGGGAAGCAGTCGATACATTTGCTGCTTTGTTTTGCGTTGAGGCTCCTCAAAAATAGCGTTTATTTTTTGGGGCGAAATGCTTTTATAACACGCTCATTTGTTTCAAGAAATGGACCTTCAATGAGGTCTATGCAATAAGGCACGGCTGGAAAAACTGCGTCTAAACATTCACGAATAGATTTTGGTTTTCCTGGAAGATTGATGATGAGACTTTTGCCTCGTATCCCTGCACTTTGACGCGAGAGAATAGCTGTTGGAACATATTGCAGACTCACTTGACGCATAAGCTCGCCAAATCCTGGCATCATCTTTTGACACACATTTTCAGTCGCCTCAGGTGTGACATCACGAACCGCAGGACCAGTGCCTCCAGTTGTAACAACCAAACAGCACCCTGCCTCATCGCAAAGCTCTTTCATAGTTTGCTCTAAAATATCCTGCTCATCAGGGATACATCTATACACGATTTCAAACTCACTTTTTAAGTACTCTCTCATCGTATCTTGAATCGCAACTCCTGAAATATCTTCGTAAATCCCCTTGCTTGCTCTATCACTTGCTGTGATGACGCCTATTTTAATCTCTGCCATATATAATCTCCTCTAAGAAGTTTGTAAAAAATGGTTTGCATTTTTGATGTACGTGACTGTCGCTACTTTTAAAAAAAATTTTCTTGCCTCTTCTACGTCAATAATTTTATCTTCACTGCCCAGATAAACCTCTATTTTTACCCCTTTATCAACAAGGGCTTGTAAGGCTTGCAAATCCCACTCATAGAAAAGCAGCTCTTCAAGTTCATGGATGTTACTCTTGGCACGCTCTATAATTTTTTTATCATGAGGAAAAAAACAAGCATCTATGAACTGGCGAAGATATGCCTCTTCATTTTTTTTGTAGGATTGCACTTGCAATTTTTTAAACTTTGCATCTTTCATTTGAAAAAAAGCAGGAGAAAAAAGTTCAAGTGTATCAATTCTCTTCGCACTTGCCAACTGCGCAAGGGTGTACTCAAATGCTTTCATTGCTCCATAACTAAATCCACATACCGTATACGCAGATTTTTTTATGTACGCATCAAAAAGGTAATGTTCATTTCTTAAAGAAAATCCGTTATAAAATTGCATCAATATAACTTTTTACTTCATTTTTGGTAATACTTTCTCGCTCATATAAAATTTTCTCAACTTTTTGCATTGCCTCTTTCATGGATTCTAAAAGAAGTTTGCATTCACTATAAAGTCTCTTCATGATAACTTCCTCTTCGCTTGAGCTTGAGATAATGCTTCCCCCCATGCCATATTCGTGTATCATACTTTTTACAAGCTCTTTAGCCTCTTCCAAATCACTTTTAGAACTATTTGAGTGCTCACCATATTTTATCCCACATGCTACTATGCCAGCTAAAAGCATTTTAACCCGAGATTCGAGCTCATGTTTGATAAGTGGTTCTCCAGAGTTTGGAGTCAGTTTTTCATTTGAGAGCATCAACTTCTCAAACGCAAGGTCAAAATACGTGGCACTTATAACTTTGCCCGCTTGATACGTTATACGAAATTGTTTCTGTTTTTCATTGAGCATTTGCAATTTTTTCTTTCCAAACATCACCTTGTCTTTAACCTGATGAAAATGTTCAATCGTGACATACGCATCATTTTGTCTCAGTGAAAGGAGTGCCGCTTCATTGACAAGAGCTGCTAAAGATGCACCGTTAAATCCAACCGTCATATTTGCAATGGCTGAAGCATCTAATTTATGCGGAACATTTTTGAGATATTTACTCAAGATAGATTCTCTCTCTTTTTTTGTAGGCAATTCGACAAAAATTCTTCTATCAAATCTTCCTGCGCGTAGCAATGCCGAGTCTAAAACTTCTATTTTATTTGTAGCGGCAATAACGATAACGCCGCTTGAACCTTCAAAACCATCCATCTCGGTAAGAAGTTGGTTGAGTGTTGCCTCTCTTTCATCGTTTCTTTGTCCATCACGCGTTTTTCCAACGGCATCTATCTCATCAATAAAAATAATAGAAGGGGAATTTTTTTTTGCGGCTAAAAAAAGTTCATGAACTCTTTTTGCCCCCATACCTACATAAATCTGAACAAAAGATGCGCCGCTTTGGTAGTAAAATGGGACTCCTGCTTCATGGGCTACCGCTTTTGCTATCATGGTTTTACCAACACCTGGGGGACCCACAAGTAAAACACCGCGTGGCATACGAGCGCCAAAACTTTTATAGCGTTTTGGATTTTTTATAAAGTCAATAATCTCTTCAAGTTCGATTTTTACATCTGAAATACCGCCAATGTCATTAAAAGTAACATCACTTTTAATCGCCTCAACGGGGGTATTTGAATCAGGTGCGTGAGAACTGCTTGAGCGATTTTGAAGGAAGCTGCCATTTTCTCCAAACAATCCCTCTTTTTTTTGCCACCATCGAAGCAGTAAAGTTCCAAGCCCAAGAAATAAAACTCCAAGCAACAAATACACAAGAACGCCAGAGCCTGTTTGAACCTCTACTTTATAATCTATAAACATTCTTGGAGTCACTTGAGAAGAGGCTATTTTATAAAAATTATTTTCCGTTTTGAGATAGACATACTCTTTTGTGACAGTAACCTCTTTTACTATATGATTTTTCAGTAAAGCTGTCGCCTCACGCAAAGTAATTTTCTCAGCATTATCTCTCAGTGCTGCAAATAAGACTAAGATGATGACAAAAAAAGCCGACACATAGAGGATGATTCTATTTGTTTTAAAGTTTGGCATAGTTACCCTCTCTTCTTGCTTCATAATTTGCTATACTGACCCAATCCCCTACTAAATCTTCATCTGATGCAACTAAAATCGGATTAAAATGCTGGTCATGTCCATAATACAAACCATCTTTTTGACTCTCAATAAGCACTTCAAGTCTCCCTTTAAAAGCCTTTCTAAATGCAAAATTTTTTGCTTGAATCAACGCTTCAAGCTCATGAAGCCTTTGTTTTGCAACTGCTCCGTTTACCTCTTCTTTCATGTTTGCGGAGTGGGTGCCGTCTCTTTTGGAGTAAGTAAAAGCATGGAGATGGGTTAGTGGCAACGCCTGAGCATTTTTGAATGCCTCATCCCATAAGGCTTGGCTCTCTCCAGGGTGTCCTGTGATAAAATCTGTCCCAATGGCAAAACCTCTGTCATGCAGAATTTCAAAAAGTTCTTTGTCTTGTTTATACACATTTCTTCTATTCATGAGCTTAAGCATGGCTGGCGCAGTATGTTGGAGTGCGATGTGCAGATGCTTCTCAAGCCAAGGCTCGTCTAAAATCTCTTTAAACTCATCCGTGATTTGCACGGGTTCGACACTTCCTAAACGTATCCGTCGAACGCCACGAATTTGAGATATTTTTTTCATCAGTTTTGCTATGGAAGTCTCTTTACCTTGCCCATAACTACCAACATTTGTCCCTGTAAGTATAAACTCTCCAAATCCGTTTAAGGCAAGTCTTGTAATTTGTTCTAAGATTTTTTCCTCATCCATACTTCTTGCATCCCCGCGAACAAAAGGGATGATGCAGTAAGAACAACGAAAATTGCACCCCTCTTGAATCTTGATAAAAGCCCTACTTTTACCGATAAAATCATCCACTATCACATCGTCGATATGGTGTAAATCTCCTGGGTCATAAAATGGTTTTTCTTGAGAAAGTAAAAAGTCGATTTTTTGTTTTTCACTTTGTCCAAAAACCCCATGGACTCGATTTTCTTGAAGAAGTTTTTCACCTTTCGTATGGGCACCACAGCCAGTTAAAAAAATCTTTGCCTCAGAGCTTTTATGCACTTGAGCAATGTAAGAGCGTACATTTGTATCGGCTCCATTTGTCACCGTGCATGAGTTGACGACAATCACATCTGCCTCGCTCTCCTCTTGAGTAATTGCATACTCTTTGAGTGAATGCATCATGACTTGCGAATCATAGAGATTAGTTCTGCATCCAAAAGTTTTAAAATAAACTTTTTTCTTCATCATACGCTCTCATCTGCACTAAAAGGAGGTTTCTTTGCCGCTTTTTCCATATGTAACATTTGCGTAGGATAAGCAATTGTTATGTCATCTTCTGCATTAAATGCATCTACTATCTCTAAAGATATGATACTTCTGAGTGTCAACGTAGCGTATGCATTGGTCAAGTACCATGCGTCGATTGTGATACCGTTGGATTCTATAAATGTAAAAATTCTCGGTTCGACATTTGTATTTTTAAGACTGTATTGATTTCGAAGTTTGTTCAACTGTTTTCTTGTGATATCGGTGTACCCTTTGGAGTATTTTTTTGCTATCTCTTTAACAAGGTGAATCGCTTTTTTATGATTTGAATCAAACGTTATAGTTATTTGAATCCCATCCCAAACTGTTTTGAGTGTGCTATGGGTATAGTTGGCAATCATCCTTGTAAAAACATAATTATTTGGGATAAAAATGATACGACCTGCTCTTCTATTATTGATCACTGATGTAAGTGTTATATCTTCAAGGATAGTAATACGCAGTAAAGAGATATCCATAACATCTCCGACATACACCATCCCATCCATATCGACACGGATTCTGTCTCCAACGTGAATACTTCCCCCTACAACGATAACAAGCCACCCTAAAATACTCATAAACCAGTCTTTCATGGCGATGGCGATACCCGCAGATGCAAATCCAAGTATCGTGACTAAATAACTGACATTTTCGATATAGTTAAAAAATAAAATTAAAATAATCAATGTAACATTTAAAAAAGTGATAATCTTATTTGCCATGTAAAATCGTTCATTATCTGTAATATATTTCTTTACAATCAACTTTAATAAAAAGAAAAAAATCAAGACAAATAAGATAACTATTCCAATATTGCCAATTCTCCAAACCTGTTTTTGGATATCTTTGTTGATGTTAAACTCAATAATTTCGAGTCTTTTTTGATACACTTCTTCGGTTACAATAATCGTATCGAGCGCAGTTTCAAACCTCTCTAATTGTTTAAATTTTGCAATAACATCGTAATCAAAGTGATTTTTATTTTTGATTGCTATAAGTTTTTTATAAATCTCTTGCTCTTTTCTAAGCAGCTTTACCAAATCACTTAACTGCTCTTTTCTTTTTGCATAATCATCAGAGTAAATCTGGAGCGATTTGATAAAAGATATCCCAGCAAACAAATCAAAAGGGTTATCAATCGCAGGAATATCATCTATATTGGGAGGAGTAAGCAGTTTGGAAAAAGGGGCGCTATCTTTTTCTTTGAGTTTTTCTATCTGTGAAGCTAAAATTTTCTCTTTAGACATAAGAGCATTGAGCTCATCCTCTTCACTTTGCGTTTCACCCTTTTTTTTGAGATAGTTAACTCTTTTTCGGATCTGCTTTAAACTCTCTCGCACCTCAAGAAAGGTCATATAAGAAGCGTAACTTTTCATCCAAACTTTCTCTTTGGAGATCTCTTGTTCAAGTTCCTCGAGAGCTACAAGATAATCGCTACTAGCTTTTTTATTTTGCTTTTCTTGTACAAGAGTATTTTCCCCAGCTGTTAGCTTTTCTTCTGTGACATCTTGAGCTACAAGTGCACAAGTGATAAAAAAAACAAAAAGAAAGACTCGCTTCATGAAACTTCTCCAAACTTGCAAAGCACTTTAAGAACAACCTCTTTGCTTATCTCATCTGTGATAGTTACATCACCTATACCAAGAGGGAGGATAAATGTTAACTTTGAATCAGCGCTTTTTTTATCAAGGAAAAATGCTTCATAAAAAGCGTTTATATTTTTAATACTATAAGTTGTAGGCAAGGTAACTCTCTCTAAAAGAGATTGTACTCTCAAAGCATCTTCTTGCTTCATAAATCCCATCTCTACAGCCATCTCATTTGCCATCACCATCCCAATAGCAACTGCTTCACCGTGTAAAAATGTCTTATATTTTGTTTCATTTTCAATGACATGACCAAAAGTATGCCCATAGTTCAACGCAGCTCTCAATCCATGTTCTTTTTCATCTTTGGCCACAACATCTGCTTTGATGAGAACCGCTTGCTTGATAATTTCTTGTAAAATATCGGGGTTTGTTATATCTGCGTTCTCTAAAAAAAAGAAAAAATCTTTACTAAAAGTCACAGCCATTTTGACTATCTCGGCAATGCCAGCACCCAATTCTCGCGAGGGTAAAGTGGTTAAAAAATAAGAGTCAATATAAACAGCTTTAGGTTGGTGAAAAGCACCTATAAGATTTTTGCCATAGGCATTATTGATTCCTGTTTTACCGCCGACACTTGCATCGACTTGAGAAAGTAACGTCGTAGGAATTTGAATAAAATCGATTCCTCTTTGGTAAATACTCGCCGCATAGCCACTCATGTCTCCAATAACACCGCCACCAAAAGCTACAAGAAGTGATTTGCGGTTGAAACGGTGGTTAAACAAAGACTCCAAAATAGTATCGATACTCTCTTGAGTTTTGTAGTGCTCCCCATCAGGAATCGTGATAATATAAAGCTCTTTAGCAGAAAGTTTGCCAAGGAGATGCGCCAGATGAAGACCTGCGATTTTTGGGTTTGTGACAATGGCTACTTTTGTCTCAAAGTGCATCGTAGGAAGTGCGTCAATGGTTATATCGTATGAGTTATCGATAACTTGTTTTAGAGGAATATTTATCTGCATGATTTATCCAAAATTTAATTGCTAATATGATACTTAAAAAACATTAACAACTAAAGAGCACCTCAAACATCTCAACTCTAGAGTTGCACAGGGATAAATATTTGATGATAATTGTTTAGTTTGTAATAGAGAAGTTCACTGTCTGTTGAGAAAAGAGAGTAAATACGTCTTTTTGTCAGTTTGAAAGTAAAAGGCAAAATTTGAATAAAATTATCTTTTTGCTTGAGAGTTTTCATAGGATTATCTGTATCTTTGACAACTTTGATTGATTTTGAAAAAATTGTAGATAAATTGAAATAATGTTCAATCACTTGCTCTTTTTCTTCTTGATATTCATTCATGTAATTATGAAGTTCTATGTTAAATCCCATCTGTGCAGAAATATCAAATATCGTAGAAGAGATTTTTTCTAAGTCACGATTATCACTTAAAACAAGGAGTGCATCACTCACTGATGAAAAAGATTTATCAGAAATCTTTAATACAGGAACATGTGCTTCATAGAGCATGTTTTTCGTGATGAAATCTCCAAAAAGTTCTTTAGAGACAATAATAAGTCCTATACGATATAATTTAATATCTTTATGAAAACTACTCTCCAAAGTTGTTCCATCATAATCAATATTTATTATGATATTTTCACTTCTATACTCTTGTATATATTCCACTATTGCTATATCGTTTGGATGAACAATTTTGATAATAAGATTGTGTTTAAATTTTGTATGTGCGAAAATAGCATGTCTTACAAACTCTTTAATTGTTTTATGATTGATAATATTCATATCAATGTAAAGATAAAGATTTGAGCCAAAAGGTTCAGGAAATTGCCCCAACTCTCTTTTTATGGCACGATAAACAGAACGCAGCACCGCAGGTTCTCCAACCAAAAGGAGTAAATCATTGGGTTGAATCATCCTTCTACGAGAGGGCATAATGAGTTTTCTATTTCTATAAATTGCCACAATACGCCAATTTTTCTGCTCTATAACTCCTATGTGACGGTAAACAAAAGAGCTTCCAAAAGGGACTAAAACCTCCATGATTTCACCCTCTCCGATACCAACATTTTGGGCAATTACAGGGACATTTGGCAAATAATCTAAAAGTCTTGAGGCTAAAATTTCATTTGAATTTATAAAAATGGCATTGGAATCTTCATTATCCACTTTAGATTTACTCAAAACAATAATTCGAAGTTGTTTTTTCAAAGTTCTAATATTTTTGATTGTATTTTCGATATCTAAAGGGTCCTCCATGGCAATAAAAACTTGAAGAAATTCCATTTTTAATACATCAGAGAGTTTATACAAACTTGTAGGATCAAATTGATAAAATTTAAAGCGTGTAAAATTCACATCTTCATACACGCTCTCTTTGGGCTCGATAATATAATACGTATTATCGCTCGTATGTGTTTTTATTGCTCTTTGAATAAAATGTCTTCCAACATCGCTATCACTAATAATTAAAATTTTTTTCAAAATACCATCTCTTTATTAGATTTCTTGCGAAACTCAAAACACGCTCACGAAGGCTTCGCTTACGCTGCAGAATCGTTCGCTTAGTTTTGAGTTTTGCAAGAATTTTATTCATCTATTTTGTTATATCATCTTAAAAAATATCCCTATCTTTTAAAAACCGCTTTGCCTTTAAGAGGATAAACATTGTCTCCTAAATTCGCATTTTTTTGATGGTCTAACTGCTCAGTTTGCAAAGGTTTTTCTTTCATCATAAGTTTGGGAAAAACATTATCCTCTTCTGTTGCTTGTGTAATGTAAGGGGATTTTTCTTTATTTATTGAAAAATTGTTTTTCAAAGAAAGTATCTCATTTTCTTTGGATTCCATCATTTTTTCATAGTTTTTTAGAGATAATTTGAGTTTTTTATTCTCTTCTAGTAAGTCACTATTTTGACGCTCAATCGTGTTGTAGATAGAAACTTTTTTTGCTAATACTTTGTTTTTTTCTTTTTCTTTTTCTAAGAGTTTTTCATACTTACTCGCTGTTTTCTTTACATTTTTTTTCTTTTTTGTTCCGTTTTTTTCTTTACTAAGAGACTTAGATACCTCTTTCTTTGCACTCAGTTGTTTTGTATCTTTTACAATTTGCTCAGATTTTTGAATCTCATCCCCGCAAAGAGCAACAAAAAAAAGCATACAAAAAAGAGTCAATCTTATGCTAGTTTTTCTTAACAAGTTTTACCCCCATTTCTACATGATGTGTGTACGGAAATTGATCAAAAAGTGCCATAGAGACTGTTGTATGAGTTTTACAAAGCATTCCTAAATCTCGCAAAAGAGTCTCAGGATTACATGAGATATAAAGTATTTGCTCATATCTTGCAATAAAGCTGCATGATACTTCATCCAAGCCACTTCTTGGAGGATCTACAAAAACACTTTTGATATCATAAGCACTTAAATCAATCTCTTTCATTCTTATAAATTCTCTTGTGTTTTCAAGAGCTTTAACAAAATCTTCAACGCTCATTCTGATAAATTCGATGTTTTCCACATGATTTAAAAGCATATTGTTTTTTGCCGCATTAATAGATGATTTTGAAATCTCCGTTGCCAATACCTTGTTAAATATACTCGCAAAAGGTATCGTAAAATTGCCAGCTCCACAATATAGCTCCAACAAATCACCCATCTCTTCAGAAAATTGATTTAGTGCCCATTGTATCATGGCTTCATTAACTTTTGCATTAGGTTGCGTAAAACTATTTTCTATGTGGTGAAATTGGTAGGTTGTGTGATTGACATTCAAATGTTCAGTGATATAATCTTGCCCTGTAACAAGTTTTTGTCCTCTGCTGCGTCCGATGATATAAATTCCAAGTTGCTTGGCGATTTTTGTCGCAACTTCTTCCCAGTCTCCATCCAATTTTCTATGGTATAAAAGTGAAACGACAATCTCCCCACCACTCGAACTTAGAAAATCTGCTCCAAAAAGTTTAAAACCAATTTTTTCATCCAAAATAGCTTGCAATAATTTGGGCATCAAAGCTGCAATATAAATATTTACCTGTGGGCATTCGTCGATGAGAACGACCCCTTTTTTATCTTTATGATTCATGGCATAGTGAAGTTCTTCTTGTATATGCCAAATTTTAAATTCACTGCGAGAGCGATAGTGTGTGGTAGGTGATGAAAAAACTTCGATTTTATCACTATAAAAAGGTGAAAACATCTCTCTATTGTGTTGTACTTTTTGCTCCAATTGGAACTCATATCCATTTTCATAATGCTGGCATGCACCACAAACGCCAAAATATTTACAATCCAATTTACAAAATCCTTATTTTACTGATGCGATTAAATTACCAATAATGAGATTCCAACCATCAATGAGGATAAATATAAGTATCTTAAAGGGGAGAGAAATCATAACGGGAGGAAGCATCATCATACCCATAGACATAAGGATAGAAGCCACAACCATGTCAATAACAAGAAAAGGCAAAAAGAGCAAAAAGCCTATCTCAAAGGCAGTTTTAAGCTCACTGATAACAAAAGCAGGGATGATAATAGAGAGCGGAACATCTGCTACAGTTTGAGGATTTTGCATTTTTCTAATTCTAAAAAAAAGAGCCAAATCTTTCTCTCTTGTATTTCGAATCATGAAGTTTTTAAAAGGAAGCACTGTTTTGTCAAAGGCTTCTTCATAACCTATCTTTTTTTCCACATAAGGTTTTATCCCCGTTTCGTATGCCTTTATCCCTATAGGCTCCATAACATAAAACGTCAAAATCATAGCAAGCATGACCAAAAGCTGTGTAGGCGGGACTTGTTGCGTCCCAAGAGCCTGTCTTAAAAAACCAAACACTATGACGAAGCGGGTGAAAGTTGTCATCACCAAAACTAAACTTGGAGCTAAAAAAAGGAGTGTAAGAACGACTAAAACGTTTAAAGAACTTACAAGTTGTTCAGGTGTATCAGGGGAAGAGAGGGCAAAGTTCATAGTCGGGATGGTAACTGGCTCTGCACCCAAGATAGAGACTAAAGAGAAAAATACTAAAAGGAGTTTTATCATTCTTTTACTGAAATCTTATCTAAGATACTTTTTTGGGTGGCTTCTTTATTTTCCTCTTTTTTTCCATAAAAATGAAGTTCAACTCTACGATTTTTCTCTCTTCCTTCTTCGGTTGCATTTGTAGCAAGAGGGGTAAATTCCGCATAGCCTGCAGCACTGATGCGAGTTGGATCTACTCCATCAAGTAAAAGTTCTTGTAAAACTGATATCGCCCTTGCAGAAGAGAGTTCCCAGTTGTCTTTATAAATGCTTTTTGCTCCAGGACCTTGGTCGTCTGTGTGCCCTTTTACAGAGACTTCTAGTGTATTTTGTAACTCTTGTATGATGAATGCGATTCGTTTTAAAAACAAATTCGTAAATGATTTCATTTGAGAAGGTTTAAATGAAATCATTAATGCACCGATACTTCCACCAACAACAATCATAACAGAAGGAATATCTACATAAGGCATAAGACCAACGCCCATCATCATAGAAGCCAAAAGAAGGACAATAATTAAGACTAAACCTATAACCGTACCTAAATCCATTAAAATACCTTCACATAAAATATGGCACTTATAATACCACAAAAAATATTAGGGCAAAGATAAAAAAAGATTAAAATTGTACAATTGCATAACAAAAATACAACTATGGATATTGAAAAAAAATGCTTGATTTTCTTCATAAAACACCTCAAAAAAGTGCCTATTTTATTATCTTTATTTTAGCTCTCTTGAGTACTTTCTACAATGCTCTCTTGCCTCTTCATGGGGATGAAGCCTACTATTGGATGTGGAGTCATCATCTGCAAGCGGGCTATTATGATCATCCACCAATGATAGCCTACATGATATTTGTAACCAATTTTATCTCGGAGTCTGAGTGGGGAGTAAGACTGGTGAATGTTTTTTCATTGAGTGTCAGTGCTGTTTATATTTTTAAACTTGCTCGTGAAATGTTTGACGAGAAAATAGCACTCAACGCAGTCATCATATTTTCAAGTGTCATCTTAGTCCATGCAGGCTACATCATCACAACTCCCGATTCACCGCTAGTTTTATTTTATTCACTGACTCTTTACTACACGTATAAAGCGATATTTGAGGGCAAAACGAGGGATTATGCACTAAGTGGAATTTTGCTAGGGCTTATGATGCTTAGCAAATATACGGCCGTACTTTTTATTTTTATGCTTTTGATTTTTATCATCTCAAAAAGAAGGGATGTCCTTCTCAATAAAAATTTCTATTTGGCCGCCTTACTGGCATTTATCGTCGTTTTACCGATGCTGTATTGGAATTATCAAAACGACTGGATAAGCTTTTTATTTCAACTAGAACACCGCTCAACTGATACCTATATCATCTATCCACATCTCTTTTTGGAGTTTTTTGCAGGGCAGTTTGGTATCTTTTCGCCTATTTTTACCGCTGTTTTATTTTACTTTCTCATCAAAGATAAACTCTATTTCAAAAATGAGAAACTTTTTTTTCTCTCTCTAAGCATCGTCGTTATTTTAGTTTTTTTCTTTTATAAGAGTCTCTACACAAGAATGGAGCTCAACTATTGTGCCCCCGCTTACATCGGCGGAGCAATTTTGAGTGCTTATATTTTTGAGCACTATAAGTTAGTAAAAACATTTAAAATAGGGCTTTTAGTAGCCCTTCTTTTCACTCTTTTAGGTCGTGGCGTATTTTTGTACTCCTTAGAAATCGTCCAAGATAGAATGTATGGCAACAAAGAAGCCGTCAAACTTTTAGAGACCTATTCTAGAGAAAACGATAGTTTTTATGGCGATCATTTAACTATGGCTGCTTATCTTAAATACTATCTCAAAGGTCATCCTGATACCGATTTGGCGCTTGCAAACCGATTTTCACAGTATGATATGTGGAGAGAAGAAGATTTTTTAAAAAACGGTTTAGTCCTCACAAGAAAACCTGCGTACAAAGAGTTACATAAACTCTATAAAAATGTGACGCTTCTGGATATGTTACGGGTAAAAATAGGTCTCCATGGAGAAAAAACATTTTATATCTACAGAGTAGCAGATGTCAAATAAACTACTGACTGATATTACACACTAAAACAAACGTGTCCGTTTTAGTGGCTGCTGCACAATGTCCCTACAACCCCCTAAAGCTATGAAAACAAGCGAAGTGCTTTTCGCAAAGCGAAAATGTTTCTTTAGTAAAACAAAGTTTTTCGAGAACTACAGAGTATTTTATGCACTTTTATTAAAAAGTGCATAAAATCAGCAAACTATTAACAAATATTTTGATAGAATCTTCACATTTTAAAATACGGTAAAAGATGAAAAACGGTATCAAACTTTTTCTTACAATTGTTATGTTTTATTTTCTATTTCAGTATGTAGATTTTAAAAATCTTATCCATATCCTTGCAAAATCTCACGGTGGAACCATTGCTATAGCCCTTCTTTTTCAACTCGCTAGTACCTATTTGGCAGCATACAGATGGCGGCTCATCATGAGGCTTTTGGTATTTAATGAAAAAGTTTCTTACTATGTCAAGAGCTACTTTAAGGGGACTTTTTTTAACCAAGTGCTCCCAAGCAGTATTGGCGGTGACGCGGTTAGAATCATCGACCTTACACAAAAAGGGTACGATAAAAAAGATGCTTTTTATGGAGTCTTTGTCGATAGAATCGTAGGTTTAGTCGGTCTTTTGGTACTCAATCTTTTGGCATCGCTTCTCTTTTATGGAACATTTAATGCAGAATTTTCACTTCTCATCATCACTATAGCCATTGGTGGCATCAGTGGTTTTGCCCTACTTTTTCATCTTCAAAAAATCACTTTTTTAGCGAACTATCAATTTTTAAACCTTTTTCATAGACTTGCAAAAAGACTCAACAAACTCTATGCTGATAGAACCCTGCTCTACGTTCATATTGCCATATCTGTAGGGGTTCATTTTTTATCTATTTTGACTCTTTATGCACTGGCTCTGAGTATCGATTTACACATGAGTTTTCAAATCTTTCTCATCGCTGTCCCTCCTGTTTTTTTGCTCACCATTGTCCCTATTTCTTTAGCTGGCTGGGGTATCAGAGAGGGGGCTATGGTAGGGATTTTTATGCTTGTGGGCGCCGATGAGACGAAGGTTTTGGCGATGAGTATTCTCTATGGATTGCTCCTTATTATCAGCTCTCTTCCTGGGTCTTATTTCTGGGTAAAAAGTAAAAAAGCAACCTAAAACTTACAAAGGATTAAATCAAATGAATGTAGATACAATGAGAAATATTGACCACTATGCGGGTGTTCCACTCACTTTTTTAGGCACCATAATAAAAAAAACACTCCATTTTTTTCTCCCACCAAAGAAGATAAAACCTAAAAATGTCCTCTTTATAGAGCTCTCAGAGATGGGAAGTGCCATCATTGTTGACCCTGCGATGAGGAAACTCAAAGCAAATATCGAAGGGGAACTTTTTTTTGTTATATTTTCCAAAAATAAAGTGAGCCTACAACTTTTAGAAACCGTTAAAGAAAAAAATATCTACACTATAGATGAGGGTTCCATTTTCAATCTTGCAAAAAGTGCTTTAGGTTTTTTAAGCTGGTGTCGCAAAAATGAGATAGATTCTGTCATAGATTTAGAACTTTTTTCCCGTTTTACTGCCCTTTTAACTGCCACTTGTGGAGCAGTAAACTGCGTTGGTTTCCATGCTTTTCACAATGAAGGTCTCTACCGCGGTGATTTTTTAACCCGCAAAGTCGCTTATAATCCACACCAACATATTGCAAAAAACTTCATCTCTTTAGTCGATGCACTTTTGTGTGAAGATAATCAAGTGCCCTACACAAAACGGGTGATTCCAGAGAGTGAAATAGTTATCGCCAAAGCACTCATAAGCGATGAAGAACAATCAAGCGTCCAAGCTATTATTAGAGATATGTTTGAAGGGTTCGACAAAGTAAAAAACCCTGTTATTTTAGTCAACTCAAACGCCTCAGACCTTCTTCCCCAACGCCGTTGGGAGAGAGAAAATTATGGCGATGTTATCAAAAAGATTTTAGCGTATAACGCAGAGGCAATCGTTCTCTTAACAGGTGCACCAGCTGAAAAAGAGGGTGCGCAACTTTTACAAGAGTATGTCCATGACAAAAGATGTATCAATTTTGCTGGTGCAGTCAAATTTTTACAACTCCCTGCCCTTTATAGTGTGAGCAAATTTATGCTCACAAACGACTCAGGACCAGCACACTTTGCCTCCATCACCGACATGCATACTTTTGTTATTTTTGGACCTGAGACACCTGCGCTTTATGGCTCTTTGGGTTCAACAACACCTATTTATGCAGGGATGGCTTGCAGCCCTTGTGTGAGTGCTTCTAACCACAGAAAAACTCCTTGTTCTGATAACCAATGCATCCAAGTTATCACACCCGATTTGGTATTTAACACTTTGAAATTTAAACTTGATGCACTTAACGCATAAAGAGCATCGCCTCTTTTTACTCTTCATCAGCTTCGTAGCCATACTAAGGCTTCTTTTAGCCCCACTTGTTGGGCTTGGAGTCGATGAAGCCCATTATGTTCTTTATGCATTACACTTAGATTTAAGTTACTTTGATCACCCTCCTTTAGTGGGTTGGGTGCAGTATATTTTTATCTCTATCTTTGGAAGTGGCGAATTTGGCGCACGAATTGCAGCCATCATGATAGGTTTTGTCACATCTCTTTTTATTTACAAACTTATTTACGATATACACAAAAATAGCACTGAGGCTTTCATAGCCATTTTGGCACTCCATGCCTCTTTTTTATTCAACGCTCTTTTTATAATGCTCTTACCCGACACCCTTTTGTTTTTGCTCATACTTCCTATTATTTTCACTGTTATAGAAATCGAAAAAAACAATACTCTCTCCATGTGGCTTTTACTTGGCTTGCTTTTAGGTTTGGCGGGACTCTCAAAATATACCGCTATTTTATTTATCATCCCTGTCATTTTATACTTTCTCATCAAAAAAAGATTTGAGCTTTTTTATACTCCAAAAATCATCCCATCCATCGCCGTTGCAGCTCTTATCATCGCACCCGTTTTACTTTGGAATATCCAAAATGAGTGGGTGAGTTTCACCTACCAAAGTGACCATGTAGTAGGAGAAAATAGCATGCAATGGAGTCGATTTTTTACCTCCATTGGCGCACAAATAGCCTCGTACAACCCTTTTCTTTTTCCGCTTGCTTTTTATGGACTCTATAAAGCACTTCAATGCAAAAACGACACGCTCTTTTTGAGCGCTCTTTTTGGCTTAGTTTTGATAATTTTTTTCATGTATGCCTCTTTATATAAAACGGCTCTGCCTCACTGGAGCGCTTTGTTTTATATGCTCTTCATCCCCATTGGGACCTATTTTGCGCTACAACTCACACAAAGAGTAAAAAAATATCTTACATTTTCCATCATTTTCGGACTTATCCTCAGCGGTTTTATTTATGCAGAGCTTGGAGTAAAATTTCTCCCTTTGCCACATTATCAGTCGCTTCACCGCGATATTTATGGCTGGGATATCATCCTAAAAAAAGCAAACCAACACATCACAAATCCCCTCACACAGGCGATTGCTGTGACAAACTGGACACTTGCCTCACGCGCACTTTACTACAACAGAGGCTATAACTCATCCGTTTTTCTCATAGATGAGAGACAAGACCAGTTTGATATTTGGCAAAAACAATCTCCGCTAGGCAAAGATTTACTCTTTATAAACACCCACTTTTTTACCAAAGATATCGCTAAATATGTCTCATGTGAAGCAACCATTTCCCATCCTAAGTTTGATATACTTTTAAACTCAAAAAAAGTAAATACTATTGAGTTTGTAACATGTAAAAACTATCAGGGATTGCGATGATTTTTTCAAAAAAACACTATTTTATTTTTATCTCTTCTTTTATATTCATGATACTATTTTCCTATTTTTTCCTAGACAAAACCATAGCCCACTATTTTCTCACCCACACACAAACGTACGAAAAGATTGGTCACTTCATCAGCATCGGTGGTGAGTCGCACTGGTATTTTGCGGCTGCGATTATTGGTTTTGTACTCTTTAGATATATTAAAAAAAATGAAGTGTATGCGCAAAGAGCTCTTTTTTTACTCTACATTAACCTTTTTTCAGGGCTTATAAGCCTTGTGCTCAAACATCTTTTTGCTCGCATGAGACCTTGGGGGATGAGAGAAGGCGCAGATGAATACGGATTTTTACTTTTTCAAAATTTTGACATGGGCTTTATAGAAAAAATGCACTATCACCTCAATACCTTAATTGATGCATCGACCGTCTACCTCTCTTTTCCCTCAGGGCATACAACAACGGTTTTTACTATCTTTACCTATTTAAGCCTTCTTTTCCCCCGATATCTCTCTCTTTGGCTGAGCCTCGCACTCATCCTTGCAAGCAGTAGAATCCTTGCAAATGATCACTTTTTAAGTGATATTTTTGCAGGTATCTTGGTTGGGACACTTTGTTCTTTATACATCTACTCCAAAATGAAGGAAAAAATTGAAAAAGTTTATTAAAAGAGCACTTCTTTTTATCGGTATCATAGGAGCACTTTATGGAGTTGGCAGGCTGGGAGTTGTCACGTATGAGAGCTATCTTTTTCTTGAGCGCGAACCTTATATGGTGATGCAGACGCAAAACTCCATCACTCTCAAATGGCAAACACCCAAAGAAGAGATAGGAACTCTCATGTATGGTCTTGAGGCGACAAATCTTTCAAACCTTCTTCATGAAGAGCAACTATCCAAAAAACACCATATCACCATCGCAAATCTCAAAGAGTGTACACGCTATTTTTACGCTGTCACATCGGCTTCTATGAAGATTGACAATGAGGGGAGAAGTTTTACAACTTTGTGTAAAAATAAACAAACACAAAAACTTTGGTTGATTGGCGATAGTGGCAAAGCAGGAGATAAACAGACAAAAGTCTATGAGCAAATGCTTAACCATATAGGGCATGACTTCAACTCCCTTGATATGTGGATTCTCTTAGGGGACAACGCCTACAGCAGTGGTTCACAAAAACAGTACAACACAAATCTTTTTGAACCCTACAAAGAGCTTGTCAAACGCTTTGTTCCGTGGGCAGTTATTGGCAATCATGATGGAAGAAGATGGGCTTTTTATGATATTTGGGATTTTCCAACAAAGGGTGAAAGTGGTGGGATAGCAAGCCAGAGTGAGAATTTTTATGCCATAGATAACGGCAATCTTCACCTCATTATGCTCGATAGCGAAATGGTTGAGAGAACTCCTGATGGCGCTATGGCACAGTGGCTGAGAAAAGATTTGGCGGCCAACACGAAACCTTGGGTAATCGTCGCATTTCACACCCCACCCTACAGCGATGGCGGACATAAATCTGATAGTGATTCTAACAGTGGTGGACGACTCAAAGAGATGCGAGAAAATTTTGTCCCTATTTTTGATGCATACGGGGTCGATTTGGTAGTAAGTGGGCATTCTCATGACTATGAACGCTCCAAGCTCATGACTGGCCACACAGGAAAAAGCGACACATTTGACGCCAAAAAACATGTGCTTCAAGAGAGTCCATCGTGCTACACAAAACCACTCCAAGCCACCAAAGAGAGTGGGACGATTTATGTAGTGTGCGGCTCTTCCTCCAAACTCGACCATGCAGACTTAAAACATCCAGCGATGCCTTTTAGTTTTGAACAAATGGGCTCACTCATCCTCGATATCACGCCGACAACTTTGACCTCGAAGTTTCTAACTATTGAGGGAAAAATTGCCGATGAATTTACCATCACAAAAGATAATTCTATATGCAAAGAGAGCAAAAAATGAAAGATACCATGAGTATAGTTATCCTCGCTGCAGGCAAAGGCAGCCGTATGAAATCACCCAAGGCGAAAGTTTTACACACCGTTTGTGGCAAAGCCATGCTCTATCACATCATTAAAACTTCACGAGAGGTTTCAAATGATGTAAGCGTCGTTGTAGCGCACCAAAAAGATGCAGTGATAGAGCAAATGAGTCGTTATTTTGATGATATCCATTTCATCACCCAAGATGCACAAAACTTCCCTGGAACTGGCGGAGCGATGAAAAATATCACGCCAAAAAATGAAAGAGTTTTAGTCCTTAACGGAGACATGCCCCTCATCACTGCCAAAGCGCTTGAAGGTTTTATGGATAAAGACTCTGACATAATCATGTCTATCTTCAACCTTGAAAATCCTGATGGCTACGGTCGCGTTATCATAGAAAATGGAGAAGTTCTTCGTATCGTCGAGCAAAAAGATGCCTCAGCCCATGAGCTTCGTGTCACAAGTGTGAACGCAGGAATTTACGCTTTTTCAAAGAGCATTTTAGAAAAATTTATCCCGCTTCTGAGCAATCAAAACGCACAAGCAGAATACTACCTCACGGATGTAATCTCTTTAGCAAAAGCAGATGGTGCGACGATTTTGCCACTCTTAGTCGATGAGATAAATTTCAAAGGTGTTAACTCAAAAAAAGATTTGGCAGATGCTGAAGTTATTTTACAAGAGAGAATAAACACCGCATGGATGAATGCAGGGGTTATCATGCAACTTCCCTCTACCATCTATATCGAAGAAGGTGTTGTTTTTGAGGGGGAATGCACCGTTGAAAATGGCTGTAGAATTACGGGAGAGAGCCGCATCATAGACACACATATCAAAGCAGGAAGCGTCATAGAAAACTCCTATATCAAAGAGTCTGACATTGGACCTATGGCACACATTCGCCCTGATTCACACATTGAGCAAACACACATTGGCAATTTTGTCGAGGTGAAAAAAAGCACGCTCAAAGGGGTCAAAGCAGGACATTTGAGTTACCTAGGCGACTCAGAGATAGATGAGGGGACAAACATCGGTGCGGGGACTATTACTTGCAATTATGATGGCATCAAAAAGTACAAAACCATCATAGGAAAAAATGTATTTATTGGCAGCGATAGCCAACTTATAGCCCCACTTACCATAGAAGACGATGTTTTAATAGCCGCTGGAACCACTGTCACAAGCGGTAAAGTTGAAAAAGGCTCTCTAGCCATCAACCGAACAAAACTACGAACTATCAAAGATTTTTACTATAAATTTTTTGGTAAAAAATAACTTGGAGATGCGACTTTAGTCGCATCTTGGCATCTCTATAAATAAAAAATGGGACTTCTTAAGGCTGTGGATGTACAAGGTCTCTTCATCTACGATTTGTAACGCATCAGATGGGGTAAGTTGGATGCCGTTTATATCGGTCTCGCCCTCTATTTGAACGAAATATATCTGTCTGTTTTTACCCATAACAAACTCTTTATGTATATCAGAATCAAGTTCACTCACATAGATAGTAATATCTTGATGCACTTTTACTTTAGCGTCACCCGATTGAGAAGAGATGATTGGAAGCAGTTTGTTTTGCCTCTGATTTAGAAGATACAACTCTTCTCCGTAAAGGGGTTTTAACCCTTTTTTTGGAGGGACAATCCAGATTTGCAAAAGTCTCAAATCCTTCTCTTTATGATGGTTATATTCCGAGTGATAAACTCCACTTCCCGCACTCATGTACTGAACTTCGCCACGACGCAATGTTCTCTCATTTGCCATAGAATCTTTGTGAGTGAGTTCACCCTCTACGATGTACGTGATAATCTCCATGTCCTGATGCGGATGCATATCAAAACCGCTTTGAGGGTGAAGAATATCATCATTTAAAACCCGTAAAACTCCAAAATTCATATTTTGCGGATTATAGTACTGAGCAAATGAAAAATGAAATCTGCTCTCTAACCACCCATGATTTGCAATATACATTGCATCTTTTGAGATTTTTTTTAGCATGAAAGACTCCCTTTAAGAGACAATTTTTTACAAGAAGTTTACCCTGCTTCAACTCTATTGCGTCCATTTTTTTTAGCCTCATACAGCAGTGCATCCAAACGCAAAAAGAGAGCCTCTGGCTCCTCATTTTCTTGTAGCTGTGTCACTCCAAAGGAACATGTCAGACTCCCCACAACTTCAAATGGTTCACTGGCTATCTCTTTTCGCAAAGTTTGCGCTATTTGAGAGGCAGCATGAAGAGGAGTATTTGCAAGCAAAATAACAAACTCTTCACCACCCCAGCGTGCGATAATATCACTTTTACGTAAAGTATGTTGGACAAATTTTGCAAGATGGCGTAAAACATCATCTCCCACCAAATGTCCATAGGTATCATTCACACCCTTAAAGTGGTCAATATCAAAAAATATAAAACTCAAAGGATTTTTTTCCCGCTCAGCCACTGAGAGAGAATATTTTAAAAGAAGATTAAAATGTGTTCTGTTGGCTATTTGCGTGAGGGCATCTATCGTTGATTGGTTCACAAGTTGCGATATATCGCTAAAGATGACGATTGCACGTAGTTTATTTTTATAAACAAAAGAGGAGACATCAACTTTAAAAAAAGATGTTTCACCCGCAATAGTTATCTTGACTTTATGCTCTTTTTGGGGATTTTCTACGATGTACTCTACCCAAGTTTTCTCATCTATGTGCGCACTTAAATACTCCTCTGTATCCCCCTTTTCAAATAAATCACATATACAATTATGACTCTCTTTAAACGACTCAAGCGTTTGAAAATGGACATAATTCAAAAATGCAGTATTTGCACTCACAAGGGACTCTCCATCAGTTACGATGGTGGGATTGGGTGTTGCATTTAAAATGGAGAGTGCATATTTTTTCTCAAAACTCGTTCTTTGATACAAAAACAAAAGTACGCTAAAAAATAAAATAGTCATAAAAACTAAGATACCAATAAAAATGCCATATTTATAAAAAATATCTTCAAATGTAAAAGAAGGGATATAGTTATAAGGGGGTATTCTTAATTCTCTTGCCAAAGAGTCTATTTCAGCATAATCCCCTGGAATGGTAAAACCTGCAATAATATCATTCCCTTTTTGAGAATTGTTGTAGCCATAAAGTGCAACGGCGATTTTAGAAACAATATCAACACTTAACTCTTTGGATGCGACAATCGACCATTCAGGGTATAGTGCTGTTGATATTTTAAGAGGAAAATAGGAAAATTTTTGCTCGTTAATAATGAAAAAATCTTTGCTATCAATCTTTTTTTCCAACTGCATCTCTTCAAAAATACCGCTACGGATAAACCCTACATCTGCTTTTTTCGTCAAAACTGCCTCAACAACCCCTTCATGTGTTTCACAAGTGAGCATAGATACATCTTTTTCAATATCAACTCCAGCTTTTAAAAATTCCAAAGCTTGTGTCTGATATCCCCCAAGCATTTTTTTGCTTCCAATAGCGAATGTTTTTCCGCGTAACATACTCATTGAGCGCAAATCTTTTCTCTCTTGAAGGGCGATAATAACGCCTCCAAGATATGGAGTCACTACATCATCATATCGTTTCACAAGCGTTGCGATGGAACCTGTTGTTTTTAGCTGTTTTTGCAAAAAGAGATAGTGAGTAGGATTGGTCGCTATGATGTCGATTTTACCAAGTTTAAGCTCCTCTTCGAGCTCTCTTTGCCCCAGCGGCTTGAGAACAATCTCCATGTTGAGCTCATGCGCGATATGCTTTACCAGAGGCTCGTATTCTTGCACTATTTTATCAGCAGTGCGGTACTTAAAAACACCAAAAGTGAGAGTTTGCGAATGAAGTATACTTAAAAAAATAAAAAAAAATAAAAAAAATCTTTCCACGATAAAGACTCCAACTTGCTTGTAAAATAACTCTCTTTGAAATTAGTTTACCATAAATATAAATTTTGTATTCTAAAAAATTAACTTTATTATCAAAAATTTCTCTTTTTATTACTAAATTGCTTTGCTCGCAATGACCGTCATATGATAAGGAGAAATGATGAAACAATCTCTATTAGAAAAGAAGTCAAATAAAGCTTTTCCTGCTAAAATACATACCTAAAAAGATACAATAAAAGGCACAACCATGCTTATCCCATCAGATTTATTGAAAAACAAAAAAATTTTACTCGGTGTAACTGGCTCTATTGCCATCTACAAATCTTTAGAGCTCGTTCGGTTGTTTGTAAAAGCAGGAGCGGAGGTTAAAGTGGTCATGAGTGAATCTGCGAAAAAATTTATCACTCCACTTACTTTTGAGACACTCACCTCAAACAAAGTCCTTGATGATACAAATGAGTCTTGGGCAGAGGGGCACAACCATATACAAACGACTCAGTGGGCGGATTTATTTGTCATAGCACCTGCAACTGCAAACACTATCGGCAAACTTGCAAATGGCATCGCTGATACCATGTTGCTCCAATGTGCTTTGGCATTTGCTCACCTAAAGATTTTAGCACCCTCAGCAAATACAAATATGATACACCATCCCATTACTCAGGCAAACTTGAAAATGCTCGCTATCGCAAACTACGATATTGTAGAGACACAAAAAAAAGAGCTTGCTTGTAAAACTGAAGGCGATGGGGCGATGGCTGAGCCTATCAACATTTTTTGGCAATCTGCAAGAGCCCTTTTAAGGGAAGATTTTTGGCATGAAAGAATGGTGATAGTCACAGGTGGCGGCACGGTTGAAAAGATAGACGAAGTTCGCTACCTCTCAAACTTTTCCAGTGGTAAAATGGCCTCAAGCCTAGCCGTAGCGCTGTACTGCAAAGGGGCAGATGTCAACCTGATTGCAACGAAATTTGCCACGCAGCTGCCTAAAAAAATCCACACCATCGCGGTCACAAACACACAAGAGATGTTTGAGTATCTTAGCGCATCTATCCGCATCGCAAAAAAAGGAAAACTCTCCAAAGCGACACTTATAAACGATGAACATATCCACCTCATTCAAAAAAAACCCTACCTTTTCATGGCTGCAGCAGTGAGTGATTACATACCCGAATTTACACAAAGCGGCAAACTTAAAAAAGAGTCTCTTGGAGAAAAGTTTGATTTGAGTCTGAAAAAAAATATTGACATTTTAAGCGCTATCGATAAAGAGGGGATTGTAACTGTCGGATTCAAGGCAGAGATAAACGAGTTTCATGCCATTGCCAATGCCTCAGAGATGCTTAGAGCTAAAAATCTTGACGCAGTGTGTTTAAATCTCCTCAAAGATTCTTCTGATTTTGGAAGTGATACTAATATGATAGAATTCATCACAAGTGAACAAGTAGAACCTATTGCTTATGCTAGTAAACTTGAGGTCTCTTTTGGTATTTTAGCGTTAGCAAAGCGTTTATAAGTTAAAAAAACGGGTTGAAAATATTTTGGAAAATCTATGAATAAAGCAAAACATATTGCCATCATCATGGACGGCAATGGCCGTTGGGCTGAGGCTCAAGGCAAATCAAGAGTCAAAGGGCATGAAGCGGGAGCAAAAGTTGTCAAAGAGATTACAACATATTGCTCAAGCGACAAAGAGATACAAAGGCTCACACTCTACGCATTTTCAACAGAAAACTGGAAAAGACCTCGCTTGGAAGTTGAGTTTTTGATGAAGCTTTTAGAGAGTTACCTCAAAAATGAACTTCCATCGTACCTAGAAAACAATGTCCGATTTGAACCTATTGGCGACATGAGGGCTTTTTCAAAATCACTCCAAAAAACGATACAAGAAATTGAAGAAAAAACAGCTCATTGTGATGGACTCATACAATCTTTGGCGTTGAACTATGGCGCGCATGATGAGATTTTACGTGCTATGAATAAGATGAAAAATACACAAGGGGATATCACTGAGGCCATGCTCTTCAATGCACTTGACTGTAACCATGATGTTGATTTGCTTATTCGTACAGGGGGAGATCACAGACTTTCAAACTTTCTACTTTGGCAAGCTGCCTATGCGGAGCTTTTCTTTGTAGATACTTTATGGCCTGATTTTACAACCAACGATCTCGAAAACATCATCAAAAAATTTACAAAAATAGAACGCCGCTTTGGAGGACTGAAATGATAGAACAACTTCTTATCGCCTTTGTGTTTGGAGCCGTTATCGGCTCTTTTTTAAATGTTGTCATTTTGCGAATTCCCAAAGATGAGAGCATATTATTTCCAGCTTCTCACTGCTTTGCATGTCAAAGCAAGCTAAAACCATGGCATAACATTCCTCTTCTTTCGTGGATATTTTTACGAGGTCAATGCTCTTTTTGTCACTCTAAAATATCTCTGCAATATCCTCTTGTAGAACTCTCTTCAGGTTTGATTTTTGTTGTGTTGGCTTTAAAATTTGGCATCTCTCTGCCTGTATTTTTTATAGCTTTAAGCTTTTTGATGCTCTTAGCCCTCTCACTTATAGACTTTAAATACAAAATGGTCCCAGACTCTCTCAATCTACTTGCGCTTGTATTTGCTATTTTAGGAGCTTGGAGCCTTGGCGGCTTGTTTGCAAATTTTCATCATGCACTCATCTTTGCAGGGGGTTTTACGCTGCTTCGATTTGCCCTCTCATACATTCTTACCGCTTCTGCTCACAATGAGGCGAAAAAAAATGTCACTTCATGGAGTAAAAACTATCACACTTACCCTTTTATTGAAGCACTCGGCGAGGGAGATATCATGGTGGCTGCTACGATGGGCGCTTTACTTGGGATTCCCCTCACGCTTGTGGCGATTTTTTTATCTGCGGTTTTGGCTCTGCCTGTGATGCTTTTTCTCAAAGGGAGTTCAAAAGAGGATAAAACAGTCCCTTTTGTCCCTTTTTTAGCGCTCTCTACTTTTTTGGTCTATCTATTTGATAGCCCTATTTTAAGCTATATTGAGGCAAATTACTAACCCATGGATAGACTTAGAAAATATATTATCAGCAATCTTTCGTTTTTATTTTTATCTATTTTTTTGCCCCTTTTTGCGATTGCTTCTGTCGTTTTTCTCATCAAACTTGCAACGTATACTGCAGTTATTCAGCTCTCTGCTTGGGAGATGTCTAAGCTTTACTTTTTCATTTTACCTGAGATTTTGTTCTACACTCTCCCTATTACTTTTTTTATAGCAGCAACTCTTGCTATTTTTAAACTCTCCACCGATAACGAAATAGTTGTTTTATTTTCACTAGGCATTCATCCAAACTTCATCATCAAAACGCTTTTAAGACCCGCACTTTTACTCTCTCTTTTACTGAGTTTTGATTTTTTTATCCTCTTTCCTCATGCGACGGTTCTCTCGAGTAACTTTGTCTCTTATAAAAAAAGTGAAGCAAAGTTTAACCTCTCTGCTTCCGAGTTTGGGCACAGTTTTGGAGACTGGCTCCTTTATGTCGGCTCAAGCAATCCCGATGGAACGTTTGGAGATATTTTTTTATTTAACAAAAATACAGATGAAGAGATTCTCATCGGTGCAAAAAAAGGACAAATCATCAACGATGGGGGGATTTTAAGACTAGAACTCACCAAAGGGGAAGGATATATCTACTCCAAAGAGAAATTTTCACAAATCAATTTTGAACGTATGCGCATCAATGACACGTTAACGACCGATCTCACACAGTACAAAACACCTCTACAATATTGGCAATCAGAGGATAGAAAAGAGAGTAAAAGACATATGCTCATCACCGATATTTTGCTGAGTATATTTCCCGTTTTGAGTCTTTTTTTGGTTGTAAGTATCGGAGTTGTTCACATCAGACACCAAAAAGGACGGGTCTATTTATACCTTTTTTTAAGTGTGGTGATTTACTATGGCGCTACTTTAGGTCTGCAAAAAATCTTCGTATTTTATACCATCCCATTGGTGGCTCTTACTTGGCTTGTCTTAACTTATACCCTCTACAGAAAAAAAATAGTTGCAAGATTTTAGATGCGTTACGCCCTCACTCTTGCCTATAATGGCACTTTATTTTTAGGCTCGCAAATTCAAAAAGAGTCTAAAAATACTGTTTTTGGAAATCTAGAACATGCTCTGTTGCAACTTGGCATCGACTCAAAAGTGATAGCCTCAGGACGAACGGACAAAGGGGTTCATGCGAGCGCGCAAGTGTGCCATTTTGATGTGCCAGAGTTTTGGAACGACACAACAAAACTTCAAAAAGCCCTTCAGCATATGCTCCCTTCTTCTATACAAATAAAACATATCAAGGCCGTAGATAAGCACTTTCATGCCAGATATAGTGCCAAAAAACGGCTTTACAGATATATCTTAAAAAAAGAAAAAAGCAACCCATTTCTCCATGACATCGTCACTTTTGTAGAAGAGTTCGATTTTGTAAAAATCCAAAAAAATATCCAACTCTTTGTGGGCGAACACGATTTTCAATATTTTATGAAAACAGGAAGCGACAACAACTCGAGCGTGCGAATCATTTACAAAGCTTTTGCCTATGAATACAAAGGCTACACCGTTTTAACTTTTGAAGCAAATGGATTTTTAAGAAGCCAAATTCGCCTCATGGTTGCAGCCCTTTTAGATTTTTCAAGCCAAGAGATACAAGAACAACTCTCAAGAGTAAAACAGCACAAGCTAAAACCTGCACCAAGCAACGGGCTTTATCTTGCTAAAATAAAGTATTAGATAAGATAAGTTTATGTTACGCACTAAAACGAACATATTCGTTTTAAAGGATACAAAAAATGGAAATCATTACTATCACAAAACAAAAAATATTTGACAATAAAAATCACGTCTATGCTTATGAACTTCTTTTCAAAGATGCCATGCAAAACACAACAGGATTTTCAGCGACTCTTAAAGAGGTCTCGCAACTCATCATAAACTCTATCACAAATAAAGAGCTCAGTGCCCTCTTAGGTCCAAAAGTTCTCGCATTTGTCAACGTTGATGAGGCTACTTTATCCAAAGGTATTTTAGATGTTTTAGATAAAGATAGATTTATTTTAAACATCCCAGAAGATATCGACTTATCTGAAAAAGTGCTAGCAAAGCTTATTCAGTATAAAAAAAGAGGGTTTAAACTCTCTCTTGAACATTTTGATTCGAGTGCTGCTATGCTTATGAAATTTAGCAGATTGTTTAATTTTATTGATATCATAAAAATGGACATAGCTCTCTCTGAGCCAGAAAATCTTGAAAAAGTGATGGCAAAATTTAAAAATACCCATGTGCAACTCTTAGCTGAAAATATTGAAACCAAAGAAGATTTGAAAAATTATCAGGCGATGGGCTTTGACTATTTTCAAGGCTATTTTTTGGATACCCCCCAAGAGATAGAGATTGTGGGTTCCAAAGAGCCTGCACAGTTTATTATTTTGCAATTGATAAAAATCATCAAAGATGACAATACAACCGAAAAGCTTGAAGCTTTTATAAAAAGACAGCCCGATTTATCTTTCAAACTTGTGCAGTTTTTTAACCAATCCAAAAAATTTAATGTCTCCATAGAATCCCTCATGCAAGTCATCACTTTAATGGGCAGAGAGAAGCTCTTAAGATGGTTGCTTGTCTATTTGTACTCAGAAGTCTCAAAAAACCCCGCCTCAGAAACCATCCTAGCACTTGCCCTTAAAAGAGCGCAAAGGATGGAAGCAGATGCCGATGCTCGCAACAAAGACAAAGCGTATCTCGCTGGAATGTTCTCCATGCTTGGGTCTATTTTCGAGACAGATATCAAAGATTTGATGAATCACATACAGATGGACAGTGACATTACCGCGTTAGTTTTAGAAAAAAAAGGGATTTTTGCAGGGTCCCTTATGCGAGCTGAACAGGCAGAAAAAGATTATCTCAAAAAAATCATGCTTGCAAATTTCGACAAACTCAGTGCGAGCAATCTTATCTCTACCCTTGAAAGTGGGGGCGTCGATATTGATAAGACAAAGCTCTAACCTCATACTTTGCTCCAAAGCAAACCAAGATATTCATGCACAGCTCTTTGTGAAATTCCTAAGTCATGAACATTTGGTTCTCTTAAAAATCCCCTCTGCTCATTTTTCAAAAAGTCACTCGGTGCTGCGATAGGGTTTAATCCAAGCGAGCGAAAAAGCTCCATCGACCTTGGCATGTGAGCTGCGGAGGTTACCAAGATAAAAGGTGCATCACCGAGCAAACTTTTCGTAAAAAGAGCCTCTTCGTATGTATCTTTGGGAATTCCATTAATGATGATATTTTCCGCATCCACCCCAAGAGCCATCGCCAAAGAGGCATTCATTTTTGCGTTTGTCACATTTGTGCTCAGTTCGTAACCTGTAAAGATGAGTGTTGAGCCTTTGATTTGTTTATGGAGTATCACCCCTTCTACAACTCTTTTGACTCCCGCATCGCCTATCTGCGAAGAGAGTGGCTGTAAGGGGTCTGTTGTGTGTCCACTTCCCAAAACATGGATAAATTTGATATTTTTCACGCCGTTATATTTGGGATATTTTTCTTCCAAACCCTTGACTAAAGCGTTTGAAAAAGGGGGATAAGCAAACAAAAAAAGGATGCTAAACGCAAGGCTCAAAAATATTTTTGCCCGTTTTATTTTTTGTGTAAAAAGAAAAAAAAGTCCAAGGAGAAACAGCGTTACAATCATCCCATAAGGCTCGATGAAAAAAGTCACAAACTTTTTCAATACAAATCCAAACTCCATCATAGCATCCCCTTTTTTATCTCATCTATGACCCTATTATCCCACAGCAACTCTTTATGATGCAAACCCTCTAACTCTTGATAAAGTGTCAAATTTTTTACATGATTTTTCAAATTTCTCGCATTTTGAATAAACGTAACATCATCTGCTTTACTTGCAAAAACATAGGTTTTTGCATCGACATTTTGGACAAGCTTTGTATTATCAAAGGTATATCGCAAAAGCCAAGGGTAGCGTAAAATGACTTTTTTTCTTGACAAACTCGCCAGAGAATCAAACGAACCAACCAAAAAAAGCCCAAGAACTTTTTGTTTGCTCGCTATAAACGCTGCCACACATGAGCCTATAGAAAAGCCTAAAACATAAAAATCACCGTAGTTTTTTTGTACCCTTTGTGCGATAAGTTGCCCATCACTACGAATATTTTTTTCACTTACTACCCCACCACTTTTTCCATAAGAGCGGTAGTTAAACGTAATAACTCTTGTATATGGAAAACTTTGGGAGAGTTTATGGATGAGTCCAACACTGTCATGAGAGCGTCCCGCAAAAAAAAGAAGTGTCGCAACTGCCGTTTTTTCACCCTCAGCATGAGGCTCATACACAACCCCTTCAAGCCAAACGCCATCATCGGTTTGTATCGATACAAACTCATACCGCACATCGTTCTCTTGATTTCTAAAATACGTTGGGGTAAAAACCATAAAATGTTGCCACTCATAAAAAGCAACCAGCAAAATTAGAAGCGTCACTATGCAAAAAGCAAAAACTATCATCGCCTTCTCGCCCACCTTGCAAAAAATCTCGCAGGCAACAATTTCTTGTCAATCTCGACCCCATTTAAAATGTGTTGGCTGAGGATTTTAGCCAAATACGGGGCAAGGACAAAACCATATCCAGCACTGCCATTTAACATATAAAGATTTGGATAGTAGGTGTAGTTCTCAAAATTTGGTTTTTTATTTTCAAAATTGATATTTTTAGAAGCGAGTGTCTCTCTCGACTTTACCAAACCCCCAGCCAATGGCATATAATCAACCGAGCCCGAACGTAACCCTGTATAATCTTTAAGTATGGCAACATCTTCAAGAAGCAACGTTTTTGAAGCTTTGTGTAAAAGTTCACATCTCCCTTTGTCCATGTCATATGGTTGGGTATTTTTTTGCGGATGGTAGTGGACGTCATGCGTCGCCCCAAGTGCTAAAATCCCCTCTTTTGCAGGTGAAATAGAGAGAAACTGATGGATAGAACACCCATTTTTTGTACTCGTTCTCACATCAATACGATGTCCCCAAATCCCACGCAAATTTATATAAGGCTCATGGATCACCGCTTCATAGGCTCCCGTTGCCAAAACAACATTTTTAGCTTTATAGATTTGGTTGATAATCCACACCCCACCCTCATACACCAAACTCTCTACTTTTTCTTTTTTAAAATCTGCATCTTTGCTCATCGCTTCGCATATCTCACGCGCTGCTACCACACCCCCATCAAGAGAGATATTTTCCATACTCCTAGCAGATGGAAGCAGTTGATCTAAAAGTTCTTTTGGTGGAGTTTTAAGCGCGAGGGTTGTCTGTGTCTTAAACTCTTTAAGCATAAGCGCATCTTCTTCATTTTGGGCGATATGCAGAAGTGGGGCTTTAGTCAAGAACTCACTAAAATGCTCTTCATAAAACGCTAGGCTATATAAAAAAGCATCATGAAGTAACTCTTTGAGCTCCCCTTTTTTAGAAAACTTTGGAGAGATAAAGGCACCAGCAGCACCGCTTCCACCATGTGCAATCCCTTCATGGTCAAATAAAATCACATTTTTATGGGCAAAACTAAATGCCATACTTGCACCGTTTATCCCTGCGCCGATAATTGCTAAGTCATACATAAAGATTTTTATTGATATTTTTTAGGATAGGTAAAAGAGAGGAGTTTTGAATTTTGCGCACTAACTTGGCTCCATATTTGGCATGCAAATTCGATTTCTATCACGCCGCAGGTTGGGATATTGTCATAAACATCAACCAAAAAGTCTAACAACGTGTTCAACCCTGGATTATGCCCAAAGAGCATAATACTTTGATATTTATCATCAAAATTTTTGATAATTTCATACAAAGTTGCTCCACTTGCTTCATATATTTTTTCATCATACACAATTTTTTTACTCAGGCCAAGCTCTTTTGCAAACAATTTCGCCGTTGTTTTTGCTCTTTTTGCAGGACTTGAAAAAATCACTTCAGCGCGCACACCATTTTCATAAAGTTTTTTACCCATAAAAGGGGCATCTCGCTCGCCCCTTTTGTTCAAAGGTCGCTCAAAATCACTTAAGCTTGTGTTATCCCAGTTAGATTTTGCATGCCTTATGATGGTGAGTTTTTTCATAAAAAAGCTAAATGCTTACCTCTTTAATGTCGGCAATATTTAAGATACTTTTATAAATAGAGGCTATCAAAGCTTTTCTATTATTTTTGAGCGCTTCATTTTCAGCGTTGACCATGACGTCTTCAAAAAACATATCAAGCTCAGGTTTAAGACCCAAAAGCGCATCGAGTTCCTCTTCGTAGGAGTTGTATTTTTCAGCTGTGACTTGCACATATCTCGTATATAAAATCTCTTCTGCTTTGTCTTCAAAGAGTGTCGCATCTACTTGCATGGATTGGGTCATGTCGATATCTTTTGTGATATTTGCCACACGTTTAAATGTTGAAAACGCCTCACTAAAACCCTCACTGGCAACCATAGCATCAAGTGCTTCTATCTTTTTTGCCAAACGGAGAACTTCTCTCTCTCCTGAGGCTAAAACAGCCTCAATGATAGAAGGATTGATTTTGGTTACAACTTTTTTTATAGAGTTTGACACACTGAAATATTGCTTTACACGCTCCAAAAAGAAACTCTCAAATTTTTGCATATCGATAGTTTCGTATCCCACAGCTAATTTTTTTGTGGTCTCAACTATGTCAAATTCAAAATTGTGCTCTTTTGTAATTCTCAGGAGCCCGTTGACTGCACGACGAAGGGCAAAAGGGTCGCGTGAACCTGTTGGAATTTGGTTAACACTAAAGAGCCCCAAAAGAGTGTCAAGTTTAATACTCATGGCAACTATCGCGCTTAAAGGAGTCGATGGAAGCGCACTCTCTTCCCCATCAGGCAAATACTGCTCTGCTATGGCAATTGCAACCTCTTCAGGCTCGCCCTGCTCTTTGGCATAATACCCGCCCATAAGCCCTTGAAGCTCAGTAAACTCATAAACCATTTCGCTCATGAGATCTGCTTTGGCAAGCAAAATGGCTCGAACTAAATGCTCTTTTTTAGCATCTATTTTATACATATCAAAAAGCGTATTGGCTATTTTTTTCTCTCGCTCGATTTTATCTGCAACTGTTCCAAGACCCTTCATAAAGACAACTTTTTCAAGCCCGTTTGTGCTGAGCCCTTTTTTTAAGTCATTGTCATAAAAAAAGAGTCCATCTGCCAAACGGGGACGCAACACTCTCTCATTTCCCTCTATAACTTTGGAAAAATCATCCGTGAGTGCATTAGAGACCACACAAAACTTGTTAATGAGTTTGCCATTTTGAAACACTGGAAAATAGCGTTGATGCTCCTTCATGGAGGTGATGATGACCTCAGGAGGAAGTCGCAAAAATGCTGCGTCAAACGAGCCTAAGAGCGCCGTAGGGTTTTCTGTAATGGCAACCACTTCTGCAAGCAAATCTTCATCTACTTCGATGGTGACACTATTGTTTTGCTCCAAAAGGGCAAAATCTGCTAAAATCTTCTCTTTTCTTTGCTCCTGAAAAAGAGTGACTCCACCCTTTTTTAAAGTCTCAAAATACTCTTTTGCATCGCTAATTGGCAACGCGTCAAAGTTGCTGATACGATGAACAAAAGTGTGCTTTTTAGACTTTACACCAAAGAGTTCAACGTCCACCAACTCATCCCCAAAAAGAACATTGACCCAGCGGATAGGACGGATAAAGCTCTCCTCCAAACTCCCCCATCGCATCGATTTTCCAAAATCAAGCGACTCTATCCACATCCTAAGCATCTCAGAAATAAGCGCAACTGAAGCTTTGCCTTGAATATCTTTTTTATAGTAAAGAACCTCTTTGCCCCCTTTTTCTATGTGAGAGAGGGCGTCGAGTGAAACGCCGCATTTTTTGGCAAAACCTATCGCTGCTACAGTTGGTTCACCCTCTTTATATGCACTTGCAACAGGTGCTCCAAAAAACTCCTCTACACTGTCACACTGATGCGTCTCAAACTCTCTGTGCCATAAAACTAAACGACGAGGGGTGTAGTAAAATTCAAACTCACACAGTAGAGAGTTTTTCTCTAAAATATCAGCATATTTTTTTTCAATATTTTGTAATTCTTTTAGAAGTGGAACTGCTGGAAGCTCTTCAACGCCAATTTCTATCAGGAGTGTTTTTAGCATATTTATAGTCTCTTTTTAATTGATATGACGCACTTAAATGAACGCGTCCATTTAAGTGGCAGGGACAACTTGTCCCTGCCACCCCCTAAAGCTATAAAAAACTTCGTTTTTCAAGAATTAAAGAATAAAGGGGTGTTGTAAATTTTGGTGCAATTTTATCTCTTTTTTGGTTAAAGGCTTATAAATTAATTATTGCTTAAATGAGATAAATATCCTCTTCTTTATGTTTTTCTAAAAGTTTTGCGCGTTACAATAGCGTAAATAAAATCATATAAAAGGATTCCATATGCCAAAGATAAATAAGTACGTAGATATAGACACTGTTGAGAGAGAAGCAAAAAAAGACCTTATAGACCGTCACTCTCCATTTATCCACTGCGCAGCAACTGCAAAAGCAGGCGAGCCGTTTGAAGTAACTGTAAAAATGGGAAATGAATACACGCATCCAGATGATTTTGACCATTTCATCGAATCTGTTACACTTTTTAACGGTGAGACAAAATTGGCACAAGCGACCTATGTTCCAGGAACTCTTGGAAATGTAAAAGCGCACAATACTACAACATTCACAATCATCCCAACAGGAAAGAAACTTACACTTATTGCACATGGTTACTGTACAAAACATGGTGTTTGGGAAGGAACTCCTGTAATCGTAGAAGTTGCAGAGTAGTTTTAAAGCCCTTTATTTAGGGCTTTAAGATGGCTTTTCATCTTTAAGCATTTTTTACTTTTCGCCCCTATTTAACCCGATAAAATATTTTTGTCAATACTTCTGATAAAATTTCATCAGGTAGAGAATCAAAATCAATCTCAGCTTCAGGGAAATAATCTATACTATTCATTTCTGCCCTTCTTTCTTAATCTTTCCATCATTTCTTCAAGACTAACCATTACTGCGGGCTCTTTCCTATTGTATTCTCTTTCATCAACTATTTTTGCGATTTGCTCATATTCATAAGATTCACTCATGGCTATAATTCTTTCATATTCATCAATAGGAACAAGTACGGCTTCTGGCTTATTGTGACGAATTACAGCAATCTTATTAAATGGACTACTCACTGGGCAATATCTTTTACTGTTGCCAAGCCCACTTCCAAACCTTACAATCGATTTCAAAATAAATTGAATTTCTTTCATTGTCCATTGTCCAGAATCTGCCTTTTTTGGTTTTCTGAGTTAACGCCAATCTATCTGTTAATAGATTTTTAGGAGACACAATATCAAGGTCGAATGTACATCCACTCGCCATAGTTGTCCCATCTATATGAATAAAAACACCGGAAAATACAAAAAAATGTCTTTTAGAGAAACAACTCCAGTAGAATTCCTCGCAATGACAGAAAATTTTTATCTCGTATCGATTCTTTTAGAAACTTTTTGTCATTGCGAGGAAGAATGACGAAGCAATCTATGGCAGGCTTATCGATTGCAACGTTCCTTGCAATGAGGGGAAATTTATATCGCATAAAATTGAAATTGCGCCCCTTATGAGTGAAAATCTTCTTACTGTGTTACATTTGCCTCATCTTGCACAACAGCAGAAGATTCTGTGGGGATTTCAGTTTTTGGGGAGTCGTCGATTTGTGTGGATGTTTCGCTTGCAGGTTCATCACTTGTTGGTGTATCGCTTGCAGGTTCATCACTTACAGGTTCATCACTTGTCGGTGTTTCACTCGTAGAGATATCAAAAAATGACTCTAGAGAAGTATTTATTTCGGTTGTTGTGGGTAGATTTTCTTCTTTTACAGGTGTCATAACCTCTTTAATAGACTGGATAACTCCTCTGCGCTTCATGGTTTTTAGAATGATACGAGCACGGTTTTTGACGTATTTTTGATTGCCTGTTGGATTGTATCTGATAGGATTTGGAAGAACAGCAGCAAGTCGTGACGCTTCGTTGGCTGTGAGGTTTTTGGCACTTTTGTGGTAATAATGACGCGCTGCAGCTTCGATGCCGAAAATCCCATCACCCCATTCAGCAACGTTAAGATAAATCTCTAAAATACGACGCTTAGAGATAGTTTTTTCGATGCGCCATGTGATGATTGCCTCTTTGATTTTTCGCACTGGATTCTTACTTGGTGAAAGATAGAGGTTTTTGGAGAGTTGTTGACTGATGGTGCTTCCGCCGATTAAGGTTTTTTTCTTGATACTGCGCTCAATTGCGTTTTCCATCCCCTTAACGTCAAAACCATCATGATTCCAAAATCCGTCATCTTCTCCGATAAGAACTGCTTTGATAATGTTGGAAGAAATTTTGTCCAGACTCACCCATTTTTGAGTGAGGTGCATCTCTCGATTTTCATCTGCCCACTGGTTTTCTCGATATTGCATAAAAGCAGTCGGTATAGGACGCTCATTTTTTAGAGCGGCAATATCAGGATAAACAGTATAACGCCCAATGTCAATTGCTCCAAGCGCTAAAAGAAGAAGAAGTATTTTCCAAAATTTATTCATTGTATTTCCGCTCATCTACTCTAGTTTTAATTTAGGCTCATCGATATAAAACCCTTGCGAATAATCTATCCCTAAAGATTTTACTTTATCTATGATGGTGCTTGAGTGGACGAACTCTGCTATGGTTTTTACCCCAAGTTTTTTGGCAAACTCCACGATGGTCTCAACGACTAAAAAAGAGTTTTCGTTCACATCAATATTTTCAATAAGCGAGCCATCTATTTTGATATAATCAACCTTCATTTTTACAAGATATGAAAAGTTTGAGTACCCACTTCCAAAGTCATCTATGGCAATTTTAGCCCCATAACGTTTCACCTCGCTTATAAATCTTGAAACTTTTTTAAAGTCTTTAATCGCCTCAGACTCTAAAAGCTCAAATACGACTCTATGGGAAATGTCACTATTTTTTAGCTTTTCGATGATAAATTTAAAAATTTCCCCATTCATAATATCCTCAATGGAGAGATTGATACTAAACTCGTATTCATTATCTTTAAATGCTTCAAAAGACTTGTTGATGATAAGCTTCGTCACTTGACTGTAGAGCTTCATTTTTTTGGCAATAGGGATAAAAAGAAAAGGTGACATAATTTTGCCGTTATTGTCTATAAGTCGCGCTAAACACTCATATTTGGTAATTTTGAGCGTTTTGTTGTCAAATATGGGCTGAAAATAAGGGAGCACATTTGACTCTTCTACAGCTTGTCGCACGATGCCAGAGAGGTTGAGATTTATCTTATACTCATTTTCAAACTCCATTCTATCTTCATATATCCAAAACGGGATTTGATTCTCTTTAGCGTATTTCATAGCCATTGAGACCTTTGAAAACATATTATTGCTGTCTGTGTTTGAACAAGAAGCCAGCGTGATATCGACATATATTTTCGTATCTTGGTACTCAACTACGATGTTTTTTAGCCTCTCATAGAGCGTTGTTAAATACTCTTTCAAATCATAAAAACCGAGATTCTTATGGAGCACTATGGCAAATTCAACCCCTGAAAACCTATATATCGTATCTTCTTTGAGGTTTTCTACAAGATATTTACTCACCTGCTCTAAAACATTGTCACCGATTATAAATCCATAAAAATTGTTGATTGTCTTAAAATTATCAATATTGATAACCACAAGACCTGCCTCATCATTCTCGTGCAAATCTTTTCTCAGTTGGTACATATTTGGAAGATTTGTTAAGTGGTCAGTAAAGTATCTACCAAGCAACTGGTTTGTATGCAGCTGAATTGTTTGAGTTTTTGCACTATTTTCTTTTTGCAACTCTACTAAAATTTCATCTCGCAAGTCTGACTCTTGTATCTCTTTCTCAAGAGTGTAAAAAACAACGACTGTTTGCATTTTATCTTCATGCTTGAGGAGATGAATCTTGGCATGGGGAAATATTTTTTGAAGTTCTGACTTGAGGTTTTGGACTAAAACAGTGTTGTGGATAAATGAGACGATGTGGACTAAAATGTGTTTTCCATGAAGAGTAGAAATCTTTTTTAAGATAGGAGGTATATCGACTGATGAGCGAAGTGCAAAGCTATTTACCTCTAAAGAATCAGTATCTTTACTCATAAAATCTCCAATGAATTTCTGAAGTCATTCTATCACAAAAAACAGATTTTTAGTTTTATGTGCTTGAGGCTCTTAAAAACTTTAAGCAAAACACAACCACTCTTTGACTATACTCTACAAACAAAATTTTTATAAGGTTGGTAGTTGAAATCATTTCAAAATCTCATTTTGCTACAAAATCTTTACAGACTAAAAGCTCTTGGATTCCAATACAGTGACCCTTTTTCTGTCAACGAAAAAAACTCTCATGAAAATCCAAAAAGTATAGAAGAGTTGGCTAAAAATATCTCCACATGCCATTTGTGTGACTTAAGCAAATCTCGCTCACAAAGCATGAGCGGCTATGGAGATATAAACGCGGATGTGATGATCATAGACTATAGTGTTTCTTCTATAGAAGATGAAACAAATGGCTACTATGCTGGAAGAAGTGGTGAGACACTTACAAAAATGATAGAAAATGTTTTAAAATTTAAAGTAGAAGATGTCTATTTTACCCATGCCATCAAATGCAAACCACTCCATTCAAACGTCCCTTCTTTGAGTGAATGGGACTCTTGCAAATCTTATTTGTACTCACAAATAGAGTTTGTAAAACCAAAAGTTATCATTACTTTAGGTGAGGATTCTTATGCAAAAGTAACAGGCGAATATGACAATTTTAAAAGTGTCCGCGGGCATGTAATCGACTTCAAAAAATACAAACTTGTCCCTATAGATCACCCACAATTTTTACTCAGAAATCCTGAGCTTAAAAAAATGGCATTCAACGACTTAAAAACTATAAAGAGCTGCTTATGAAAAAAATTCTCCTCCTCATGTTCCCGATTATCCTTTTTGGAAAAAGTTTTTTGATATCCAATATTCCATTACCAAAAATATATATACAAAATTTAGACCCTTACAAATGTAACAAAAAATGTCTGCAATCCTTTATGGATACGGGGATGATTTTTTCTTTTTTAGCCCATTCTGATTCAAAACTTGAAAATAAGGGGCAAGAAGAGACAAGAATGATGAACGCAAATGTCTTAAATATTGGTTCTCAAACTGTTAACAATAAAGTTAAAATAGCACTTTTATTGCCTCATAAAATCATCGGCAAATACACAGCATCAACAACAAACGCCTCTTTTGCTTATCTCATCGCTAAAAATAGAGCTTTTGAACTCAAAAGTTACCAAATAGAGAGTGAAAGTGCTCAAGAGATTGCCGCTACGCTTGAAAAGATTAAAAGAGATGGATTCAATCATGTTATAGCGCCTTTAACTCAAGAAGGGGCAAACGCAGTCTCGAGAATCGATCCTAAACTGTATGTCTATTTTCCCACAGTCAACAAAAAAGACACACAAGAGAGCTCCTCTTATTTATACTATGGCGGGATTGACTACAGACTTCAAAGTGATAAACTCCTTAAAAAAGCGCACTCTCCCCTTGTGATTTTTTATGACCAGTCGGCGATTGGAAATAAGCTTGCCACATATGAAGAAGAACGGTTTAAAAATGACTCCGACACAGGGAGTCAAAATGTCATCAAACTTCTTATCCCTACACGAACAACGAACTTGGAAACTCAACTTAAAAATAACGGAGCGATTCAATACGGCTCTTTTTTCCTAAACACCCCCATAGTTAAAAGTGCCATGATAATGTCACAAATCACTTTATATGGAACCAAGGCGGCAAATATTCTCTCCACGCAAATAAATTACGACCCTCTTATGCTCTCTATGACTCAGTATAAAGACCGTAAAAATATGATAATCGCAAACTCCATAACACAAAATAGCAATCTTTTAATAGAGACCAATGCTCTCCTTGAGAACGATATCATGTATGACTGGATTAACTATACAACAACGGTAGGGATAGATTTTTTCTTTAATCAAATCACAAATGATGAGCGTGAATACAACATAGCAATGAAAGAGAACCAAATGATTTACCCAATTGAACTGATGCAACCATCAGTCTCAAGGTTTGTAACCTATGAATCAAAGCTCAAAGAGTGATAAGATAAGCTCTTTAAGCTTCCCTCCTAGCTTTTGAGGCTTCCCTTCATGCGTGATATACACTAAAGTTATCTTCATCTCAAAAATCTTTTCCCCTTCTTTATGTATCGTTTGGAGCAGTGTAAATGAAGCACCTCGCATCTCTAGAAGTTCATTGGTAACAACCAACAAATCCCCTAATTTAGCACTCGCTACATAATCTGCAACAAGCTTTCTAGCTACAAAATGACCATTTTCCAAAACAGGATTCAACCCTTTTTTAAAAAAAACCTCACTGCGAGAACGCTCACAAAAGTTCAAATAATTGGAATGATACACAACCCCACCCGCATCTGTATCTTCATAATAGACCCTTATCTGCATCTTATAAACTCCTATTTTTAAGGCTTTAGCACTTCTTTGATAAATTTTGTGTATGTTGAGAGTGTAACTGAAACATTTTAATCATGAGCATATGAGACACCTAAACAATATCAGCATCACGGCTTTCATACTGCCTATTTTAACTTCGCCGTTGACAAGTGCATCATAACTACTATTGGAGTTTGTCAGATCATATTTTTCTAAGATTTTTAAAAGTGCTGGATGTGTCATAGTTTTCCTTTGTAGACTAGTTGTGCTAATGTTTTTAAATTTTTAGATCTATAAGCAGTTGCAATCTCTTCTATAAGGCGGTTATCTAATGGGGTTGTAATTTCAAGTCTTAAGTCATATTTTAGATATTGAAGCATTGCATTTTGGGTAAGTGTGCCAATACCTCTATCGTAGCGTATCTTGTCACATAAAGCTTTTTCACGAGTTGCAATAAATCTTCCACCATCATTTTCATCATAAAACCAATCAACGCCCAAAGAATAAGCTTGAAGTAGTGTTTTTTTATAACTAAATCTTCCTATTTGTGTATCAAAAAGTTTTTCGTTTTTACTTGTAGCAGATGTTATTTCACTTACTCGTTCAGGTATCATTCCATAAAAACTAAGTGCATAATCAAAAGATACATATGATGGGCTATAAAGTGTATTTGCAACACTGATTAAATCAATTGGTCTTGTAAGATAAGCTTTTGAAAAAGTGTAAAAACCTTTTTTAAGTCTTATCAATTCACCACTTTTTACAAGATTAGCAATTTTATCATTAACATTACTTACTGATTTTTCAAGTAAAGAATAAAGCATTTCATGTGAAAATATGGACAATGGCAAAGCGTTTCTTAATTCTATGGTTTTCATAGAGGTTATTATACTATAAAATCAATAATATTATATATAAAATCCAATAATATTGGATTATCTATATAAATAATGATACTTTATCGACATACTATGTCATGCTATAAGCTCCATATTAGTTGAAGATTATGGTGTTACAAAACTGCATAACTTGCCAAACTGCAAAAGTATCTTTTATTCAGTATAAAATGTTGATAGTGCCTAGGGAATCGATATTATTTCGATTTGTTGTGCAAATCAAAGATTGCTTCATCGTTGCCTCGCAATGACGGTCATTGTGTCACTTCGTTTTAAAGTCGAAAACACCGTCAAAGTCTACGACATTTTCTTCCAAAAGGTGGAGGCAGCGTTGTGCGTAGAGTTCGTAGAGATATTTTTTATACCGCTCATGAAGAACGTCAAAGAGCTCTTTGGATTTTGCAAACTCGGCGCGCAGGTACAAATCATGCGCTTTGTCATAGTCTGCGAGCTCTTGTTGTTTTTGTGCGTCGGCTTCACCTAGAGATAAAACTTCATAAATTTCTACAGGCTCGGATTTGCCTTTTACTCGCACTTTGTCTAAGAGCTGCGTCACATAACTCTGTGTCAATTTTGCTTTTGTAAACTCCGAGATGATGAGTCGCACTTTATAGGGCTTGCATAAACCCTCAAGGCGTGAGGCAAGGTTTACCGCATCGCCGATGATGGTGTAGTCGGAGCGTCCATGAGAGCCTATCTCTCCGACGATGACGACTCCTGTGTTGATGCCGATGCCATAATCTACATCAAAACCAAACTCTTTCTTGATGGTTTGGTTTAAAAAATCTCTTTGCGCAACCTGTTCAAGTGCACTTTTAACCGCCTCATCAGCATGGTTTTTGACATCAAGCGGTGCGTTCCAGTATGCCATGATGGCATCGCCTATAAATTTGTCGATTGTTCCTTGATGTTTTTCGATGGAGACAACCATAGCATTCATGTAAAAATTCAAAAAGTCGGTTACTCTTTTAGGAGAAGCCAACTCTTCTGAAATGGTGGTGAAGTTACGGATATCGGAAAAGTAGATGCTCACCTCCAACTCTTTTGAGTTAAAATTTGTCGCATCAGGATTGGCAAGCAAATCATCCATAACCTGCTTAGAGACTTTTTTTGAAAAGCTACTTTTAACCAACTCTTTTTGGCGTGTCTCAAACATATAGTTGACACCCAAAATACCGATAAGAGAAAAAATAACCGAAAAAAGCGGAAAGATTGTGTTGATGATGATGTGTTGTGTAAAAAGTAAATGGTAGTTTAGGGAAAAAAGCGCCGCCAAAGAGAGCGTATAAACAAAAAACAGCCACAAAAGTGAAACACGTGCAAAAAGCATGACAACCACAAAAGCGATGAAAATGATAAGCAAGATATCTATAAGTTCGCCCGTGGAAGGCTTTTGGAGCATATCTTCGTTGATAAGGTTATCGATAACATTGGCATGGATTTCTACCCCTGGGATAACGCTGTCCATAGGAGTTGAACGCAAATCCATGAGCCCATAGGCAGAGGTTCCCACAAGAACGATTTTTCCCTCGATAGAAGCTTTTTCAAAAGTGTTGTTGAAAATATCTACAGCGGAAATATAGGTATAACTTTTTGCAGCGCCTCTAAAGTTGACATAAAGCCGTCCAAATCTGTCTGTGGGGATGTTCTTGGAGCCTAGTTTTACATTTTCCACCCCCGAAGTCCCGTAGGAGACAACCACTTTGTTTGCCTCATTCATGATACGGTAAAGCTCAAACGCCAAGGAGGGGTACAGCACTTCATCGTACTTAATCATCAGCGGAACACTTCTGATGATTCCCGTCTCGTCGGGGATGTTGTTCATGTATCCGCTTGAGTACCCTGCACTTTGAATGGTGTCAAGATTAGCCAAAACTCCCTTGGCATGCGGAAAAAACTCTCTCTCTTGTTTGTTTTTTTCGACAAATATAGCGGGAATAGTCGGTGCCTCATGCGCATTTGTTTTGTCAAAATCGAGAACATACCCTAAAATAGTGGGCGTGGAAGCCACCGCCTCTGAGAGGATGACATCATAATCAGGCAAATCGGCTCTTTGTATATTCCACTCTTTTGCAAACCGTTTTGGTGAAGTTTTATCCGCCTCGCTAAAGACAATATCCAGCCCAACAATCCCCACTCCGCTCTCATGCAAGTTGGTCAAAATCTTTGCAAATTTATCTCTCTCCCACGGCCACTGCCCAAGCTCTTTGATACTTCTCTCATCAATATCAACAATAACAACCGCATCACTCACCCTCTCGCTCCCACGAAAGTTAAAGTAAAAATCTCTCACACGGTTATCAAGCGACTGGAAATAGCTTGG